>Ga0315275_10002186_pt1 | contig 17562 bp, 19 predicted proteins | sample YL17G03_0_MG_FD_205557 | JGI IMG/M metagenome (GOLD analysis project Ga0315275, IMG submission 205557) | Sediment microbial communities from Yellowstone Lake, YNP, Wyoming, USA - YL17G03_0 | ecosystem: Environmental > Aquatic > Freshwater > Lake > Sediment | place: USA: Wyoming | collected...
GTTCCCGCCGCGCATCGAGGTCACGAAGGTGCTCGACATCGTCGTGCAGGTCGGGCGCACCGGGAAGCTCACGCCGGTCGCCTCGCTCCAGCCGGTGGACGTCTCGGGCGTGACCGTCTCGCGCGCCACGCTGCACAACGAGGATGAGGTCCTGCGCAAGGACGTGCGCGTGGGCGACACGGTGCGCGTGCGGCGCGCTGGCGACGTCATCCCCGAGGTGGTCGAGGTGCTGAAGGAGAAGCGCCCGCGCGGCACGAGCGCCTTCACCATGCCGGCGAAGTGCCCGGTGTGCGGCGCCGCGGTCGAACGCGAGGGGGCGTATCACGTCTGCACGAACGGGCTCGCCTGCCCAGCGCAACTCGAGGGCCACGTCATCCATTTCGCCGCGCGCGGCGCCATGGACATCGCGGGGCTGGGCGAGAAGACGGTGAAGCAGTTGATCGAGCAGGGCCTGGTCAAGGATCTGGCGGATGTCTACGCGCTCACGCCCATCGACTTCGCCGTGCTCGAGGGTTTCGCCGGGAAGTCCATCGAGAACATGATGGCAGCACTGGAGGCCAGCAAGCGCCCGCGCCTCGACCGCTTCCTTTTCGCCCTCGGCATCGAGCATGTGGGCGAGACCGTGGCACGGCTCCTGGCCGGGCACTTTGGCGCCCTCGCGCCGCTGCTCGAGGCCTCGGCCGAGGACCTGCAGCGGATCCACGGCATCGGGCCCGAGGTCGCGGAGTCGGTCGCGCACTTCTGCGCCAGCAGGCGCAACCGGAAGGTGATGGACCGACTGCTCCAGGCCGGCGTGAAGCCCGTGCACGAGGCGCGCGCGAAGGGACCGCAACCGCTGGCCGGGCAGGTCATGGTCTTCACCGGCGGGCTCGAGGGCCTGACCCGGCCCGAGGCGCAGAAGCGCGCCGAGGACGCCGGCGCGCGCATCGCCTCGGCCATCTCGAAGCGGATCACGCTGGTCGTGGCCGGCCCCGGCGCGGGCTCCAAGCTCGACGAGGCACGCAAGCTCAAGCTCGAAGTCATCGACGAGGCGGAGTTCCTCAGGCGCGTCGGGGGGAAGTGATGCCCGACCGAAGCCGCCTGGCCCGCGCCCCGGCCAGCGTTTGACGAGCCCCTGACCATGCCCGCCCTCACCAACGCCGACATCGCGCACGTCCTCGCCACGCTCGCCACCATGCTGGAGATCGACGGCGCGAACCCGTTCCGCATCCGCGCATACAAGGAAGCGGCGCGCGTGCTGGACGCCCTGCCCGAGCCGGTGGCCCGGCTCGCCGGCAAGGAGGGCGCGCTCGAGGCGCTGCCGGGCATCGGCAAGGACCTGGCGCAGAAGATCCGCGACCTGCTCGCGATCGGTTCGACCGCGCTGTACGACGAGTTGCTGAAGAAGTACCCGCTCGAGCTGGTGCGCCTGACCGAGCTGCAGGGACTGGGCGCGAAGCGCGTGCGCGTGCTTCACGACGCGCTCCGGATCCGCGACCGCGCGGGGCTCGAGGCCGCCGCGAAGGCCGGGCGGTTGCGCGAGCTGCCGGGCTTCGGCGAGAAGCTCGAGCAGAAGGTCCTGCACTCGCTCTCGATCGCCGAGCAGGTCTCGGGGCGCCTGCTGCTGGCGGGCGCCTGGGCGGTGGCGCACGGCCTAGCCGACCGGCTGCGCGGGGTGCCCGGAGTCACGCGGGTCGAAGTGGCAGGCTCCTTCCGCCGCCGGCGTGACACCGTCGGCGACCTCGACCTGCTGGTCTGCGGCGGCGCGCCCGAGCACGTGATGGACGCGTTCACGACCCACGACCAGGTCGCCGAGGTGATGGCGCGCGGTGACACCAGGTCCGCGGTGCGCCTCGCGGACGGCCTGCAGGTGGACCTGCGGCTCGTGCCCGCGGAGTCGTTCGGCGCGGCACTGCTCTACTTCACCGGCAGCAAGGAGCACAACATCGAGCTGCGCCGCGTGGCGAACGACCACGGCCTGACGCTGAACGAATACGGGCTCGTGCGCGAGCCGGATGCCCGGGCGAAGTCCGCGCCGGGCGCGGTCGTTGCCAGCCGCACCGAGAGGGAGATCTACCGGGCGCTCGGCATGGGCTGGATCCCGCCCGAACTGCGCGAGGCGCGCGGCGAGATCGCGCTGGCGCGCGCCAACCGGCTGCCCCGGCTCATCGAGCAGGACGACCTCCAGGGCGACCTGCACATGCACACCGCGCGCAGCGACGGGCGTCACACGCTGGCCGAGATGGTCCGGGCGGCGAAGGACCGCGGCTACGCCTACGTCGCCATCACCGAGCACTCGAAGTCGCTGGCCGTGGCGGGCGGCTTCGACGAGGCTCGCGTGCGCCGCTCGGTCGCCGAGCTCGAGGCGGTGCGCCGCGAGGTGCCGGGGATCGAGGTGCTGCACGGACTCGAGGTGGACATCCTCGCCGACGGCTCGCTCGACCTGGACGACGACGCGCTCGAGCTGCTCGACTGGGTCGTCGTCTCGCTCCACTCGCGGCTCGACCAGCCGGCCGAGGCGGCGACCGTACGCGTGCTCAAGGCGCTCGAGCATCCGGCGGTGTGCGCGATGGGGCACCCGACCGGGCGCATGATCGGCACGCGCCCGGCCTCGTCCTTCGACATGGAGCAGGTGCTCGAGCGCGCCGCCGAACTGGGCGTGGCGATGGAGATCAACTGCCAGCCCGACCGCATGGACCTCTCCGACGAGCACGCACGGCTCGCGCGGGAGAAGGGCGTCACGCTGGTCATCGACTCCGACGCGCACAGCATGGCGAGTCTCGATCTCATGCGCTACGGCGTGTTCGTCGCGCGGCGCGCCGGGCTGACGAAGGACGACGTGCTGAACGCCTGGCCCTACGCGCGCATGCGCAAGGCCCTGCGCAAGGGGCGCGGAGCGGTGAAGGCGCCCGGCCCGGCGGCCGCCGGCCGGGCGGCGGCGAAGGGCGCGGTACCATGGTCCGCCACGACGAAAGCCGCCGCAAAACCAATCCCGGCGAAGAGGCGCTGAGCGCCGGACGCCACTCCGCGTCCCGGCGTCCCGGCGCTACGCCTCCAGCCACCGCGCCACCAGGCTCCGTGCAAGAGCATGATCGCCGGTGCCCTCGACGACCGCGCGGCCGTCGGTGAAGAGCGTCAACTCGTGGGGTGGCAGCCGGAATCGCGGCAAGAACTCGTTCACCAGCACCTCGCCTGGCCGCCCCGGGCCGTGGCCCCGCGCAGGCGCGCGGCGATGGCGCCGAGGTCGGGCGTGGCGGGGTGCCAGACGGAAGCGGCGTGGGCTAGAATGGCCGCGTCATTCCCACCGGAGGTCCCGAGATGATCTGCACGCGCTTCAAGAACGAGCCCGTCTGTGACTACTCGCTGGAGACGAACGTCGAGGCGGCCGAGCGGGCCATCCGGGCGCTCGAGGGCGGACTCGGCGGCTACCATCCCGCCGTCATCGGCGGACGCGACGTCAGGACGGAGAAGACCATCGTCTCGCTCTGCCCCGCCCTGCCCGACCGCGTGGTCGGCCGGGCCGCGAGTTGCACGCGCGCCCACGTGGACGAGGCCATCGTCGAGGCACAGAAGGCCTTCGCGTCCTGGGCGCGCACGGACCCCGAGATCCGGGCCGAGACGCTGATGAAGCTGGCGGCGCTCATCCGCCGCGACCGGTTCGACTTCCTGGCCCTGCTCTCCTTCGAGATCGGCAAAGACTGGCACGAGGCCGAAGCCGAGATCACCGAGGCCATCGACTTCTGCGAGTACTATGCCCGGCTGGCGGTCCGGCACTTCCAGTATCAGCCACTGACCCGCGTCCCGGCCGAGGACAACTGCTTCTACTACATCCCGCTGGGCGTCGGCGCGGTGATCGCGCCGTGGAACTTCCCGCTGGCGATCCTGGCCGGCATGACCATGGCGGCCGTGGTGAGCGGCAACACGGTGCTCCTGAAGCCCTCCTCAGACACGCCGGTGATCGCCGCGCGCCTGGTCGCGCTGGCGCGCGATGCGGGCGTGCCCGACGGCGTCATCAACCTGCTGCCCGGTTCGGGCGGCGAGATCGGCGACCACCTCGTCACACACCCGGAGATCCGCTTCGTCTCCTTCACCGGCTCCGCCGACGTGGGCCTGCGCATCAACGAGATCGCCTCGAAGCCCGGTCCGGCGCGCCGCTGGATGACCCGCTTCATCCTCGAGATGGGCGGCAAGGACGCCATCGTCGTGGATGAGACCGCCGACCTGGACGCGGCGGCGGACGGCGTGGTGCGCTCGGCCTTCGGTTTCCAGGGGCAGAAGTGCTCGGCCTGCTCGCGCCTAATCGTCGTCTCGCCGGTCAAGGACCGCCTGCTCGAACTCGTGATCGAGAAGACGAAGGCGCTGCCCTCCGGCCTGCCGTGGAACGGCCCCTGCGTCTTCACCGGCCCGGTGGCGAGTGTGAGGGCGCACACCGGCATCCTCGAGGCCATCAAGCGCGGCAAGGCGGAGGCTCGACTCGTGCATGGCGGACACGCCCTCGACCGCCCGGGCTTCTACATCGCCCCGACCGTCTTCGACCAGGTGACGTCACGCTCGTTCCTCGGCCAGGAGGAGATCTTCGGGCCGGTGCTGGCCGTGATCGAGGCCACCGGCTTCGACCAGGCGCTGGCCATCGCCAACGACACGCGCTACGGGCTCACCGGCTCGGTCTACTCGGCGAGCATCGAGCGGCTCGACCGCGCGAAGCACGAGTACCACTGCGGCAACCTCTACCTGAACCGCGGCTGCACCGGCGCGCTCGTGGGCGTGCACCCCTTCGGCGGGTTCAACCTCTCCGGCACCGACTCGAAGGCCGGCGGTCCCGACTACCTGATGAACTTCACGCAGGGCAAGACCACGTCCGAGCGCATCACCGTGCCGCGCATGCCCGGCATCGGCGTGTGACCACGCCCTCCGGGGACGCGCCCGAACGCGGGAGCCTGCGCGGGCGCCTCGCACCCCGCGCCGCGCGCACCGCGCACATCGTGGCGATGGGTCTCGTGCTCGGCGGCGCGTCCTACTCGGTCCCGGAGCGGGCGCTGGCCACCGCCACCGCCGCCTCGATCGGCTCGCACATGCCGAAGACCTGGCGGCACTCGTCCTTCCTCCACAGCCGGGTGATCGGGCAGGCGCGATGCTCATCTACCTCGAGGAGCTCGCGCTCATCGAGGGCGTGACGGTGTTGTTACTCGCCCGGCTCTACGGCATCGGCCTCACGATCGCCCAGCAGGTGACGGTGGTGCTGATCCGCATCCTGGGCGGCATCGGCACCGCCGGCGGTGCTGCGCGCGGAGGACCGGTAGTCCTCCACCGGCGCCGCTACCCCACATCGTTCGGGTAGCGCGCCAGCGCCAGGTCCACGATCTCGCCGACCAGTTCGGCGTAGGAGCGCCCGGCCTTCTTCGCCGCCATGGCGAACTCGGCGTCGGCGTGCAAGTACGGATTGGGGTTCACCTCGAGCACGTGCAGCGCCCCGTCGGCGGCCAGCCGGAAGTCGATGCGGCCGTAGTCGCACAGCTTCAACGCCTGGAACGCCTGCACCGCGGTCTCGCTGAGCTTCTTCTGCAGGTCCGCGTCGAGATCGGCCGGCAGGAAGGCATTGGTCTTCTCGTAGGCCTCGGTGCCCTCCTCCCACTTGACCTCGGTGCCGGCGATCTTCGGCATCCCCTGCGGCAGCTTCGAGAGGTCCATCTCGACCGCCGGCAGCGCTTCGGGCTTCTCGTTGCCAAGCACGCCGACGTAGAGCTCGCGGCCCTCGATGTACTCCTCGATCAGGGCCGGGGTGTTGAACTCGGCGTGGAGGTAGTCGATGCGTTCCATCAGCTCCTTGATCGAGGTGCAGACCGCGCCAAAGTGGATGCCGATCGAGCCGTCCTCCGACGCGGGCTTCACGATCACCGGGAACTGGATGTCCTGCGCGTGCTCGGTGCGGCCGCGAAACACGGTGGCGAAGTAGGGGGTGTGGATGCCGTGGAAGGCGAAGATCTTCTTGGCCAGTGCCTTGTCCTGCGCCAGGTGGAGGCCCTGCGAGCCGGTGCCGGTGAAGCGGCGGTGCAGCATCTCGAGGAAGCCCGCGACGTCGCTGTCCTGGGTGTCGTCGCCACCAAAGGATTCGACCAGGTTGAAGATCAGGTCGGTCTCGGAGTGGGCGAGCTCGACCAGGCTCTCGCGCGTGCCGTCGAGGCGCAGGAAGACGGGGCTGTGCCCGGTCTCCTTGAGGGCCTCGTAGACGGCCTGCACGTCTTCATCCGGGGTCTTCCGCTTGGGGCGGGTCCCTTCGGCACGCTCCTCGTCCTCGCCCCACCAGTAGTCGTACAGCACGCCGATTCGCAGCTTGGCCATGGCGGTCCCCGCCTTGCTTGCGGGCCCCGTTCCTCGGGGTCCTGTGCCGGCTCACTTCTGCTCGAAGCGCCGGCGCGTGAGGTAGTTCATCGCGAGCGTGGTGCCGTACGCCGTCAACTCCACCAGGTAGTCCGCTTCACGGGCGGTGTCCGCGAACAGCCGGAACTCGCGGGCCGCCCGCACGATCTGCTCGACCAGGGCACGCACCACCGGGCGTCGCACGCCGGTCCAGTACGTGATCTTGTCGGTCAGCACCTTGCGATGTTCCTCGACCAGCTCCCACGCCGGGCGGATGCCCTTGCGCCTGCGACCCTGGGGGATGAACAGGTCGCTGAGATCCGCCTCCAGCGCCACCTTCACCCCCGCGCCGTTCTGGCGCATGAGCCGGCGGTAGAACTGCCCAACCGTCACCTTGAGATCCTCGACCGGGACATCGAAGTCCCCGGTCGAAACCACCGGCTCCTGGGCGCGCACCCGGCGCGCCACCTGGTCAACATACCGCAACTTGCGTATCGCAGGCCACGACTTGTAGCGGACCCGCCATTGCGAGCGGGGTGTGAGCCAGACCGCGAACGTCTCGGCGAAATCCTCGTCCGGGTGCTTCTGCCCGTACCAGCCCGCGATGTGGCGCACGAACTTGCGGCTGAACGGGACCGGCCGGTAGTCGTCGCGATAGCGCCGGTTGAAGGGCCCGAAGAGCCGGCGCCACTCGGGCGTTATGAAGAGCCGGTAGGCGTAGTTGAAGGCGTGTCCGGCCTCGTGGCGCAGGTACATCATGATCTCGCGCTCGTCTTCGAGGTCGTTCATCTGGCGCTCGAGGCGCGCGAGCCCGGGGTCGGCGAGGTAGAACGGGATGCCGATCACGGGCTGCCCGTCGGGACAGCCCCACTCGTCCGTAAGGTAGCAGGCCGGTCGGAAGTGCTTGAGACCCTTGCGCTCGAGCTCGCGGTAGAGCTGATGCACGAAACGCTCGACCGGAGAGCCTTCGAGGCGCAGGCCGAGCTGGCTGATGCGCTGGCCGAGGAGGTCACGGACTTCCGGCGGGGTCTTCTCAAAGTCGCCCATGAGGGGCGGATGCTAGCGGCTCCGCCCGAGCCGCCACAACCCGTGCCCCAGGGGGTGCCCGTGCCCCGTGGGGCATACCCGGGTCGAGACTGGCCCACCCGGCCCGAGCCCATCGTGGGCTGAATCTCCCGGCCCCGGCCCTCATCCCAAAGACAGCAGCAAGCGGGGGCGCCGGCTCGCGGCCAGACAGCCAGCCGACCCAACAGGGCCGGTGCCCCGCCAATCTACAGCCGCCGCCATCCGGCGCCGGACTCCCTCCCCCGCGAACGGAGCGTGAACCGTGAAGCGTATCCATGTCGCCGCAGTGCTCGCTCTGCTGGGCTCCGCCTCCGCGGCCTCGGCCGCGCCCCTCACATTCGACATCGACCAGCCCCACTCGCAGGTGGGCTTCTCCATCCGGCACTTCTTCTCGAAGGTCCCGGGGCAGTTCAAGGACTTCAGCGGCACCATCGTGATGGACCAGAAGGCGCCCGAAGCCTCCTCGGTCAAGGTCACGATCCAGGCGGCCAGCATCTCCACCGACAACGAGGCACGTGACAAGCATCTCAGGAGCCCGGACTTCTTCTCTGCGGACTCCCTGCCGACGCTGACCTTCAAGAGCACGAAAGTCGCCCCCGCGGGCAGGGGCAGGTACAAGGTCACGGGCGACCTCACGATGCACGGCGTCACAAAGAGCCTGGTGTTGGACGTCGAGTTCCTCGGCATGGGAGAGGTCGGCGTGGGCGGGCAGAACTGGGGCACCAAGGCCGGTTTCGACGCCACCGCGACCCTTAACCGCAAGGACTTCGGCATCAACTGGAACAAGACGCTCGACCAGGGCGGCCTGATGCTCGGCGAGTACGTGGCGATCAGCTTGCACATCGAGGCGAACCTGAGGCAGCCGGCCCAGAAGTAGACCGTTCCCTCACGGGACAAAGCCCCCGGTTACCCCGGCCGGGGGCTTTGTGCTGCCCCGGATGCAGCGGAGCCACGCGGGCGCGGCGCATCACTTGCTTCGGGCGGCATGTACGGGTTCTCCCTTGCGCGAGCCCGTGGCTTCGTCCAACATGGCGTTCCGGATGACTCCTTCCGCCGCAACGCTGACGGACCAGCTCCGCTTCACCACGATCGCGCACCGGGATCACGTCTTCCTCAACCCGCTGAGCGGTCCCAAGGTGGACCAGGTGCTCTCCATGCTCGAACTGCCGCAGGGCGCCCGCGTACTCGACGTGGGCTGCGGCAAGGGGGAGATGCTGGTGCGGCTGGCGGGCCGCTTCGGCGCACGCGGCATCGGCGTGGACCTGAACCCGGCGTTCATCGCCGATGCGCGCGCGCGGGCCGAGTCGCGCGTGCCACAGGCCGGTCTCGCCTTCCACGTGCAGCCCGCCTGCGACTTCCCGGCCACGCCTGGCTCCTTCGACGCCACGCTGTGCGTGGGCTCGACCGGGGCCTACGGCGGCTACCGCGGAGCCCTGCGCGCCCTGTCCGGCCTCGTCCGGCCGCACGGGCGCGTCCTGGTCGGCGAGCGTTTCTGGCGCCGCCACCCCCACCCCGACTACCTGGCCGCCCTCGACCTGGGACTCGACGACCTGCTCGACCACCAACGCAACGTGCGCGCGGGCGAGGAGGCCGGCCTGGTCCCGATCTGCACCGCCGTCAGCACCGAGGACGAGTGGGACCACTACGAAGGGCTTTACGCCAGCGCGGTCGAGGAGCACGCGGCCGGCCATCCCGAGGACGCGGAGGCCGAGGCCATGTGGAAGCGTATCCGCCGCCACCGCGAGGCCTGGGAGCACTGGGGCCGCGACACGCTCGGCTTCGGGCTCTACGTCTTCCAGAAGAAGTAGCCCCCGCCGCCACCCTGACGAAGCCAACCGAGGGCCTGCTGGCGCTGGCCTGCGCGGGACGCGCCCGGCAGTTGCGGAACCGTCCGGCAGTGCAGAACGGCGGCCTCGCTGCCGATAACCAGAGACAGCCCCGGCCCCGGAGACCACCTCGGACCGGGACGGGGCCGCGGGACTTCCGAGGTCGCACCTCCCGGGAAGCAATGCGATGTCCCAGATCGACGACATCCTCAGGCTGGCGCAGGAGCGCGGCGCATCCGACCTGCACCTGAGCCCCAACACGGCCCCAATGGCGCGCGTGAACGGCGAGGTCATCCCGCTCGCGGACGAGCGGATCTCGCGCGACACGCTGCAGCTGATGCTCTTCGAGATCGCCGAGCCCGCCGTCCGCGTCTGCTTCGAGCAGACGAAGGAGGCCGGCTTCGCCTACGAGCTGCCGGACGTGGTGCGCGTGCGCTGCAGCCTCTACGAGCAGGCGCGCGGGATGGCCGGCGCGTTCCGGCTGCTCCCGGCGGGCATCCCCTCGATCGCGGACCTCGGCCTGCCTTCCGGCAGCGGGGAGCTGGTGACCCGGCCGCACGGCCTGGTCGTCGTGTGCGGCCCCGCCGGCTCGGGGCGGTCGAGCACGCTCGCCGCGCTGGTGGACCACGTCAACCGGACGCGGTGCTGCCACATCGTCACGCTCGAGGATCCGATCGAGTTCAAGCACGCCTGCCAGTCCTCGCTGGTGGACCAGCGCGAGATCGGGCGCCACACGCCGGGGCTCGCGCGGGGCGTGCGCGCCGCGCTCCACGAGGACACCGATGTCATCGCCGCAGGCGAGCCGCCGGATACCGAGGCGATGGAGGCCCTGCTGAACGCGGCCTCCGGCCGGCTGGTGCTCCTGACCCTCACGGCCTCGAGCGCGACCAACGCCGTGGACACGATGATCGACGTCTTCCCGGCCGAGCGCCGTTCGCGCGCCGCGAAGCTGCTGGCCGATTCGCTGGTGGCGGTGCTGCGCCAGCAGCTCCTCCCCCGCGCCGACCGCCCGGGCCGCGTGCTCGCGCTCGAGCTGCTGCTCGGCACGCCAGCGGCCGCCGCGCTCATCCGCGAGCAGCGGACGGCGCAGCTCGACACGCTGATGCGCAACAGCGCCCGCGCCGGCATGCGATGCATGGACGACGCGGTCCTCGCGCTGGAGCGCGACGGCGTCGTGGCGGCCGGCACGGCGAGCGCGCGGTCCGCGGGGCTGCCACCGGACGCGGCCACCGGGGACGCGGGGCTGAGCGAAGCGGCCTGAGGCCTCCCCGGTTCCCCACCGGGGCGCCACGGCGGTATCCTGCCAGCCCGCGAGCCGCCGTGCGCCCGGGTCAGCGGAAGTGGCCGTCACCCCCAATCGGATCGAGGCCCTCATGAACTACCGTCTGCTCGGCCCCAGCGGCCTGCGCGTCTCCGAACTCTGCCTCGGCACCATGACCTTCGGTGAGGAGTGGGGCTGGGGCGCCTCGAAGGAGGAGAGCCACCGGATCTTCGACGCGTACGCGGCCGCCGGCGGAAACTTCATCGACACGGCCAACCGCTACACCGAGGGCACCAGCGAGCGCCTCGTGGGCGAGTTCGTCGCCGCCGAACGCGAGCGCTTCGTGGTCGCGACCAAGTACACGCTCTTCGCCCGCAAGGGCGATCCCAACAGCGCGGGCAATCACCGCAAGAACCTGGTGCAGTCGCTCGAGGCCAGCCTGAAGCGCCTGAAGCTGGACCGCGTGGACCTCTACTGGGTGCACGCCTGGGACTATCTCACCCCGGTGGACGAGGTGATGCGCGCGCTCGACGACGTCGTGCGCGCCGGCAAGGCGCTCTACGTCGGCATCTCCGACACGCCCGCCTGGATCGTCTCGCGCGCCAACACGCTCGCCGAGCTGCGGGGCTGGACGCCGTTCGCCGGGATCCAGATCGAGTACAGCCTCATCCAGCGCACGGTGGAGCGCGAACTGCTCCCGATGGCGCGCTCGCTCGACCTCGCGGTGACCGCGTGGGGGCCGATCGGCGGCGGCGTGCTCTCGGGCAAGTACAATCCCGATGCGAGCCCCGGGCAGAAGGCCGAGCCGGGACGCATGCGTGAGACACCCGCCGCCGCGCGGCTCGCCGAGCGCAACCTGCGCATCGCGGGCGTCGTCCGGGAGGTGGCGAAAGAGAGCGGCCGCACACCCTCGCAGGTCGCGGTGAACTGGGTGCGTCACCAGCCGGGCAAGGTCATTCCGATCATTGGCGCCCGCACGCTACGGCAGATCGAGGACACGCTGGGGGCGCTGGGCTGGGAGCTCTCCCCCGACCAGGCGAAGCGCCTCGACGAGGCGAGCCACATCGAGCGGGGCTTCCCGCACGAGTTCCTCGATCAGCCGTACATCCGGGACCTGGTCTACGGCGGGACCTGGGACCAGATCCTGGACCGGAGGCCGTAGCCGGCCGGGTCGCAGGGCGTCACGGGGCGGACCCGCGCCGCCGCCACAGGCGCCGGCGCTACTTCGCGCCCGCCATCCTCATGCCCTTGAAGAGCGTCATGACGTGCTCCTTCGTCGCGGAATCCTGCATCGCGACGTTGAGCGCACCGTCCATCAAGGTCTGGCTCCTCCCGACCACCTCCATCACGGCCTGGGCGCCGTCCGCGCTGCCGACCAGCTTCTCGATGACGACCGCGCGCGCGCTATCGGTCCCGAGCAACCGGTCCGCCATGCCGCCGGCCGTCGCCGGATCGGCGCTGATCATGTCCATGACCTTCGCCTGCAGCTCGGGGCTGGCCATCACCTGCCTGCCGATGTCACCCGCGCAACCCAGCGCCAGCACCGCGCACACCGCCGCGACGAGCGCGACCGTCAACTTCCTCTTCCGCATGGCTCGGCTCTCCTTCCTCAATGGGCGGCCGTGGCCCGATGCCGATCGCGTGACCGGCGCCGCGGGCGACGGGACGGGCGCATGATAACAGAGACCCTGGGGACGCCCGCCTCAGTGGGTGAACAGCCAGGCCCCGCCCGCAAGGATCAGGAGGGCTGCCGCCACACGCACCCAGCGCGTCGCGGTCTGGAGACGGCCCGGGCGCGCGAGCGCCGCGGCCGCGCCGACCGAGGTGCCAGCCACGACCAACAGCAGCGAGTGCCCGAACCCGTAGGCGAACAGCAGACCACCCGCGGCTGCCGCGCCGATCCGCGGCACCAGGCCCAGAAGCAGCAGCAGCACCGGCCCCGTGCACGGCAGCGAGACGATGCCGAAGACGAAGCCCAGCGTGAGCGCGCCCAGCGCGCCCACGGCGCGCGCGGCGGCCGGCGGCAGGGGGACCGACGGCAGGTGCAGCCAGCCGAGCAGGTGCAGCGCGGTGATGGCGCACACGGCCACCAGCAGGTAGCGCCACCAGGGACCGCTCAGGATGGCCGTCGCGCCGGAGAAGACGGTGAAGAGCAGCGCCAGTTCGAGCGCGAAGCCCCCGACGAAGAGCAGGGAGAAGCCCAGCGTGCGCCGCCAGGGGCGCTCGTTTGCGCCGCGCCCGACCAAGCCGGCCGAGAAGCCGACCATGAGCGGGACCATGGCCAGCACGCACGGGTTGAGCGCGGTGAGCGCGCCGCCGAGGAACGCGGCCAGTGGCGCCAGCGCGGGACTGTGGGCGATGACCGCGGCCAGTTGCTCGCTGAGACCCTCCAGGAAGTCCACGCGATCCGGTCCGGCTATTTCGCCGCGGGGCGCAGCTTCACGCCAAGGCTGTCCTTGAAGACCCGCTCGATCTCCTCGCGGGAGAAGAAGCCCTCGTGCCGGAACCGCTCGCGGCTGGTCCGGTCGAAGAAGATCTGCGTCGGGATCAGGCGGATGCCGTAGGGCTTCCCGGCCTGGGGGTCCTTCCAGACGTCGATGAACCGCACGTCCACGGCGCCCGCGTAGTCCACCTTGAGCGCCTCGAGGACGGGAGCCATGCGCTTGCACGGGATGCACTTCCCCGCACCCAGGTCCACCAGGCGCGGGAGCGCGGCGGCGGGCGCCGGCTTCCTGGCCTTGCGGGCGAGAACGGGTACGGCGGTGATGAGCGTCAGGCTCACGAGCAGCAGCGCGATTCGTCCGGTACGACCGGTCACGGGGATCCTCCTGAGAATCGACGTTCGGGACTCCGGCGGCAGCCCGATCATGGGTGCCGCAGCGGTGCGTCCAGCGCGCCGTGCCCCACCCCGCGCGGGCGGCGCCCGTGAGCCGGAAGCCCCGGGGTCGCTTGACCGCCGGGCGTCATGATACTACGTTTCGTCACATGGCGAAATGGCAGGACGGCCATGCTGCGTGAGCTCGAGTCGGCGCTCAAGGCCGCCGGCGACCCGACCCGCACCCGCATCCTCAAGCTGCTCGAGGCCGGTCCACTGTGCGTCTGCCAGGTGCAGGCCGTGCTGGGCCTTGCGCCCTCGACCGTCTCGAAGCACCTGACCCTGCTCCGCTCCGCCGGGCTCGTGACCGATCGGCGTGACGGCCGCTGGATTCATTACGCGCTCGCCACCGGGGAGCGCAACCCATACGCCCTCGCGGTGCTGGCCCTGCTGCGCGGGCCGCTCGACCGGGAGCCGCGCATCGCCGAGGATCGCCGCCGCCTGCGCGGGGTGAAGGCCGTGCCGGTCGAGGCGCTGTGCGCCCTGCCGCCGGCCCGGCGCGCGCCGTCGCGTCTCCTGCAAGTCGAGCCACCCCGCCCCACCCGCCGGCCCCGGCGCACCTCGCCCACTCGCGCACTCTCCCGACGGCGCGGACCATCGCATGCCTGAGTCCCTACCGCGATTGTTGTTCGTCTGCATCGAGAACTCCTGCCGTTCCCAGATGGCGGAAGGCTTCGCCCGGGCTCTGGGCGGTGACCACGTTTCCGCCTTCAGCGCCGGCTCGCGCCCGTTCGGGCAGGTGAATGCGCGCGCGGTCCGGTTCATGGCGGAGAAGGGCATCGACCTGGCGCCGCAACAGTCGAAGGGCCTCGACGACCTGCCCGCCGGGATCTCGTGGGACTACGTGGTGACCGTGGGCTGCGGAGACGCCTGCCCGTGGCTGCCGGCGCGCCATCGCCTGGACTGGGATTTGCCCGATCCGAAGGACCTCGACGATGACGACTTCCGGCACGTCCGCGACCGCATCGAGCAGTTGGTCCACGGGCTCATGGATGAAGTCACCCGGCCCGGTAGGAACACGAAGGAGCGAGGACGATGACGCGGGATCCTGCAACCACGGAGGCGGTCATGACAGGCCATGCCAAGAGGCCGGGCACGGGCGGTATCGCCGGCCGGCTCTCCTTCCTCGACCGTTTCCTCACGCTCTGGATCTTCCTCGCCATGGCCGTCGGGGTCGGCGGCGGCTACGTCTTCCCCGGCGTGGTGCCGTTCCTGAACCGCTTCAACGTCGGCACCACCTCCATTCCCATCGCCATCGGCCTGATCCTGATGATGTATCCGCCGCTGGCGAAGGTCCGCTACGAGGAGATGGGCCGCGTGTTCCGCGACGGGCGGGTGCTCGCGCTCTCGCTGGTGCAGAACTGGGTGGTCGGCCCGATCCTCATGTTCGGCCTCGCCGTGCTCTTCCTGCGCGACCAGCCCGAATACATGGTGGGGCTCATCCTGATCGGCCTGGCGCGCTGCATCGCCATGGTCATCGTCTGGAACGACCTCGCAAAGGGCGACACCGAGTACTGCGCGGGCCTGGTCGCCTTCAACTCGATCTTCCAGGTGCTGTTCTTCTCGGTCTACGCCTACGTGTTCATCACCCTCGCGCCGGGCTGGCTCGGATTGAAGGGCGTGGCCGTGAACATCACCATGGGCGGGATCGCGAAGAGCGTCTTCATCTATCTCGGCATCCCGTTCCTGGCAGGCATCATCACGCGCTTCAGCCTCATCGCGGTGAAGAGCAAGGACTGGTACCACCGCCGCTTCATCCCGAAGATCAGTCCGATCACGCTCATCGCCCTGCTCTTCACCATCGTGGTGATGTTCTCGCTCAAGGGCGAGAAGATCGTCCAACTGCCCTTCGACGTGGTGCGCATCGCCATCCCGCTGCTCATCTACTTCGTCGTGATGTTCGTGGTCTCGTTCTTCATGAGCAAGTGGGTGGGGGCCAGCTACCCGCAGTCGGCGACGCTCTCATTCACCGCGGCCTCGAACAACTTCGAGCTGGCGATCGCCGTGGCGGTGGCGACCTTCGGCATCCACCACGGGGCGGCCTTCGCGGCGGTGATCGGTCCGCTGGTCGAGGTGCCGGCCTTGATCGGACTCGTGAACGTGGCGCTGTGGTTCCGGCGGCGCTGGTTCCACGCGCCCGCGGCGTGAGGCCCCGATGAGCGCGTCACCGGCGCGGCTCCCGCGACTGCTCCTCTCCCTCGCGGGCGGGACCGCGTCGGCCGGCAACGTGCCGGCTGCATTGCCCGGCAGCGTGACGGCGTGCTGCTCATGCTCGGCGGTGCCGCTCGCCGTGCTCATCGGCGTGCCGATGTACTCGAACACGGCGGGACGAGGTCCCGGACCCCGGCCGTGAGGACGATCCATGACCCATGAGCATGCGCATCCGGCGCAGGACGGCACCCGCACCGCCTTTCTCGTGGCCGCTGGGCTCAACGTCGCCTTCATCGCGATCGAGATCGTGTTTGGATTCAGGTCGGGCTCGCTCGCCCTGCTCTCCGACGCCGGGCACAACCTCGGCGACGTGCTGGGTCTGCTGCTCGGCTGGGGGGCCGTCCTCCTGGCCCGGCGGGCGCCGAGCGCGCGCCGCACCTATGGCCTGCGCCGCTCGACCATCCTGGCGGCTCTGGCCAACGCCGTGGTGCTCCTGATCGCGGTCGGCGCGGTCACCCTGGAAGCGGTCCAGCGCCTCCGCCAGCCCGCGCCGGTGGCGGGGGCCACGGTGATCACCGTGGCTTCGCTCGGCATCGTCGTGAACGGCCTGAGCGCCTGGCTCCTGGGGCGGGGCCGCCGCGACGATCTGAACGTGCGTGCCGCGGCGTCGCATCTCGCGGCCGACGCCGCCGTTTCCCTCGGCGTCGTGCTCGCCGGGGTGGCCATGGTCTTCACGCACTGGCCGTGGCTCGATCCCGTCGTCAGCCTGCTGGTCAGCGCGCTGATCGTCGGAGGCACCTGGGGGATCCTGCGGGAGTCGCTCGACCTGGTCATGGACGCCGTGCCCGGGCGGATCGACCCGGTGGCGGTCCGCGCCTATCTGGAGGCGGTGCCCGGCGTCGTCGAGGTGCACGACTTCCACATCTGGGCCATGAGCACTACCGAGACCGCGCTCACGGCCCACCTCGTCACCGACCGCACCACTTTCGATGATGAGCTCACCTCACGCATCACCCGCGAACTGTCCGAGCGTTTCGGCATCGTGCATCCCACCATCCAGTGGGAGAGCACGGGGCGCACGCGGCCCTGTCGTCAGGGCAGGGTGTAGGGCCACCAACCCGGCGGGCTCCTCCGGCCGTCCGGGGTCATCCCGGCGCCGGAAACGCGCACCCGGAACAAGCGCACGCAAGCAGGACGAGGAAGAGAGCGGAGCGTCTCATTGGAGCCTCCGGGTCACGCTCCAGGCTCCTGGGCTGGCGGCTCGAGGTCGAAGGCGGCGACCTGCGAGCGAAACCCGGAGGTCTTGTGCGCCCCGTCGCAGAACGGCTTCTTCAGCGACTGGCCGCAGCGGCACAGGCCCACGCGGACGCGGCCCGCGAGGCCAAAGGCGCGACCTTCCAGGTCCACGATCTCGAAGTCGCCTTCGACCCGCAGGAAGCCGTCGTTCTTCACGGTGATACGGGTGGCTGCCATCCTCACCTCCAGGCTTCCGTGCGGGTCTCTCCCACGGCCGCGGCCCGGTCCACAGCGCCCGGCCGGGCGCACGTACCCGCCTGGGATGCAGCCACTCTAGCAGCGGCCGGGCACCGCGCAACCCGGCGTGGCCCCGTTCCGTAGTCGGACTCAAGAAGGTCGCCCCGAAGGCGAGCACCCGGCCTGCCAGCCTGGACCCGCAGAAGGCGGGTAACCCGGAGGCAGCCGGGCCGATCCCCGGGACGCAAGCGGAGGGCGTGAAAGTGTTCGAATTGCTGGTGCTGGGGTTCGCGGCGTTCGTGGTTTTCGCTGTCGTCAGCACGCTCCTCGGAGTCGCCGCGCTGGTGTTCTGGGTCGTGCTCCTGCCGTTCCGGTTGCTGGGCTTCGCGTTCAAGGCCCTGGGCGCCCTGCTCTTCCTGCCCGCCCTGCTCGTCGGAGGGCTCGTGATCGCGGCACTCGTCGGGATCCCGCTGCTGTTCATGGCGCTCCTGCCCGCGCTCCCGATCGCGCTGCTGGTCGCGGCCGTCTGGTGGCTTACCCGGCGCGGTCTCCACCCGGCGGCCCCCGTCCGGTAG
>Ga0315275_10002188_pt1 | contig 17550 bp, 15 predicted proteins | sample YL17G03_0_MG_FD_205557 | JGI IMG/M metagenome (GOLD analysis project Ga0315275, IMG submission 205557) | Sediment microbial communities from Yellowstone Lake, YNP, Wyoming, USA - YL17G03_0 | ecosystem: Environmental > Aquatic > Freshwater > Lake > Sediment | place: USA: Wyoming | collected...
GCGCATTGAGGCACAGCCTGAAGGCTATGCTACATCAGCGTGAAGGGATCCACGTCGATGACCAGCGCGGTGGCGGGCCACTGCTCGGTGCGGGCAAAGGCCTGACAGTCGCGCAGCAGCTTGTGGAGCGTGGCGCGGCCCTCGGACTTGATCAGGAACTGGTAGCGAAACTCCTGCTTGAGCCTGGCCAGCGGCGCGGCCGCGGGCCCCAGGATGCGCACCCCCGCCCAATTGCCCGCCGCCAGGCGCCGCGAGAGCGCCCCGCTCCATTTCACCGCCAGCTCCAGCTTCTGGCTGCGCAGCAGGATGTTGGCCAGCGCCGTAAACGGCGGATAGCGCATCACGCGGCGGAAGCGCAGCTCCTTCTCGTAGAAGGCCGGATAGTCGTGCGCGGCGGCGTAGCGGATGGCGTAGTGGTCCGGAAAGTAGGTCTGAATGATCACCGTGCCGGGGATGTCGCCGCGTCCGGCGCGCCCCGCCACCTGCGTCAGCAACTGAAAGGAGCGCTCGGCGGCGCGGAAATCCGGCAGGCCCAGGGCGATATCGGCCGAGACCACGCCCACCAGCGTGACCCGGTGGATGTCGTGGCCCTTGGCGGTCATCTGCGTGCCCACCAAAATGTCGTACTTCCCGTCGCGGAAGTCCCGGAGAATGCTTTCGTACTGCTGCTTGCCCCGTGCCGTGTCGCTGTCCAGGCGCACCACGCGCGCGTTTGAAAACTGGCCGGCCACCAGCGCCTCGATTTTCTCCGAGCCATGGCCGAAATAATACAGGTGCTCGCTGGAGCACTGCGGGCACACCTGCGGCACCGGGGCTCGGTAATCGCAATAGTGACAGATCAGGCTGTTCTCGCGGCGATGGTAGGTGAGCGAGATGCTGCAGTTGGCGCACTGCGCCGTGGTGCCGCAGGAGCGGCAGGTGACCACCGCGGAATAGCCGCGGCGGTTCAGCAGCAGGATCACCTGCTGGCTGTCCGCCAGCCGCCGCTCGACCTGCTGGACCAGGGCCCGCGAGAACACCGCCTCCTTCTTCCGCTCCAGGAATTCCTGCCGCATGTCCACCACCTCGATCTGCGGCAGCGGGCGCTGCTCGACGCGCTCGCCCAGCTCCAGCCAGCGGTACTTGCCGGCGGCGGCGTTGTAGCGGGATTCCAGGCTGGGCGTCGCCGAGCCCAGCACGGCCAGCGCGTTGGCGTTGCGGGCGCGCACCAGGGCCACATCCCGGCCGTTGTAGCGCGGCGTTTCTTCCTGCTTGTAGCTGGGGTCCTGCTCTTCATCGACGATGATGATGCCCGGCCGGTCCAGCGGAGCGAAGGCCGCCGAGCGCGTGCCCACCACCACCCGCGCTTCGCCGCCCTGCACCCGCCGCCATTCGCGGCTGCGCCGGCGGCCGGCAAACGCGCTGTGCAGGATGGCCACCGTCGAGCCGAAGCGCGCCTGAAACTGCTCGGCCATCGCCGGGGTCAGCGCGATTTCGGGGACCAGCATCAGCGCCGTTCCTCCGTTGCGCACCACGTCGGCGATGGCCTCCATGTAGACTTCGGTCTTGCCGCTGCCCGTTACGCCGTATAGCAGCACGGCGGCAAAGGCCTTTTGCTGGAGCAGGCCGCGGAGCGCATCCACGACCGCCTGTTGTTGCGGATTCAGGGTGTGGTCACTCGGCCGGATGACCAGGGGTTCGAGCGGCGCGGCGCCTGTCTGCGGCTGCGTTCCCGCATCCGCCTGAATGCTGAGCAAGCCGCGCTCCGCCATCTTGCGGATCAGCGCCGCAGGCACCGCGGCCTGGCCGGCCAGCTCGCTGGCCGGCAGCGGCCCGCCCGCCGATATCAGCAACTGCACCACGCGCTGTTCGCGCCGCGTCAGACGAACGTCGGGCGAACCGTCGCCGCTCAACGCCACCAGCGGGTTCAGCCGTTCTCGCCGCGCCCGGGCTTCCGAGACGCGCTCGATGATGCCTTCCGCTTCCAGCTTCCGCAGGTCGTCGGCGGTAAGCTGGAACCGCCGGCGCAGGTCGGCTTCCGCCACCGGCCGGCGGCGCAGCGCGTCGCTGACCGGAGAAGCGAAATGAACGCCGGCGGGCGTGAGCCGCACCATGCGCCGCACCTCGCTTTCCGCTGAAAGCGGAAGCATGCCGCGCAGCACTTCACCTTCGGGTGCCAGGTAGTAATCGGCCACCCAGTGTCCCAGGCGCAGCAGCTCGTCGCTCAGCACAGGCGCTTCGTCCAGCACCTGCTCGATCTGCTTCAGTTCAACCCCGGCTTGTTCGGCGGGGACAGCGGCGGGAAACTCGGTGACAATGCCGGCCAGCTTACGCCCGCCGAAGGGAACAAGCACACGCACCCCAGGCGTCACCAGTCCCTCCAGCCGTGGGGGAACCTCGTAGGTGAAAGTTCCCTCCAGCGGCACAGGCACCGCCACCTGGCACAGCTTGCAGCTCGGCTGTGGAGAAGCCTCGCTCGGCATCAGCGTCTATTGTAGCCGTCCGATGCCACTCGGCACTCCGCATTCCGCGCTCCGCACTGCGGACTCCCCGGCCGCTTTCGTTTGAGGCGCAAGGGTGAGATACTGGATCCGTGCCGACGGTTCTGCGATCGGGCCCGTACCGCGTGTACTTCCACAGCCACGAGCCCAACGAACCCCCGCATGTGCACGTGGATCGCGAGGATCAGTCCGCCAAGTTCTGGCTGGAGCCTGTCGCACTGGCCCGGAACCTGGGCTTCAGCCCCGTGGAACTCCGTCGGATACAAGCCATGCTCAAGGACAATGAAAGCATGCTGTTGGAGAAGTGGAATGCAAGGTTTCGAAGCTAAGCCAGGCGAGCGGGTGAAGGACGTTGGTTTCACTGAGGACACCATGGCCGTGGATCTCATCGACGGGCGGACGATTGTTGTGCCCCTGGCGTGGTACCCAAGACTCCTCGATGCTGCGCCGGAACAGCGCCGGAACTGGCAGATCAGTGGCGGCGGCTACGGCATCCACTGGCCCGATGTGGACGAGGATCTGAGCACCGAGGGGTTATTGCGTGGAGCGCCTGCCGCACCCGAGCCAGTCCGCTCCCGCCCGTAGCCGCAACGGCGCGCGGCGGGCGCGCAGCGGTTGATGGGCGCGTTGTCGGGCGGCGGACAGGGGAAGAAGTTGTCCGCCTAGCTCCCCTGCTTTGCGAGCGGATCATCGAGCTGCTCAGCCCGGCGGTCGGCGCCCAGACCCATTGCTTTAGCCCGCCCCTTAGGTCGGAGTCCCGCCCCCGGGCATTCCGCGTTCCGCACTACGCATTCCGCAGCGCGCACCCGGCTCGTTCCCCGTGGGTTTAGGGCGTTGTACCGCTGGCGTCCCGCCGGCCGGCCCCCTGTAGCGTTGGCGTCCCGCCGGCCGGACCCGACTGGTTCCCCAACGCGCCTTTCCGCAACGGCTTCCGCCGATTGCTTGTCAGAGGAAGCCGCGGCAACAGGGGCCTCCCCCGCACCCCGGCCGGGGTGCGTGAATTCTTTTGGGATCGATTTTCCGCGGGGCGTTGCCCCCGGCTAATTTCCTCGCTCGCCTTCGGCGTGCGTGCGGCAGTGGCGGGTTCACGCCCGTTGCTGGTAAGGTACTTATGCAAAGGTCAATGGGTGAACAGCGTTGAGCCTGCACGAAAAGCGGCACTGGTATGAGAACGAAAGAAGCTTCACGAAGAGACTTCCTCAGGGCATGTGCGGCGGCCGCCATCACGGGCGCGGCGGCGGCCCGCGGCGATCCTGCAGCACGACAGAAGCGGCCTGCCGTGAGCGTGGTCAGGATCAAGGACGGCAACGTTGCGGCGGCCGTGGAGCGGGCCATCGACCTGCTGGGCGGCATCAAGACGGTCACCGACGGCCGCGACCGCATCATGCTGAAACCCAACCTGGTCTCCCCTCTCCCCAACGCCACCACTAAGCCGGAAGTGATCCGGGCACTGGCGCAACTGATGAAGCGCGCGCGCAAGCAGGTGCTGATCGGCGAGGGCTCGGCCGCGGCTGCCCCGTTCAACGTGCAGGGCCGGGAAATCTTCCGCACCAAGAAGCGGGACGTCCTGGACGCGATGCAGCAGTTTGTTTTCAAGGAACTGGGCTACACCGACCTGGCACAGTCGCTGGGCGTGCCCCTGGTCAACCTCCATTCGGGCGAGCTGGCAGAAGCGAAGGTCCCCAACGCCTTCGTTTTTCCCACCCTGATCATTCACCGCTCGCTCCAGGAGATAGACCTGCTTTGCTCGGTGCCGATGATGAAAACCCACGCGCTGGCCATGGTCACGCTGGGCATGAAAAACCTGATCGGCGTGTACCCGGGCACCGTGTATCAGTCCGTGCGCGGCGAGGTACACGACCTGACCGCGAAAGTGGAGCCCTCCGGGACGGCGGCGGCGATTGTGGACATGGTGCGTGCCAACAAGCTCGGCCTGGTGGTGGTGGACGGCTCAATGGCCATGGAAGGCAACGGGCCCACCGAGGGCACCCTGGTGAAGATGGATGTGATCGTGGCGGGCACCGACCCGGTGGCCACCGACATGGTCGCTTCCAGCATCATGGGTATCGAGCCCGCCGAGGTGCCCGCCTTCGCCTGGGCCAATAAAGCCGGGCTGGGGCCCACGGCGCTGAAGGAGATCGAGGTCCTCGGGGAGAAGATCGAGAAGGTGCGGCGCAACTTTGTGAAGCCCACCATCTACCCCTGGGACAGCGTCCGCGGCGTCTGGGGCGTTAAAGTGATCGCCCGGGCGGCGCCCCGGGCGCCCTGCCCCGCGGACGCCGCCGCTTGAGGCCTGTCCCTACAATGTTCGGTTACAATCGCCGCATGCGCGTTGTGGTGCTGCTTGTTTTAGTGTGCTTGTCTCCGGGCGCCGCCGTCACCAATGCACAATACGCTCCGCCCATTCAGTTTCCGCGTGAAGCGGGAACACGCGAGCTGCCGCAGCCCGGCGCTGCGGGTCCCTGGGACCAGGACCTGCTCGTCCACCGGGTCGCTGCGGATGGCAGGGTTGAGCGGCTGGCGACGTTCCCGCGCGGCGGGGTGGCCACCCTCACGCGCATGAGGGACGGCCGGCTCATCGCTGCGCACCAGTATTTTCCCGAGAATGACGCAGCCAACTTCGATAAAGTCGCGGTCCGCTTTTCCGAAGATGAAGGCCGCACGTGGACGCCGCCGCAGGTCATCCAACTCGCTGGTTTGCCGGAAGGGATGCGGTTTCCGTTCGACCCCACCCTGGTGCTGCTCAATGACGGCCGACTCAGGCTGTACTTCACCTCGCTGCGCGGGCGCCGTTTCGAGGAAGACGTTCCGGCCATTTTTTCCGCCGTGTCGGCGGACGGCATTCACTATGCGTTCGAGCCCGGCGTGCGGTTTGGCATTCCCGGCCGCCCGGTGATTGATTGCGCCGTAGCTCTGCACCAGGGCGTGTTTCATCTCTACTCACCCGACAACGGCGTGCAGGGCCCGCCCGGAGGCCCGCGCGACCGCCAGCTTCCCGGCTCCGGGCCGCAACCCGGCGTTGGATATCACGCGACCAGCAGGGACGGGCTCAACTTCACACGGGCAGAGGATGTCCAGATCGTGGGTGGGCGTCGCTGGCTGGGAAACGCATTGTCGGATGGCCACACCCTGACGTTCGTTGGAACCGGCGGCCCCCCTGCACCAGGCGGTCCTCTGACTGGCGAACCGGGCGGCGGAATGTGGTTTGCCGGCAGCACCGACGGCCAAGCGTGGAAGCTGCTCGACGCGGCGCGGATCCCGGGTGCGGATCCCGGGGCCGTGAAGACCAAAGACGGAGGATGGATCGTGATCTCAACGGGCCCGCCCCGCCCCGGTACTCCGAGTGCCCAACGCGCACGTGCCGGAGCACGCCCTACCGGCGTGCCGGGCGCGCCCCCTGCGGGGCTGCCAGATGCCAATGGTCCGTGGAATCATCGTGTCTTGTTGGCGACCTCGAAGGACGGGCTGGAGTGGAAGGTGGGCGGCGAGGTGCTGGCGGAACAGGCCTCGGTGCCCGAGCTGTTCATGGGGCCGGAGGGCCTCCCGATAGTCCTGTTCGTGGATGCTTCCGGCAAGACGGAGCCGGGAGCGCTGGGCGCCATGGTGCGGCAGAAGGACGGCTCGTGGGTACGCCGCGTTACGAATTTGCGCGGCGCGGATCCGAACGTGGTCCGGCTGAAAGAGAATTCGTATCGTGCCTACACCAAAGAGCGCGATGGCAGCATCCAGGTCTTCTCTTCCACAGACGGGCTTGGCTGGCGGCATCTTGGTGAGGCCTTCCGGGATGAGCGCTATCGGAACGCAACCGATTCCGGCGTTTTCGAAACCCCTGCCGGTTGGGTCATGCTGATCTCGCTCGGACCGCGCCTGCTGCGTTGCACATCGCAGGATGGTTTGCGATTCGTTGCCGGCGAAATCATGGATCTGGGAGGATCGGTGTCGGATACTGTGGCGGCGCCGGGAGGCTGGCGCACTTACTTCCACGTCAACGCCAACCCGCGCACGGGCGGCAAGATGGTCATTCGCTCCGCCTTCACGGCCGACGGGCGCACCTGGCGTATCGAGGACGGCGATCGCGTCGTCGCTCCGGAATCCGGACCGGCCCGCCTGGGTGTCGCGGACCCGGCCCCGTTGCGGCTCGCCGATGGTACCTGGGTGATGGCGCTCAAGTCTTTCATTGCCCAGCCGCGTCCGGAGCGAGCCCGATAGGATGGTATGGGCCTATCGGCCGTTTCTCGCCGGTCGCCTTTCCCGCCTGCTTCGCAAGATGCCGATGGCCAGCGGAGTGCCGCGAGGTTGCCGGCGTTATGAGTCGTCGGAGATTATCCGGGTCAGGCGCGGCGACTCCACACGCGCGTCTCGACAAGCTGCCGCACCTGCTCCCGGATCTGATCGCGGATCTCCCGGACCCGCTCGATGGGCTGCCCCTTGGGATCCGCCAGCGGCCAGTCTTCGCGCTGCAGCCCTGGAACCACCGGGCAGCTTTCACCGCAGCCCATGGTGACCAGCAAGCTGGCACTCGCTGCAAGCTCGGGCGTCAGCAATTGCGGTTTGGACCCGCTGAGATCGGTGCCGGCTTCACGCATTGCTTCCACCACCTCCGGATGAACGCGGTCGGCCGGCTGTGTCCCCGCCGAGACTGCCTGTGCCCTGGCGGGGTCCGCCAACTGGTTGAAGAAAGCCGCGGCCATCTGCGAGCGCCCGGCGTTGTGGACGCATGCGAAAATCACCCGTTGCATAAGCTGTTCCCTCGCTGTTGGATCTCACACACTTGCGCGCCGTTTCCCGCAACCCGCGCCAATCCGATTGCCCCGATCTCATTTTGCCACAATACGCGATGCGTGGCATGATATATGCATATATGCAAATATCTCTGATATGCTAAAGACGGCGAACGATTACGAAACGGAACGCTCAGAGATGGGTTCAACCGGTTACATCACACAAACCACGGAGCGGGTTCCAATCGCAGCAAAGCGGGAGCGATCCATTGGTGCTTCGCGGTCGCTAATCGTCGGAACCCCGCTCTTGCTCGCCTGGTACCTGCTTTACCGGGAACTGGCTCCTCTGGCCGCCTGGGTGACACATGGGCTCCTTTCACTGAATCCAGGGCACCTGGCCCGCTCGGTTGAGTTCTTCGTCTTCGAAACGCCGAAGGTGTTGTTGCTTCTGACGCTGGTGGTTTTCGGCGTCGGGGTGATTCGATCATTCTTCACGCCCGAGAGGACCCGGCAGATTCTAGCCGGAAAACGCGAATCGGTAGGCAATGTCATGGCCGCCGGCCTCGGCGTCGTCACCCCGTTTTGTTCCTGTTCCGCCGTGCCCCTCTTTCTGGGCTTTGTGACCAGCGGCGTGCCGCTCGGCGTTACGTTTTCATTCCTGATCTCCGCCCCGATGGTGAACGAAGTAGCGCTGGTCCTGCTCTTTGGCCTGTTTGGGTGGAAGGTAGCCGCGCTGTACGCGGGCACGGGCCTGATGATTGCCATCGTTGCGGGATGGACGATTGGGCGGCTCCACATGGAAGGACACGTTGAAGGCTGGGTCTATTCCGGGTTCGTCGCCAACCAGGCCCAGTCCGACCCGCACATCGAATGGGTCGAACGGTTGCGTTATGGGCGCGACGCTGTGCGGGAAATCGTCGGGAAGGTGTGGCCCTACGTGCTGGTGGGAATCGCGGTCGGGGCGGGCATCCACGGGTACGTGCCGGAAGGCTTCATGGCGTCGATCATGGGCAAGGGCGCCTGGTGGTCGGTTCCTCTCGCCGTGCTCATCGGCATTCCGATGTACTCGAACGCGGCCGGCATCATCCCCGTGGTTCAGGCCCTGCTCGGCAAGGGAGCCGCGCTCGGCACGGTCCTGGCGTTCATGATGTCGGTGATCGGTCTTTCGCTTCCCGAGACGATCATTCTGAGGAAGGTCCTGAAACCGGCTCTCATCGCCACCTTTGTCGGTGTCGTCGGCTTCGGCATTTTGATTGTTGGGTATTTATTCAACCTGCTTTTGTAGCACCAGGAGATAGAAGCATGATGAAGATCAAGGTGTACGGTCCGGGTTGCGCGCGCTGCAAACAGACAGAAGAGGTGGTTCGGCGCGCCTTGGCCGAGACGGGCGTACAGGCGGAAGTCGAAAAGGTGAGCGACATTCAGGCTCTGGCCGCGGCTGGCATCCTCATGACGCCGGCCGTTGCCGTGAACGAAGTCATCAAGGTAGCAGGACGTATACCCAAGCTGGACGAAGTGAGGGCTTGGGTCAGCGCGCGCTAGCGCCGCGCACCCCGGAGGGAGTCAAATATGCGTGAACTAGAAGACTATTTCAAAGCTCTGGCCGATGCGAACCGGCTGCGCATCATGAACCTGCTGCTGCACGGTGAGCTTTGCGTGTGCGATATCCAGCGGGTCCTCGAATCGCCCCAACCCAACGTGTCGCGCCATCTCGCTTCGCTGAGGCACGCCGGTTTGGTCCTCGACCGTCGCGATGGCCTGCGCATGTTCTATCGTCTTAACAACACAAACGCCCCTGTTCTGGGCGGCCTATTCGAGTTCCTGCGGGCAGCATTCGCTCGCGAGAAGGCGCTTCAGGACGATGTCCGCAAGCTCAAGCAAGCGATTCGGACCGGCCACTGCACGATGACCGAGTGGCGCCCCTACGGCGCTATTGAACGAGCCACGCAGCAGGAGCAGCAGGTGTAGCGAGCCAGCTCTGGTTAGCTGGCACCAGTGGGTGCCGCGCATCGCAGGAAGCCGGACACCAATCGCAGGCTGGGCAATCGGCGTCTTGAAGGGATTGCAAGGGGCAGCGGAGAAATCAAAATGAAGCAATCAACGTCGTCACGTCTCTCGTTTCTGGATCGCTACCTGACACTGTGGATCTTCGCCGCGATGATCGTGGGTGTCGCCGCCGGTTACCTGATTCCCGGCATTGTTCCGTTTCTGAACCGATTCAGCGTCGGGACCACCTCGATCCCGATCGCTATCGGTCTGATTCTGATGATGTATCCGCCGCTGGCCAAAGTGAAATACGAGGAGATGGGCCGCGTGTTCGGTCATCGCAAAGTTCTGGCGTTGTCGCTTGTTCAGAATTGGGTGGTGGGTCCCATTTTGATGTTCGTTCTCGCCGTTACATTCCTTCGCGACAAGCCCGAGTATATGACGGGGCTGATCCTGATTGGTCTGGCCCGCTGTATCGCGATGGTGATCGTGTGGAATGATTTGGCGCGCGGCGATCGCGAGTACTGCGCGGGTCTTGTCGCCTTCAATTCAATTTTCCAGGTGTTGCTCTTCTCGGTCTATTCATACTTCTTCCTGGCCGTAGTACCGAATTGGCTCGGAATGACGGCGGTCCGGGTAAACATCTCCATGCGCGACATTGCGGGGAGCGTGTTTGTCTACCTCGGCATTCCATTTATTGCCGGTATCGTGACCCGGTTCAGCCTCGTGCGGATCAAGAGCAAGGACTGGTACCAGACGAAGTTCATTCCGAAGATCAGCCCTATCACACTGATCTCGCTGTTGTTCACGATCGTGGTGATGTTCTCGCTGAAGGGCGCGATGATCGTGCAACTGCCGTTTGATGTGGTCCGGATCGCTATTCCGCTGACCGTTTACTTCCTGTTGATGTTCTTCGCTTCTTTCTGGATGAGCAAACAGGCCGGTGCAAACTATGCGGAGTCGACAACTTTATCGTTCACGGCCGCATCGAACAACTTCGAACTGGCCATTGCCGTCGCCATTGCTACGTTCGGTATCGATAGCGGCGCCGCGTTCGCGGCCGTCATCGGTCCGCTGGTCGAGGTTCCGGTCCTGATCTCCCTAGTCAACGCCGCCCTCTGGATCAATCGCCGGTACTTTGGCGGACGGTTTGAAACGGTGACGGCGTGCCGCGAACAGGAGGCGTAGCCATGCCGCAGATAGCCACAAAGGGATCCTCGCTTCGGAACCTGCTCGGGGATGGAACCGATCCGGTTGCCGTCTTTCTACTGGGTCACGGCCAGGAAAATGGCGCATTCGCCAGGTTCGACCCGGTGCGAGGTCACCGGTACTGCCAGGCGCTGATGAAGGCGCGGCACGGCGAATCGGTTTTGTTGGAACCCGCCGGGCTGTCTTGCCCTGCCGCGGCTGCGGCCTTCGGTTTCCGTCTGCTGCCGGCGCAACTGGCGAACGGCAAGGGGCTGGTGGGATTCGGGATTGTCGCCGACGAGGCGGTGGGTGAGCGCATGTTCGCCGGCATGCCCCGGCTCGCCGACAGCAGCATTGCAGGCATCGCGCTGTGCCCGTTGCGCTTCGCGCCTCGTGTCCCGGACGTGGTCGTGGTGGAAGGCCCGGCTGAGGTACTGATGTGGCTGCTGTTGGCCGACCTGAACGTCCATGGAGGCGAGCGGCGAACCGGAAACACGGCCGTTCTTCAGGCGACTTGCGTGGACGCAACTGTCATTCCCCATCTTGAACAGCGCTTGAATTTCAGTTTGGGCTGCTATGGCTGCCGCGAGGCCACGGACCTGACACCGGGCGAGACCGTGCTGGGGTTCCCCGGCGCGTTATTAAACCCGTTGCTCGGCGCACTGGAAATGCTACGTGCGAAGGCGATTCCACGTTCGCGGGCCAAACTGGCTCACGAGTGCCTGGCTGGCGCCTGGTCTGAAGGGAGTGAAAGCGAGACATAAGCTTTCCGACGGAAGCAACGTGCCCAAACGGAAGTTTGCAATGAGCAAGGAACTGGAATGCTGCGGCCGGATGGTCTGTCGATTCCGGACGACAACTTTCAGTAACAGGAGCAGAGATAACGATGACCAAGCTTCAGGTTTATGACCCTCCCATGTGCTGCGCGACGGGCGTTTGTGGGCCGAACGTCGATCCGGTTCTGCCGCGGTTCATGGCTGATCTCCATTGGCTGGTCAACGAGGGCGTAGCGGTGGAACGCTACAATCTGGCGCAGGACCCTCAGGCCTTTGCCGCTAATGAAGCGGTGAAAAACGCATTATCGATAGAGGGCAATGAGTGCCTGCCGTTGATCGTCGTGAACGGCATGATTGCAAGCCGCGCGTGCTATCCCTCGCGGGAGGAACTCGCGCGACTAACCGGCCTTGTTGAGAAGGCGCCGGCCGGCTTGTATACGGAGGCGGTCGCGGAACTGGTGGCCATCGGCGCGTCCATTGCGTCCAATTGCGAGGTTTGCCTGAAGTACCACTACGATAAGGCGCGAAAGCTGGAGGTTTCTAATGAGGATATGGAGCGGGCCGTGAAAACGGCTCAGGCCGTGAAGGAGAGCCCGGCGCGCTCGATCCTCGAACTGGCGGGCCGTCTGCTCGGCCGCGGAAAGGCTTCGGCCTCGCTTCCCGTCATCGGCGGTTGCTGTGGCCCGGAGAGTTCCCAGGGGAAAGAGACTGGGGGGTGCTGCTCGTGAACACGACGGTCGGTTTTTTCCAGACGGCGACGCGGATCGTCTTTTTCACAGGGAAAGGTGGCGTGGGCAAGACTTCTCTTGCCTGTGCCATGGCAGTTGCGCTTGCCGACCGGGGTCGCCGCGTTCTTTTGGTCAGCACCGACCCGGCCTCGAACCTGGACGAGGTGCTCGGCACCGAGCTGGCCGGAACGCCCAGGCCGATTCCCGGCGCCGCGGGCCTCTTCGCGGTAAATATCGACCCGGAGGCCGCTGCGCGCGCCTACCGGGAGCGTGTTGTCGGACCTTACCGCATCCTGCTTCCCGAGGCTGCGGTGGCCTCCATCGAGGAGCAGCTCTCAGGCGCGTGCACCACCGAAATTGCCGCCTTCGATGAGTTCAGCAAGCTGCTCGGCGATCCGAGCACGACTTCGTCCTTCGATCATGTGATCTTCGACACGGCCCCGACCGGCCACACCCTGCGCCTGCTGAAACTGCCCGCCGCATGGACGGGTTTCATTGCCACGAATACCACCGGCACATCGTGCCTGGGACCGTTGGCAGGATTGCAGGCTCAAAAGGATTTGTACCAATCGACAGTGCGAGTGCTTTCCGACGGCTCCGCCGCGACTGTAGTGCTTGTGAGCAAACCCGAAACTTCCGCATTGCAGGAAGCCGAACGAACTCGCTTGGAACTCGCGGAACTCGGCCTGACGAACCAATGGCTCGCTTTGAATGGTATCTTCGCGGCGCAAGACAGTACGGACGAGGCCGCGCGCGCATTGGAGCAGAGAGGCCGGAAGGCACTCGATCAGATACCGGCCGGATTGGCGCAGATGCCTCGCTGCGAGGTGCCGCTGCTGTCCTTTGCCCCGATGGGAGTCGAGCTGCTGCGCCAGTTCTCTGCGCCTGTTCGTACTGGAACGGCCCCGCGGTTGAACCATGCCGCAAGAGCGTTGCCCCCATCGCTGCGGCCTGTCATAGATGAGATCGAGCGGCGCGGACGCGGTGTGGTCATGACCATGGGCAAGGGTGGGGTGGGAAAAACGACGGTCGCCGCTGCCATCGCCGCTGAACTCGCCCACCGCGGTCATCCAGTGCACCTGAGCACCACCGATCCCGCCGCCCACGTTGCCGAAACCATCGAAAACGAAGTGAGCGGGTTGTCTGTCCGCAGGATCGATCCCCAGGCCGAGGTGCTGCGCTATTCGGCAGAGGTGTTGGCGAAGTGCGCACCGCAACTGGACGCAAAAGGAAGAGCACTTCTCGAAGAGGATCTGCGGTCGCCTTGTACCGAGGAAATCGCGGTCTTCCGGGCGTTTGCCGAAACGGTTGCGGCAGGCGAAGAGCGATTCGTGGTTCTCGATACTGCTCCTACCGGCCATACGCTCCTGCTGCTTGATGCCACCGAGGCCTATCACCGCCAGGTATCGCGAACCATGAGCGACATGCCGGAGGCTGTACGGTCCCTGTTGCCCCGCTTGCGCGATCCAAACTTCACAAGCGTGATTCTGGTCACGTTGCCCGAGGCAACTCCCGTCCATGAGGCGGCTCGACTGCAGGACGATCTGCTTCGCGCCGGCATCCAGCCATTCGCCTGGGTGATCAACCAGAGTTTTGCCGGCGACGGCTTCCGCGACCCGCTTCTTGTCGAACGCGGCATGCGTGAGTTCGCCTTTATTGACGAGGTTGTTAAGAAACACGCGGCGCGAGTGGCATTGATTCCGTGGACAACCGATCCGCCCGTTGGTCGACAACGCCTGCGCCAATTGATCGGCGGGAAGATTGAGTGACAGAAGCAGCGGCGTCCCCGTTTATGTGGAGATTATGAGGATGAAGGCGAAATCGGCGATCACCGTCGTACTGCTGGCGTTCGTAATCGTCAGCATTGGGTACCTGGCTTTCCAGCGGTTTGGCAAACAAGAGCAACCGGCTGCCGTTTGGTGTGATGACTACGCCGGCATTGGTCGTGGACGGTACATTGAAGGCCTCGGGCCGACTCCTCACGGCTGAGAAGATCAAGGCGTTTCTCGCGTAGAAAGGGCGAGGTTCGCATATGCCAGTCAAGAGCGCGGTGAAATGGGTGCTCGTCGCCTTTGTCCTTATCAGCTCTGCGAAGCTTACTTGGGACCACGTCGTGGCGAGTGGTACGCAGGGGGCGGGCAGCGCGGCTGTCCCCGCAAGTACGACTGCTTCGGCTGACTCGGCGCTTGGAACGGCTCAGGCCGTCGGGCCTGTGTCGCCCTCACCGCCGGAAGCATCGCCCGCCCGGGCAAGCGGCGGCCGGCAGGAGCCCGAGCAGCAGCCGGGCGACGAGGCGCGGCAGGATGAGCGCTTCATCGTCTACTATTTCCACACCACCTACCGCTGCGTGACCTGCCGGAAGATCGAACAGTACGCCCAGGAGGCGGTGGCCCGTGCGTTCATGAAGGAGCTGTCGTCTGGGCGCATGGAATGGAAACTGGTGAACGTGGAGCCGCTCGAAAACCGTCACTACATTCGCGATTACCAGCTTTTCGCCAAGTCGGTAGTTGTGTCGCGCGTTGTCAAAGGACAAGAGAAAGGCTACAAGAACCTGCAAAAGATTTGGGAGCTTGTGGGAAACAAGAACGTGTTCCAGAAGTACGTCGAGGATGAGCTTCGAACGTTCATGAAGAAAGGCTGATGTAGAACGCGATGTTCGAGCTGCTCGCAGCCATCTGGCTCGGGATTCTCACTTCGATCAGCCCCTGTCCGCTGGCGACCAACATCGTTGCGATTTCCTACGTCGGCAAGAACGTGGGCAGTCCGCGGCGCGTTCTGGTGGCCGGCCTGCTCTACGCGCTGGGCCGGTCGCTCGTCTACGTGACGCTGGCGGCGCTCCTGGTGGCCAGTCTGCTGGCCATTCCCCAGGTGTCAATCGCCTTGCAGCGTTACATGAGCAAGCTGCTGGGTCCCATCTTGGTGCTCACGGGCATGGTAATGCTCGGCCTCATCAGCCCCCGCCTCGGCTCGAATTCCGTTTCCGAACTTGGGCAACGGGCGGCGGGATGGGGGCTGGGCGGCGCGGCGGCTCTCGGCATGCTCTTCGCTCTCGCCTTTTGCCCGGTGTCGGCGGCCCTCTTCTTTGGGAGCCTGATACCGTTGTCACTCCGCCACCGTTCCACCGTGTTGCTTCCGATGATGTATGGAGTTGGCACCGCGCTTCCAGTATTCCTGTTCGCCACGCTTCTCGCTCTCGGCGCTCAGCGGCTTGCAGCAGCGTTCAACCGGGTCGCGCGCATCGAAAGGTGGGCGCGCGGTGTAACCGGCATCGTCTTCATCGTGGCGGGTGTCTACATGTCATTGACCCATATTTTCGGATTCTTCACCTTCTGACGGAGTAGGTGGAGAGCGCCCTCGATGTGACCGGTGATGAGACTTCCGGTGCAACGAGGGGCGGGAGAAACACTCACTGTGTGGATCGTTAAGCTCGCGCTTCGCCGCCCGTACACGTTTGTCGCAGCGGCCATTCTGATCGCCATTCTCGGCGGGATCGCCATCTTCCGGATGCCGACGGACATCCTGCCGGAAATCAACATCCCGGTCGTCAGCGCCATCTGGCAGTACAAGGGGCTTTCGGCGGACGAGATGGAGAACCGTATCACCACGCTCTCCGAGCGATCCCTCACCACCACGGTCAGCGATATCGAGCATATCGAATCGCAGTCGCTTGCGGGCATCGGGGTAATTAAGGTCTTTTTCCACCCCGGCACGCCGGTCGAAGCGGCAGTTGCCCAGATGACGGCAATTTCTCAGACGGTGACGAGACAGATGCCGCCTGGGACTACACCCCCACTGATCATCCGCTTCAACGCCTCGAGCGTACCGATCCTGCAACTGGGCCTCGGTGGCCGTGGGCTGTCCGAGCAGGCACTCTACGACATCGGCGCCAACTTCCTGCGCACGCAGCTTGCGACCGTGCAGGGTGCATCGGTGCTGATGCCGGCCGGAGGCAAGGCGCGCCAGATCATGGTGGACCTCGACCCGAAGGCGCTCTATGCACGCGGGATTTCTCCGGCGGACGTCTCAGCCGCGATCAACGCGCAAACGCCGATTCTCCCGTCCGGCGCAGCGAAGATCGGCGCGCAGGAATTCAATGTGCGCCTGAACAGCAATCCCGACGCCGTGGAAACGCTCAACGACCTGCCGGTACGCCAACAGGGAGGCGCCACCATCTACGTTCGCGACGTGGCGCAGGTGCGGGACGGCGGCGCCGTCCAGATCAACGTCGTTCGACAGGACGGACGGCGGGGCGCCCTGATTTCCATTCTCAAGTCCGGCGCGGCCTCGACACTGGATATTGTCGAGCGGGTGAAAAAGGAGCTCCCCCGCATTCTTTCCACCTTGCCGCCCGAACTGGATCTCCGGCTCCTTCTCGATCAGTCCATCTTTGTTCGCGCGTCGATCAACGCGGTGCTCAAGGAAGGCCTGCTCGCCGCCGGCCTGACGGCCCTGATGATTCTACTGTTCATCGGAAGCTGGCGCAGCACGCTGATCGTTTGCACGTCGATTCCGCTGTCGATCCTGACGTCGATCATTCTGCTGTACGCGCTCGGTCAAACCATCAACGTCATGACGCTTGGCGGACTGGCTCTGTCGGTGGGTATCCTGGTCGATGAAGCGACGGTGGAAATCGAGAACATCCACCGCAACCTCGGGCAAGGGAAATCGATCCTCCGGGCAGTCTTGGACGGAGCGCGAGAAATCGCCGTGCCGGCGTTCGTTTCGGCCCTCTCGATCTCCATCGTTTTCGTGCCTGTCGTATTGCTTCGGGGCGCCGCAAAGTACCTGTTTCAGCCGCTGGCGATGGCCGTGGTCTTTGCGATGCTCGCCTCCTATATCCTGTCGCGGACCCTTATCCCGACGATGGTGCGCTACCTCCTCACGCCGGAGCTGCACCTCTATCGAGGTGGAGAGGGCCACGCAGTCGGCGGCAGGGGACCTCTGTGGCGGGTCCACTATGCGTTCAATCGCGGCTTCCAGAGTTTTCGCCTGAGATACCGCGCAGCTTTGACATGGGCGCTCGGGCATCACTGGACGGTCATCGCGCTGTTCGCGGCGTTTTGCGCCGGATCGGGTTTCCTGGCCACCCAGTTGGGCGAGGACTTCTTTCCGCAGGTCGATGCGGGTCAGCTAAGGCTGCACGTAAGGGCGCCGGTCGGCTCGCGGCTGGAGAACACCGAAGCGGTGTTCGCAAAGGTGGAGGAACGAATCCGCCTGATTATTCCGGAGGACAAGCTCGACACGATTCTCGACAACATCGGACTGCCCGTATTGCCGATCAACATGGCGTACTCCGATTCGGCCACCGTCAGCTCGGCGGACGGCGAGATCCTCATCTCCTTGAAGGGGAACAGAAAGCGCGGTGAGACCTGGGAGTACGCACGCCGATTGCGGCAGGAGCTGCCCGCGGCCTTCCCGGACGCGAGTTTTTTCTTCCGCTCGGCGGACATGGTCAGTCAGATCCTGAACTTTGGAATCCCGGCGCCCATCAACATCCAGGTTGTCGGCCGCAACCAGCAGGCCAACTTCCGCATAGCGAAGGAGATCGAGCGGCGTTTGGCGCAGGTTCCCGGCGCGGTGGACGTGAGACTGCATCAGGTGCTGGACGCGCCGGAATTGCGAATCAACGTGGACCGGGTCCGGGCTAATCAGATGGGGCTCACGCAAAGGG
>Ga0315275_10002193_pt1 | contig 17543 bp, 19 predicted proteins | sample YL17G03_0_MG_FD_205557 | JGI IMG/M metagenome (GOLD analysis project Ga0315275, IMG submission 205557) | Sediment microbial communities from Yellowstone Lake, YNP, Wyoming, USA - YL17G03_0 | ecosystem: Environmental > Aquatic > Freshwater > Lake > Sediment | place: USA: Wyoming | collected...
CCACGCGCGCTCAAGTTGACCGCTACAAACACTTGCGGGCTTCCTTGTTTCACCAAGTGCTCGCCAAGGGTCGCAAACTGTATGGATGAGGCCGCGCGCGAACTCGTTCGCGACTGGCTGACCCGCGCCAGCCACGATTTGCAGGCTGCGCACACTTTGGCGGCAGGGAAAGAACCGCTGCTCGACACGGCAATCTATCACTGTCAGCAGGCGGCGGAGAAGGCGGTCAAAGGATGGCTGCAATCGCAAGACAATCCCTTTCCCAAGACGCACGACATCGAAGATTTGGTCGCTCAAGCGGCGAAGTTGAAAGACGACTTCAAGCAGTTTGCGAAGGCGGCGGCGGTCTTGACGCCTTACGTCTCGGCCTTTCGTTACCCCGGCGGTGGTTCGGATGAATCAATGCCGTCGCCCGAGGAATTCGACGAAGCCTTGCAACACGCCAAAACCATTTACGATTTCGTGTTGAATCTGCTCCCGACGGAAGCGCGACCATGAAACGTGAACCGACAAACACAGCTACGCACCAAGACCCTATGCAGGCAGACGTTCCAAGACGGGGATTTCTCCCGGCCGCCGAAATGGCAAAGCGACAAGCATCAGGTCAATACTTATGCCAGACCCCATTGTGTGCGCCAGGAACAGCATCTCTGGAGACCTGTGTGCAGCAGGTGATCGGAGAAATATCGAACCGTGGTCTGTGCGTTACGACTTGACCCAATGCTCGAGTCTGCAACCCCACTAACCACTCCCCACTTCCTACTGACCAAGGTGTGCCGACTCACCACTTACTAGGCAACTATTCCTAGCCGACCATAAAACGCGTGTTGAATACCGGTATCACAAAACCTACTCAGGATGTTCCCACCGCCGCTTCCGTCCATGTCCCTTGGCGGGGGAGTGCGGTAGCCTGGAAACTTCAGGCGTATGGCCTGTTGGGAATCACGTTTTCAAGTTTCTTTCCGAGGCTGATTCACGCCCAAGAGTACGCGTTCTTTTTCTTGCTTGCCGTAGCACTGTGCCTTGCCTGGGTTGAGAGAATCAATCCGTGGATCCGAACCCCGATCGACCTACCGCTGCTTGGATTTGTCGGTTGGGTGTTGTGCACAGTCCCTTTTGCGACCGATCCGGCCTACAGTTTCTCAGAGTGGAGAAAGTTTGTGGCGCATGTTCTCATCTTCTATTGGGCTATGTTCGTGTTGCATAGCCACAGGCGCATCGAACTTTCCCGGCAGATTCTCTGGACAGTGGTCTTGGGCAGCCTCGCTTTGTCAGGCTATGCGTTGGTGGATTTTATTCTGCGTGGAGGAACCTGGAGAGATCGTGTCGTTCGTGCCGGGGCTCCCTATTCGGACTACAACTGGTTAGCAACCTACCTGGTGCTCGTCATTCCAATCCTCATCGGGTGGATCGTGATCCATCGGACGGTTTGGGTGCGCGCAATCGGGGTTCTGACTCTCGTAATGGCAGGACTCGCGCAAGTTGCCTCCTATACCAGGGCCGCCTGGGTAGCGCATTTCGCCCAGGCAGTGGGCTTTGGATTTGTAGCCGGACGACGCCGACTGGTCATATGGGTCCTTGCGGGTACAATCGCGATGGGGGGCGGCTTGTTTATTGTCTCCGAGATCGGGTATCAACGGGATACCGTCGATTCCTGGACCCTCAGCGCCCGTGTGAAAACATGGCGGCTTGGGCTTCACCAAGTCGCTCAGCATCCCCTCGTCGGGGTCGGGTACGGGAATAACACCTTTGTGAAAGTGCATGCGACCGAGATAGAAGCGGACAAAGGCAAAGATCTAGCGGAAAGAGTGCTCCCGGGGTTACACAGCACATTTGCGATGGTGCTTATGGGGAGCGGTGTGCCGGCCCTTATCTTATTTATCTGGATTTTCGTCCGTATTGTCTCAACACTCACGAGACAGTGGCGGCGGTCCATGGCTGCCGAAACGCAAGGGGTACTTGTGGTAGTTGCAGTCGTCACTGTAGGCTTCGCCACGCGGAACCTATTCGATTACATGTTTGCGGGGAGTCTCGCGCATCTCTTTTGGATTCTGGTGGCCGCCGGATTGTGTTCGGTGAGGCCTCAGATCTCGACCGAGACAGGCGATCTCTCTTTGAACAAGGTCGCACAAAACGAGCACTGATATAGGAAATACAGGCCAGTCGGTTTGTGCCTGGCCACGCCCGTGATTCCCATTACGACTACCGAAGCGGAGCATTTCGCATGATCCCCACTGCCCACTCCCCACTAGCCACTCACCAGGGAACCAACCCCCACGCCGCCCAGCGCACGTCCCTCGTGGCACTGGGAGAAAGCCTCTGGCGCAATCGCCAACTCATCGCGCAAATGACCAGGCGCGAAGTGATGGGCCGCTACAAAGGCTCGGTCATGGGACTGGCCTGGTCATTCTTCAACCCGGTATTCATGCTCGTTGTCTACACCTTCGTCTTCTCCGTGATCTTCAAGTCCCGCTGGGGCGTTGGGGGCGAAGAGAGCAAAAGCCAGTTCGCCGTGGTGCTGTTCGTCGGCATGATCGTGCATGGCCTGTTTGCCGAAGTGCTGAACCGCGCTCCAGGATTGATTATTTCCAACGTCAATTACGTCAAAAAGGTCGTGTTTCCGTTGGAGATACTGCCGGTCATTGCCATGGGCGCAACGTTGTTCCACAGCCTCATCAGCCTTGGTGTGCTGCTAACCACCATTGCACTCTTCAACGGCCACCTGTACTGGACGGCCATTTTTACCCCACTGGTCCTGTTGCCCTTGGTCATCTTTACCCTTGGCCTGGCTTGGATGCTGGCATCCTTGGGTGTATTTCTGCGCGATGTGGGGCAAACCATCGGCATTTTTACTATGGTTATGCTGTTTCTTTCCCCCGTCTTTTACCCAGTGACCGCCCTACCGGAAGAATTCCGCCCCTGGCTCATGGCCAACCCGCTCACTTTCATCATCGAGCAAGCGCGAGAAGTGCTGATCTGGGGACGCCTGCCGAACTGGACGGGTTTGGGTGGGTACACCCTGGTTGCGACCGCCATTGCCTGGGGAGGTTACGCTTGGTTCCAAAAAACCCGAAAGGGGTTTGCTGATATCCTCTGACATTGTCAATTAGTGTGGCACAATGATGTCCATAAATTTTTTTCTAAACGATAGCTACCAGCGCCATAATAGAAGGCGCCAAGAGCATCTCGCCAGCCTTGCACTACCGCTTGCGGGCAAAAGGGTACTGGAACTTGGTGCCGGAATCGGTGACCATACGAGTTTCTTTCTCGACCGCAACTGTAGTCTGACGGTGACAGACGCGCGCGAGGAAAACGTTGCCTATGTGCGTTCGCGCTACCCCAACATCAACACACGCGTGCTAGACATCGAAACGATTGTCCCCCCTGATTTGCATGCGCATGACGTAGTTTATGCATACGGACTGCTATATCATCTTGGCGATCCGGGCTCATCGCTGGCGCGTATAGCATCACTCACTGCTGAGATGCTTCTGCTCGAAACCTGCGTCTCCTTCGGCGCACACGAGGCAGTAAACCTCGTTAACGAAGATACAACAGATCCAACTCAAGCCGCACACGGAATGGGCTGTCGCCCTACGCGTCTGTGGGTATTCAATTCACTAAAACTCCACTTTCCGCATGTGTACATTACTCGAACACAGCCTTGGCATGAGGAGTTTCCTATTGACTGGCGAAGTACACCCCCCGCTAACACAACAGGACTCTACCGCAGTGTCTTTGTAGCCTCACATCGTCCGATAGCGAGCACTTTTCTTGCTGACCACCTCGTTGATGTTCAGGATAGGCAGTAACACAATGGGGATAGACATTTTGGCTTGGAGCAATATTAACGCGACGCGAACTGTCTCAGCGCTACCGTGGAACAGCGCTAGGAGCTCTCTGGCCGTTCCTGTACGCGGGTCTTCTACTTGCCATGTTCACTTTCGTGTTTCATTGGTGCTTAAAGTGCGTTGGTCACTTGGTAGTGACACGTGGCCGAATGAATGGAGTATGCTAACTACCCATTATTTTTGCGCAGGTTGGCGTCGTCTTTTGTACCCGTGCACGCCACTCATTCGCGGATCTGCTATGAGAGCACTATGACCCATTATCCGTACAAATCGATTCATCTCGAGCTCGCCAACTTACTTGCGCCGTTCCTCAAGGGCTACACCGTCGTCGACGTCGGCGCGCATGGTACAGGAGAAGCAGATGTCTACACGCCAGCGCTTGCTACAGATGACGCATTGGTGGTTGGTTTCGAACCAAACGCAATCGAATGCGCACGGCTTAATGAGCAAGCTGGCAGCAGAAGACAATACTATCCTTATGCGATCGGCGACGGAATGAACGGCACATTCCATATATGTCGAGCGCCACTAACATCGTCCTTATTACGCCCCAATCAGCCGCTGCTGGTCCGCTACGAAAATCTTTCCGAATTATGTGAGGTCATTGACGAAACTCAAATCGAAACGGTTCGGCTCGATGATATCAAAGGTATTGGTTTAGTCGATCTTTTGAAGCTCGATGTACAAGGTGCGACACTGCTTGCGCTCCAAAGTGCTCAACGCATGCTTGAACGCACGCTCGTCGTGCACGCCGAGACAGAGTTTGTACCCATCTACCACGACGAGGCTCTTTTTTCTGAATGCGAGCTCTTCCTGCGAAACAAAGGCTTCATGTTTCACCATTTTCACAGTATTGAAGGTCGTCGCATGACTTTCGGGAATTGCGTTGTTGGAAAAGCGCCATCGCAGGCATTGTGGGCAGATGCTGTATTTGTGCCGTCGATTGAACGGCTCGATACACTGGGCGCCCCCGAATTGGTGCGACTTGCGTGGACCATGCACACCATTTATGGTGCCTGCGACATGGCGATGGCTTGCCTGTCCCGTTGCTGCGTTGAAGATAATAAAGATCTACCCAACCGCTACAAGGCTTTACTCGCTGCTCACGGCATGCTCGCATGATGAAGACTACGCATGACTTGCGGTCTGACGGCGTCAACAGTCTCACCCCGATTCTGCGGGTGTGCGGTGTAGGTAAACGTTACCCTGTCTATCGCAGCACGGGCCACCGTCTCGCGCGAGCGTTGTTCGGACGCCTGGTAGATGATCCATCTGACTACGTGGCACTTGATGGTGTAAGTTTTGAGTTGATGCCGGGAGATGCACTCGCCGTTATCGGTCGCAATGGCGCAGGTAAAAGCACGTTGTTGCAAATTCTCTCCGGTGTCCTGGAGCCCACTAATGGCTTCACAGAATCTCCTGCGCGTATTGCGGGACTGCTTGAGCTTGGCAGCGGATTCAACCCGGAGTTTTCAGGTCGCGAGAACGTTTTTATCAATAGCGCTATTCTTGGCCTCAGTCGACGGCAAACTCAGGAGCGGCTCGGTGGAATCATCGCTTTTGCAGACATCGGTGACTATATCGACCAACCGGTAAAAACATATTCCAGCGGCATGTTTTTGCGTCTGGCGTTCAGCGTTGCCATTCACGCTGAGCCAGAATTGCTGTTGGTTGATGAGGTGCTCACTGTTGGCGATGTCTTCTTCCAACAAAAATGCTACACAAAATTAATGGAATTGCGCTCGACAGGTACAACAGTCGTGCTTGTCACTCATTCAATGGCGGATGCTGCCGAGTTCTGCAATCGTGGCATTGTTCTCTCACAAGGGCGCGTTGTGTTTGAAGGTAGTGGCAAGGAATCAGTTGAATACTATTTCCACCACGAACGTGAGACCCCTACCGGCAGCCACGCCCGCGTCGTCGAGAGTATCGACCACGAGTTCATCCCTAAGGATGGCCAACAAGAAACTCTCACATACGAGGATGCCGACCGGTTCCGTCTCGATCATGCCGAGACCATCAACCTCAGTACTGTGCAACAGTTTGGCCAGCCTAATGTGCAAGCGCTACGACTACTGATTACAGATATTCACGACAAGCCGCACCGCGTCTTTCTGCAGGGCGATTGGCTGCGAGTGTATGTGGAATTTCGCGTCGACGAATCGATACCGGTACCGCTGGCAGGTGTCCAGTTGATGAATGCCAAAGGGGTACTGGTCCACGGTCGAAACTCTCTTCAGTTCGAGGCCACACCGCCCAGCATTGTGCGCAGAGGAACTATTTTGCGATGTATGCAGGATATCAAGCTTGACGTAGATATCGGCGAGTACACCCTCGAGACAGGAATTGCTGATCTGCCGAAAGCGATGTTTGACCGTCGCCACAACTGTGCTCCATCCGATATTGCACCTAAAATTCGTTTGTTATGCCATGTCAGTGGTGTTGCAGCGATTTCGGTGATCTACCGGCCCGAAGGACATCCCTGCCTGTTCTCACACTACGGCGTTGCCAATTTGCCTAGCCACCAACACGTGATGATTATGCCTGAGAAACGTTACTATATGAAAGATGACGCTAAATGATAACGTACGCCCAGAATTTCGAAGACGTAATGTTGGCCAGGCTCTTTCAGCGGCAGTCGAGTGGTTTCTACATAGATATTGGTGCATGGCACCCAACGCTTCATTCTGTAACAAAGCATTTTTACGAATTGGGCTGGTCAGGAGTCAACGTTGAGCCAATCCAGCGGCAGTACCAACTTTTTGTGCAGGACCGACCCCGAGATAAAAATATGAATGTGGCGGTGGGAAATGTTTCGGGACGCATGCGCTTTTACGAGTGTAACGACCTGACGTCGCTGTCGACCGCCAATAGGGAACAGGCTAAGGTCTTGCAGCTTAGCGGCCATGAAGTTATTTCGTACGAAGTCGACGTCATTACGCTCAATGACATTATTGCCTCTTGCGGTGGAGGCACGATCGATTTCCTCAAGGTGGATGTGGAAGGGTTCGAAGAACAGGTCCTGCGTGGCACAGATTGGCGCCGATTTCGGCCGAAAGTTCTTCTGATCGAAGCGACACAGCCTGCAGTACAGATTACTGACTGGGATAACGTCGACGCGATCCGTAATTGGGATGCATGGGAACCAATGCTATTGCAATCCGGATACATATTTGCGTGGTACGATGGACTTAGTCGATTTTATATTCGTGAGGAAGATGAGCACCTGAAGGGTCGTCTCGCGTTGCCGCCATGCGTGCATGATGAGCCGCAGACGCCCGTTGTGGCAGAACTCGCCGCACTATCAGAAGATTTCAAAATACAAAGCCAAAAACTGGAAGCGAAGAACGAAGTCATCAGGACTTTGGCAGTACGTGATCTTGAAAGGAAAGCACTGTTAGGCGGTTCCATTGACTTCCTCTGCGATTTGCGTCGCAAATTCATGCCTCATAAACACTGTGATTTCTTGCTGCCCCAACAGAGCGGGGCACATTTACACATTGCGGTTGATATATTAGGTATAGATTTTGGTGTTTCTGGTGGTGTCGAGACCTACATGAAAATGCTGACAAGCGCCCTGCTGGATAGCAAGAAACGGGTCACACTTATCTGTCGGCCAGATCAACTGCCCGCATTGCAGAAGCAATTTCACAATCGTGTTGGTTATTTTGTGGTGCGCGAGAACCAGGTGATAGCGCTATCAATCAAAGTCGCGAATCGCCTTCTTGGCAAGACAAGCCGCCTGAGAGCTGCAAGGTATATGGCGACGTTTGCACGTCTTGCCCAAGATATCGGTGCCGATCTGCTGCACAGTCCGGTACAAACATTCTCATTCTTTGATTTCTTGCTTCCTTCCGTGCTCAATCTGCACGATCTGCAGCACCTGCATTTCCCGGAGAATTTCAATCCCTCTGATATTGAGGTGCGAAACTATTTGTACGGCCGGTCTAGTGCTCTCGCAGATGCGATCATCGTGTCCTCCGACTTCGTCCGTAACGATCTCATCACGCAAATGCATGTGCCGCCATCAAAGGTCTTTACGGTGCCGGTTACATGGGATCCTATGATTGTAAACGGTCTCGAGTCCTTCACTGTAGAGCACGCCAAAGCGCACTACCAGCTGCCCCCAACTTATGCACTTTACCCGGCACAGTTTTGGCCGCATAAAAATCATGCGCGTCTCGTTCAAGCACTTCGGATCGTGCGAGAAAAAATGCCTGCTACAGACCTGAAGCTGGTATTGACGGGATACCGCGGACACGCTGGCTGGCCAGAGGTTGACGAAACCATAAAGCGTCTGGGCCTCGATTCCGACGTTGTTTGTCTCGATCACGTGCCAGTGGAGCATCTTGCAGGCTTGTACAAGGGCGCTGTCTACTGTGTCATGCCCTCTACCTTTGAGGCTTCCAGTTATCCAGTGATCGAGGCTCAGATGCTTGGCGTACCTGCGATGTGTTCGAATGTTACATCGTTGCCAGAACTCATGCGAGACGAGGCTGGACTGCTTTTCGATCCTTTTGATGTGGAAGACATTGCAGCCAAGATGATGCGCTGGCTGGAAGATCCCGAAGACCGGCGTGATCATGCAGGCCGGGCTTTCATGAAAGCCCGCAATGAGCATAGCCTTGCTAAGTACGTCGACGGCATTGGTCAAGTTTATGAATACGTACTCAAATCAAGAAAGCGACATACGCGATGAATATTAAATTTCAGGTCTCCAAGCCCGTATTATGCGGCAATGAGAAAAAATACGTAATAGATGCCATTGACTCAGGGTGGATCTCGAGTAACGGATCTTACCTTACCCGCTTCGAACAGGCAGTTGCAGATTTAATTGGTGTCGAGGAATGCCTGTCGACCAATAACGGTACTACAGCCCTGCATCTGGCTTGTCTAGCCCTCGGCTTAAAACCTGGAGACGAGGTACTTGTTCCGGCGCTTACTTATATCGCCAGTGTCAACGCCATCGCCTACTGCGGAGCCACGCCGGTACTCGTGGACTGTGACTGCACGACATGGAACTGCACTACTGCTCATTTCGAGCAAGCATGGACGTCCCGGACAGTAGGCGTATTGGCCGTCCATCTGTATGGACTTCCGTCACCCGTCCACACAATTGCGGAATTGTGTCGTAGCCGAGGCGTATGGCTTATTGAAGACTGTGCCGAAAGCCTGGGAGCAACAATTAACGGCAGCCCAACGGGCGGCTTCGGCGATGCTGCTACCTTTTCTTTCTATGGAAACAAGACAATTTCGACGGGAGAGGGAGGGATGCTTTACATACGTGACCCAGAAAAACGACGCATGGGCCGAATGCTGCGTGGACAGGGTATGGACCTTAATCGGCGTTACTGGCACCCGATCTTGGGTTACAACTACCGAATGACCAATGTGGCGGCAGCCATCGGACTTGGACAGATCGAGATGGTCAGCTATCACCTTCAGGAGCGCCGAAGGATTGCCAGACGTTATATCCAGAACCTGGACCCTCTTGTAGCTGGAGGCTATTTGCAACTGCCAGCATCTATTCCCGGTTTCGACGGCACTTACTGGCTTTTCTCAGCTGTTCTAGTCAACGGAAATGAACAACGGCGCGATCAAGTAATGAAGTTGCTCTCTGAGCAGTACGGCATCGAGACGCGCCCGTTCTTTGTGCCGATGCACCATTTGCCGATGTACAAAACTAGCACCACATTCCCAGTGTCTGAATTCCTGTCAGCACACGGTCTCAACTTTCCAACTTATACGGGATTGGCCAATCATGAAATAGATGAGATTTGCGAAGCAGTCAGTTCTCTTGTTCGTAAGACAGCCTGAATTCGTAGGGACTGATTGAGAATGAACGAACTTGAACGCAGCTTGGCATACGTTCCAAGCGATGCGGATATCACAGAACTAAAAGGACTGCCGAGCGGCAAGCTCCCAAGCTTTTCAGTTGTTATTCCATCTTTTAACCAAGCGACGTTCCTCAGGCAAACAATTGACAGTGTATTTTCCCAAGAATATCCCAATATGGAAGTGTTCGTTGCAGATGGCGGATCCAAAGACGGTTCACTACCGATTTTGGAAGAATACTCTCGGAAATACCCCAATATCCTCCGATTTGATAGTCGACCAGATGGCGGGCACCGCCACGGTGTGAATAAGGGGATAGCCAGCACATCCGGCGACATTGTTGCATGGATCAATTCTGACGACGTATACCTTCCAGGTGCGTTCTGGAAAGTGGCGGCGTTCTTCTATTACAACCGCGTTGCGTTCGTTGTATATGGTAGAAACCGCTACGTCGATCGGGACCTGAACCCAGTTATCGACTACCCTGTCGATTGGAGCCCACTGCTCTCCGAGCAGAAGCGTCGCATGATGCATTTTTGTTTAGTTCCACAGCCGTCTTTATTCTTTCGGAGAATGGCAGTTACTCTGTGTGGTGCTCTCAACTCGAATATCGTCGACTACGAACTGTGGCTGCGCTGGCAAAAGGACCTACCATTTTATTTCTGTGACGATTATCTCTCACTTTCTAGGTTACACGATAATGCGATTACAGCTAATGCAGACCGCCGACTCTTGCGCGAAATCTGTGAAACCGTTCACCTCTACTATAGGGCTGTTCCGTTTAGTTGGGCTTTTAGGTACGCGTATACCGCTGTGCATGGTGCAGCCTGGACGCGTGGAGAATCGCCAGACATCGGCCTGAAAGTTCATATCCTTGCACGCTGGTATTGGGTTGAAATGAACCTTCGTTGGCTCCCGCGCATGGCGTGGCGTGCGGCGCAAGCGCTCGTTGCATGGTTCGACCAAGTATGTCGGATCGCATCGTGAGGGGCGCTAATGCATAACCAGCCAACGGCATTTACGGTAGTTGTCCCTTCTTATAATCAAGGACGCTTCATCGATGAAACGCTTGAAAGCCTGCTTAGCCAGCAATACCCTTCGCTTGAGATTCTCGTCATGGATGGCGGTTCAACAGACGATACCGTTGAACGCTTGAAGCGCTTCGGGGATCGAATCTGTTGGGTGAGCGAGAAAGATAAAGGACAGTCCGATGCAATTGCCAAAGGTTTTGCCCATGCGCGGCACGAGTGGATCTCATGGTTGAATTCCGATGATGTTCAATGCAACCGAGCGCTTTGGGCCGTCAACGATATCATCACAAACACTCCCGGGGTTGAGGTGGTTGTCGGCCAAGGGCATTACATGGACGAGGATGGAAGTAACCCGCGACCTTATCCGACGATAGCTACCGGCGCCGGGATCGATATCTCCAAAGAGCTGTTCGAGAAAGGCTATCTTGCCCAGCCATCTGTGTTCTTCCACAAACAGGCTTACCAGCAAATCGGCGGCATCGACCCGTCGCTGCAGTTCTGCATGGACTACGACTTATGGGTCCGCTTTGCGCTCGGCGGAAGGCACATTGCACCGTGCAACGTGGATATTTCTGGAAATCGGTGGTATGCGGCCACCAAAACAGCAGGCCAATTGCTCGGCCTGCTGGCTGAAGTATCAGCCATTCAAGTTCGGCACTTTGGCTGTGTTTCTCCCTACTTCGTCCAAGCGGTCAGTGACAATCTCTACCAGACATTCCATGGCCATCAATATGGAGACGATCACCATGTGCTCTACCGTGTCTTGTACTTCAAAACTGTGTGGGTGTGGTTCAATGCGCGCCGACCACTATATTGTCTTCGTGGCCTGCTCTGCGAGACAATTGCGAAATCTGGCCCCATCGTTGGCGACAAGCTGATGTTCGGTGACTGGTGGGCAGGATTCAAGAAAGTAATTTCGGCAAGACGTGCAGGGTAATGATTGACACAGTAGACATCATTTGCTTGAAGCCGGTGCACACTGTGGCATTGGCTCGTTTTTTCGCCCGTGTCGCATCCGATCCTAAGAGTATCCATTTTCATCCACACCCGTTCTCTGATTCGGAAGCAGAGCACATTTGTAACTATATCGGAAATGATAAATACGTCGGTTTACTCTGTGGCAAAGAAGTATTTGGCTATGGCATGCTACGCGGGTGGGATGAGGGTTTTACCGTTCCGAGCTTGGGCATCTATGTTGCGCCAGATCTTCGCGGCACAGGCGCTGCGCGCCTGTTGATGCAATACTTGCACCTCATTGCCAAACTGTCTGGCGCAACGCAGGTTCGTTTAAAAGTCGATAGAGATAACAACACTGCGTACAGACTGTATAAATCGATGGGCTATCTTTTCACAGATATGCACGAACCCGTGGCTCAATTGCTGGGACTGGTTAATCTATAGCTACCTGATACCGCTCGATATTCACAGACAAGAGAAAATTCGTAACTTATACCAATTCGCAATCAAAACCTCGCTATTAGGTGACTTAGGAGCCATGCTTGCTTCGTTGGCGTACCTTCGCATCAGCGAGAAATTTTGACGCTTACTGAGCCAACCACCAAGATAGTGCGTAGCGTGTTCTCGATAATCACCTGCTTTTCCAGCAGAAATGCCATGTGTTAGGAAAATCACACGTGCACACTTTGACCATCTCATCAGAATCGCAGAACAAACTAAACATATAAATGTTATTTCATACGCCAGAATTTCTATTTCTCTTTCTTCCGATAACGCTGTTCGCGTATTTCCTGATTGGGCGGTTTTCGAAGTTTGCCGCCCTGATTGAACGGCACTGGGAGGGCATCGCGGCGTATTGCACGCCCCGCAACAAGGTCAAGCTGGGCTTCGTCGAAGGGTTGAGTAACAAGATCCGCAACAAAGGATTCTCTCAGGCCTCAGGTGGGGGAATTTGGGTGGCCGCCGGGGGTTGGCCTAACACAGTCAGCCTGCTTCTATCGGGCGCGCTTGATTACGTCATACGTTTTATTGAAGTGAACCTTCACGCAGGCTCTCCAGGAAGATCACCTGCGTGAACGCCATGCACAGAAACTTATAGAGGCATGAGAACGATTTCACCATCCGTTGCCCACATAAATAATGGGCGATGGTTCTTCGAAACGTTTGGAGCGGCAGATGTTCCATGGCATGCACAAGGATCAGCTTGCCTCCGTACATTCATTACTCCCGGGATGGGTCCCATCTCAGGGTCGCGAGGTGTCTGGGGTTCAAATCGGTGACAGGGATATGATGTAAAAACGCATTGCGTTCATTGATTTACGATCTGCCTTTTGTGAAACGTGTGGGGCACAACTGGAATTTCGTTTCTAATTAAGTCATCATGGGCGGCTGGCCCACCCGTGCATGATGAAAATACGCTATTGTACGGTGTCGTGGTTCTGGGGCACGTCGGGTATTCTTGGTACCGTGAGTCCGCACTCAGTCTGACGCGGGAGCTTCCGGCACCCCGCATTGTTGCCTTGAGCACGCTGAGCAGAATCGTGATCGGGAGGCCCCTCCAGGCCACGGCGTTTACCACAAGGAGGGCCAACCATGGAGCAGGTGATCGACCGCTGTGCGGGCTTGGATGTGCACAATAACACCGTGGCGGCCTGTGTGCGGGTACCGGGGAACGGGCGGCGACGCGATCAACACGTGCAGACCTTCGGCACCACGACGGCCGAGTTGTTGGGCCTGCACGATTGGTTGGCGGCTCATCAGGTGACCCATGTGGCGATGGAGAGCACGGGGGTCTACTGGAAGCCGGTGTACTACGCCCTGGAGGACACGTTCACCCTGGTGTTGGTGAACCCCGCGCACATGCGGAACGTGCCGGGCCGGAAAACGGATGTCCAAGACTGTGTCTGGATCGCCCAATTGCTGGAGTGCGGGCTGCTGCGGGGCAGCTTCGTGCCCCCGCCGGCGATTCGAGACCTCCGAGACCTGACGCGCTATCGCAAGAGTCTCATTCAGGAACGGACCCGTGCGGCCAACCGGCTACACAAAGTCCTGCAGGAAGCGGGGGTGAAGCTGGCCTCCGTCGCCAGTGATGTGCTTGGCGTCTCGGGCCGAGCCATGCTGGAGGCGTTGGTCCAGGGCACCACGGATCCCTACGTGCTGGCGGACTTGGCTTGCGGACGGTTGCGCGCAAAGCTGCAGGCGTTGCGGACGGCGTTGGCCGGGCGCTTTCGGCCCCATCACGCGTTTCTGGTGGGGCAACTGGTGAGCCACCTGGACTATCTGGAGGACGCCAGCGACACGGTCAGCGCCAAAATTGCGGAGACCCTCTGTCCTTTTACTGAGGCGATTGCCCGGTTGGACACCATCCCTGGCGTCAATCGCCAGCACCGCCGAAGTCATTGTGGCGGAGATCGGGGTCAACATGCAGCCATTCCCCAGTGCGGCGCATTTGGCGAGTTGGGCCGGACTCTGTCCGGGTCACCACGAGATTGCCGGCAAGCATCTGTCGGGCAAAACCCGCAAGGGGAGTACCTGGTTGCGCATGGTGCTGACCGAAGCCGCCTTAGCGGCGATCCGGGCCAAAGAGACGGCGCTGGCGGCCCGTTATCGTCGGGTGACGCGGCATCGGGGGCATAAGAAAGCGGTGATCGCGGTCGCACATCGGCTCCTGGAGATTGCCTATCATCTCTTGTCGCGGCAGGTACCCTATGCCGAGCTCGGCGCGGCCTACCTGGACCAGCGGGATCGAGAACACGCCACGCGACGGTACGTCAAACAGCTCGAGCGGCTCGGGCATCGCGTCATCCTGGAATCCGCAGCCTGAGCAGCCCAGCGGGAGTATTTTCTGAGCAGATTAAGGAGCTAGAGTGAAAAAAGTTTTGATAACGGGTATTACTGGCCAAGACGGGGCCTACCTCGCCGAATTCTTGCTAAAGAAGGGCTATGAGGTGCACGGCATCAAACGCCGTGCCTCGCTTTTCAACACCGATCGTATCGATCATCTCTATCAGGACCCGCACATCTCTAACCGCAATTTCATCCTGCACTATGGAGACATGACGGACTCCTCCAGTCTCATCCGCATCATTCAGCAAGTGCAGCCGGATGAGATTTACAATCTGGCCGCCCAGAGCCATGTGGCGGTGTCGTTCGAGGAGCCGGAATACACCGCTAACTCGGATGCCTTGGGGGCATTGCGCATTTTAGAGGCCATCCGCATTCTTGGTCTGGAAAAGAATACTCGGTTTTATCAGGCATCCACCTCCGAGCTTTACGGCTTGGTACAGGAGACTCCGCAGAAGGAAACCACCCCCTTCTATCCTCGCAGCCCCTATGCGGTGGCCAAGCTCTATGCCTACTGGATCACAGTAAATTACCGTGAGGCTTATGGCATGTATGCCTGCAATGGTATTTTGTTCAATCATGAGTCACCTGTTCGCGGTGAGACTTTTGTTACCCGCAAGATTACCCGTGCCCTGGCGCGCATTAAGCTCGGCCTGCAAGATTGCCTTTACCTGGGCAACATGGATTCAAGGCGCGACTGGGGGCATGCGCGAGACTATGTGGAAATGCAGTGGCTGATGTTGCAGCAGGATCAGCCAGAGGACTTTGTCATTGCCACCGGGGTGCAATACAGTGTACGCCACTTTGTGGATACGGCAGCGAAAGAGCTCGGTATCAACATCACGTGGAATGGCGTTGGTGTCGATGAGACCGGAAAGGATGCCAAGGGCAAGGTTATCGTCAAGGTTGATCCGCGTTACTTCCGTCCCACTGAAGTGGAAACATTGCTGGGCGACCCGACCAAGGCGAAAGAGAAGCTGGGGTGGGTGCCGAAGACTACTTTCGATGAGCTGGTGGCCGAAATGGTGCGCGAAGATCTGAAGAGCGCCGAGCGGGATGAACTGGTCAAGCGGCATGGGTTTGCTGCTTACGATTTCCACGAATAAGCAGGCGGCGATGGAAAAGAACGACAAAATATATGTGGCTGGACATCGTGGCCTTGTTGGTTCGGCTATCGTGCGTAACCTTCGTGGCAAGGGTTACACCAATATTTCTACCCGATCTCATTCCGAACTGGATTTGACTGATCAGTCAGCAACGGCTGAATTCTTTGTTCAGGAAAGTCCAGCCTATGTCTTTCTGGCAGCGGCTCGGGTAGGGGGCATTCATGCCAATTATACTTACCCAGCGGAGTTTATTCGCGACAACCTGGCTATTCAGACCAATAGCATTCACGGGGCCTACCGAAGCGGGGTTACGCGCCTGCTGTTTTTGGGGTCGAGCTGTATTTATCCTAAAATGGCGCCGCAGCCAATGCGCGAGGACTGTCTTCTGACTGGTTCTCTAGAGCCCACTAATCGACCATATGCATTGGCCAAGATCGCAGGAATTGAAATGTGTTGGAGTTATAACCGGCAATACGGCACGCGCTATCTGGCCGCTATGCCAACCAATCTTTATGGCCCCAGAGATAACTATGATCTCAGCAATAGCCATGTCATTCCAGCACTGATCCGCAAGTTTCACGAAGCGAAGGTGCGCGGCGCCAAACAAGTAGAGGTGTGGGGAACTGGTACGCCCAGGCGGGAGTTTCTCTACAGCGATGACATGGCCGATGCCTGTGTTTATCTGATGAATCTGCAGGATGACTCGTTCAGTAAATTGCTCGGCAGTGATGAAACGCGGAGCGGGAAGTTTGAGCCGCCACTGGTGAACATAGGGGTTGGTGAAGACGTGACTATAGGTGAACTGGCGCTACTGGTAAAGCAGACAGTAGCGTATGAAGGAGAAATCGTCTTTGATGCCTCAAAACTTGATGGCACGCCTCGAAAGCTTTTGGATGTCTCTCGCCTTAATACCCTTGGCTGGCGCGCTCCAACATCTCTGAAAATTGGACTGGCAAAAGCTTATGCAGATTTTTCTCAACAACCATGAGGCATCCGTGTTGCGTTGATGTGCAGGAATTCAAGCCATATTTGAGCCTGTTGCACAAACCCATTGACACCTAAGTATTGTTATGTATAATAGGCGCCAGGACTTCCTGGGGGGCGACACGATGGGTTACCACTTTCTCCCGTGTGAGCGCGAGCAACTCTATCTGCTGCCCCCTGCGTTGCAGGACTGGCTGCCGGAAGGCGACCTGACCTGGTTTCTCCTGGATGCGGTGGCCCAGATGAACCTGACGGCCATGAAGCAGACCTATCGGGCGGATGGCTGGGGACAGGCGGCGTACGAGCCGACCATGATGGTGGCGTTGCTGCTGTATGCATACTGCCTGGGAGAACGGTCGAGTCGACGGATCGAGCGGCTGTGCCAGCGGGATGTGGCCTTTCGGGTGATCACGGCCAATCAGGGCCCTGATCACACGACGATCGCCCGGTTCCGGCAGACCCACGAGACCGAACTGGCCAAGCTCTTTACGCAGGTGCTGCGGCTGTGTGCGGAGGCGGGCCTGGTGAAGGTGGGAATCGTGGTGTTGGACGGCACGAAGATCAAGGCCAACGCCGCGCTGGCGTCGAATCGGACGGTCGAGACGATCGCGGCAGAGGTCTCGCGGATGCTGACCGAGGCCCAGGCCACGGATGCGGCGGAGGATCGGCAGTATGGAGCAGAACTTGCGCGGCGACGAACTGCCGGAGGGCTTGCGGGATCGGCAGAGCCGGCTGGCGCGGTTACAGGCGTGCCAAGAGCGGTTGACGCAGGAGGCGGCGACGGCCACCGCGCAGCAGCAGGCCAAGCTCGAGACACGACAGGCCGAAGAGGCCGCCACGGGGCAGAAGAAGCGAGGGCGAAAACCGAAGGCGCCTGAGGCGGCCGCGGACCGGGATGCCAAGGCCAATGTCACGGATCCGGACAGCCGCATCAT
>Ga0315275_10002194_pt1 | contig 17541 bp, 8 predicted proteins | sample YL17G03_0_MG_FD_205557 | JGI IMG/M metagenome (GOLD analysis project Ga0315275, IMG submission 205557) | Sediment microbial communities from Yellowstone Lake, YNP, Wyoming, USA - YL17G03_0 | ecosystem: Environmental > Aquatic > Freshwater > Lake > Sediment | place: USA: Wyoming | collected...
CAGCATGGTCCTGACACCGGCCCGCTGCGCGATCTGTGTCGCAAGCGAGGGCGTGATGGACATCGCATCGCCGTGTCCGAGGTCTTTCTGAATGTCATAGAGATGTTCACGGCTGATGACATCGAGGCCCCTCACCTGGGAGAGAGAGGTGATCATCAGGTTCACAAGCATCTCGCCAGTATGGTCTTTGTCCTGGGGGTCGGGGATGTTCTCAAAGTACATGACTGCGACGGAGTTCTGCTCCGCTGCGACGATCTTCTGGGGTGAAATCTGGAGGTTGAACGGGTTGAAGATGATCATCAGAACGACGAGCACGAGGATCGTGACCGTCGGGACGCCGTAGGTGAGAAGTTTCGACCTCCCGGGGGCGGCACGTTTCTCGGGCGGCGCCGCCGTCTTTACGTCGCCGGTTTTCATATACTCGAGAGCTTTCCGCTCCCGGCGCAGATCCGCGAGAAGATCGTCGATGTGCTGGTACCGTTCATCCGGGTCCTTGGCGAGCGCTTTGAAGACGATCTCCTCCATCCGTGGTGAGACCCGGTTGTTGAAACGCGCGATTGGCTGCGGGTCTTCATTCATGATGGCGTACGTCACCGCGGACATGTGATCGCCCCGGAATGGGAGCTGCCGGGCGAGAAGCTCGTACAGCACGATGCCGAAAGAGAAGATGTCACTCCGACGGTCAACATCCTCGCCCTGCGCCTGCTCGGGCGACATATACGCGGCGGTTCCGAGTGTGGAGCCGGCTTTCGTCAGTTTACTGGCCCCCTTCAGCTTTGCCAGGCCGAAATCCATGATCTTGACCTGGTTCCTCGGGGTCAGTATGATGTTGTCGGACTTGATGTCTCTGTGGACGATGCCTTTCTCGTGCGCAAGGGCGAGACCTTCACAGGTCTGGATGGCAATATCGAGGACCTTGCGTATCGAAAGGTCCTCAGATTCAATGATCTGCCGGAGAGTCTTTCCCTCGCAGTATTCCATCACGATAAACATCTTTCCGTTGACTTCGTCGATTTCATGAATTGTCGTGATGTTGGGGTGATTCAGGGAGGATGCTGCGCGGGCCTCATGGACGAACCGTTCTTGTTCGGCCGCGTCCGTGGTGAGATGTTGCGGCAGGAACTTCAGTGCAACGATGCGGTCGAGTTTGGTATCCTGGGCTTTGTAGACGACGCCCATCCCACCCTCGCCCAACTTTTCGAGGATCTTGTAGTGGGAGAGAAAGGTGCCAATCATGGTGATTCCCCGTATGAGCTGATGGAGAACAGGCTTGAGGGGACCATGCTATGGTACAACAAGCGGGTTGCGTTGTCAAGAGCCATCGAGGAGGAGGCCCCTTTGTTGGAGTGTGTATTCGAGACGGTGTGGCGTCCGGGATGCTCTGTTGAGGCTAGAGTGTACGGCCCGGCCTCAGGGACCATTACCGAAGCAAGAGCATCGTCCTTGACTGCATGACCACGCTTGTGTGAGTGCCGGTGACTGGCTGCACCCGGAGACGACAGACGTATGTCCCGCCAGCACACTGTGTCCCGTCGAAGGTTGCCGTGTGATAACCCCTCGGCAGTTGTCCGTCCACTAGCACCGCCACCTCCCTTCCAAGAAGATCATACACACACAACTTCACCCATCCAACATCGGCCATCTCCCAGCTGATCTGGGTGCGGGGGTTGAACGGATTTGGGTAGTTCTGTTCGAGCCTGAAATCTGCGGCAAGATGCTCTTCTTCGGCAGCCAACGTAGGTCGCGGCGGGAAGACCTCCTGGATCGTGAAATCCACCCAGAACAGGGCCGCAATATTGTCGAGCTGTGCCAGGAGGCTGTTCCCGATTTTCGCCGGGGGGTTCTGTAATGTGCTCCACCAGGGGCGGTCGTCGGGATAGCCGAACTGGAAACCGACTTTGTTCGGGGAGAACTTCTTCCCCCATGTGGTGAACTCATTGACACAAGCAGTCAATCCGGAGAACTGCTGGCTGTCATCGATGAAGATGATCATCCCCCTATAGGAGGGTGGCATCCTGTTCGGCGTGTAATGCTTCAGGAAGAGCGTATAGCTGCTGTCGTATGCCTGCACGCGTTGTTCCCAGACCGATGCCTCTGAGTCGGAGACCTGTCGCCCCCCGGAGTAGAGTTGAGTGTCGAGCCACTCCACATCGATACCGAACCCTATAACACAGGAGTGGTGCCTGTACCGGTTGAGGACCACGTCGATCAATTGCACCATCGGGGCGGCGCCCGGCTCGACCTGCAGCCAGACATGAACTCCTCGCTTGTCGAACTCGTTCAGGTACGGCTCGTTGTAGTCTATCGCGGAGAAGGACACGTGTGGAATGGCTTGTCCGCCCGACGGGAAGGTTGCATAGATGTCACCGTTGCTCCCGTAGAATGTGAGGATCCAGACCGATGCAGGGACACCTGGACGCGTGAAGTTTCTGGACATCGAGTCGGCCACATAACCCCAGTATTCGGGAGTATAGCCCCATATTTTCGATCCACGGAAACCGGCAAAGAGCGCCGTATCCACTTGTGGGGAAGCGGTGCCGGGGGCCATGGTCAGCAACAGAATTGCTGCGAGGAGGCGGCAAGCGGGCGCGTACACACGCTTCGGAATGGAGAGGGGCCGAACATTCTGAACTGGTGTACCATCCATGGAAAACCTGTCCGCAACAATAGAACATCGAAGAGGCTTGAGCTACTTGAGAACCAACAATCTCCTTACGCTTCTGTATCCTCCGCCTCTCTGCGGGTGAGCATCAATAGTGCAGAAATAGGTGCCGCTGGGCAGATTTCCCGCATAGAAGGTGATCACGTAACTCCCGCGTTTCTTTCGCTCATTCACCAGCACAGCAACCTCGCGCCCGAGAAGATCGTACACAGCCAGCTTCACGTCACTGGTGACTGGCAACTGGAAACTGACCGCTGTCGTTGGATTGAAAGGATTAGGGTAGTTCTGCAACAGAGCGTAGCTTTCAGGAATCTCTCGCGCAGAAACATCCGTCGGAACCTCAACCCGAATGCCGTCGGAATAATGCCTTCGTCCGTCCAGATCGAGCTGCACAATGCGGTAGAACCACGTTCCGGCAGCGGCGCACGTATCAACAATCGAATACCCCTGCGGGAGCGTTGTCGTGCCGTGACCTTGTATGAAGCTCCCGGAGATCGTTGTGTAGGGAAGTATCTCGTCCTGCGATTTCTGGACCTCGAATCCATAGCAGTTGACCTCACTCATCGTTCCCCATGACAGCCGGACCCCGATTCCCTGCACCATGACACATTTGAAGAACGCCAGCTGAACAGGGAGCGGGTTGTCGGCGTCACCCATGGTCCACGTCGACCAGTCTGACACAGTACTGAGTTGAACGTAGTTGTCGGCACTGTTGACCGTGCCACCGCGTTCCACCCATGCTGTGCCGTCGGAGGAGGAAAACAGCATCAGGTTCTTTTCAGGGATACTATTGAGCTCCGCATGCTCGTATGCCAGCGAGAGGGTCGCGGTGAGTGCCGCTCCCACGGAGTTGATAACGTAGTAGCGGTTTACTGCTCCGGAAGAGGGAGCACCTGGAGGATAGACTCCCGGGAATGACCTCAAGGAGAAGTTTGTCACCGGCTGCGTGCCATCGGGAGTAATTCCGGTGTGAACCTCTGTGAACGCATAGGTGCCAGTCGAGCCCGCCGCAATGGTACGTTGCACTTCGCCGCGGACAGTTCCGTTTGAGAGAACAACTGCGCCCGGGGCGTTATTGGTGACCACCACCTTGTTCGGCCCCGTCGTGATCCTGCCGCCCGTGAGAGTCAGCGTGCCGCTGATCTGGACGTTGGCTCCGAGGGTGATAGCCGCACCATTGACAGCGAGATTGAGGATCGTAGGGACCCCGGGACTTGTTAGCACAAGATCCCTCGTCAGTGTCACGCTCTCCACGTAGGTGGCCGGGGCCAGGTGAAGAGTCCCGCCTGGCGCGAGATATCGCACCGCCGTCTGGATGCTGTCAAAGGTAAACCCGGGCTGCCCACAAATGCCTGTCGGACAGACCCATGCTTCGGGGATGTCCTGCGATACCACTGTGAGGCAATTCCCGACCGCCCGTTCGGTGCCATCTGATGGTGAGTTGATTACCGAGCCGTCGATCAACATGGACGTTGACCCGCCACCGTCCAGGTTGATGCCCGTGTAAACTCCAAGGCCGATCAGGAAGCCTGCAAGCTCGTGGACCGTCATCCCCGTGCTCAATGAAGGTTGTCTGCCGTCGACTGCAACGAGGAACAGTGTCTTTCCATCCGCTGTGAATCCGGCAGCCGTTCTGGGATTCGGCTGCGTGTTGGAGCCTGAACCCGGAGGGCCGCCTTCATCAGCATATCCCTGGTCAACGTAGTCGAGGCCGTTCAGCACGATCTTCGGCCAGCCTCCAATCATTTCCCTGATCTGTGGCAGGGCAGGGGTGACGGTCATGGTGACGGTAACCGTATCGCCGGGGCTTAGCTGAGCAATCAAGAAGTCGCGCGCCGTGCCGTTGCCGGAAAGAATTGCCTTCCCTGGTGCGAGAGCGCTATTTCCTGTCCCATCGAGCACATTCTCAACAATGCAATGGACGGCGCCGTTCACAATCCACGATTCTGCGGGGTGCACCACAACCTCCGCACCGCCGGCGTCGGTTCCGGTTGAGGCTCCGAAGTAACTGTTGAAGAGGATAAGTTGGTCGCTCCCGCGAGTCTGGTTTACTCCGTCGACGGATCTGGTGGCTTGTGTGTGGGTGACGGAACCGGCGAAGGTCACGATGCCGATCATGGCAGCGTTCGCCGTGTCGAACCCCAGCACAGCGTGAACGGATGGTGTGCGAAGCATCTCTCCCTTCCGGATCTGAATGCTCAGTGGAAGGCCGATGGAGGGGGATGTCGTTGTATAGTAGTCGCCGTTCACGGCTGCCACGACACGATGATTCTCAAAAACGGTCCTCGCTGCCATCGAACTTGTCTGCTCGGTACCAACGAGGCGATCCTGTGCCTTGACGGTCTCCAGCGAAAGGGATGGATGTGTGAGATCCACCTTCAGCACATAGGCGGTCATGGGAGTAGATGGAGCCACAAGCTTTTTGAGGACACAGCCGGGACCGACGACCCGGGTGAACGCGGTGTCCATGGCAGGCTGTCCGATGGCGCTCCACACACAAAGGAACGGGAGTATCACAACAGAGGAAGCTTTCATAGGCCGGACAACGCAATGCCCTTCACATGTGGGATTGTGCGTATGCGTTCTTTCTGATCGTTCCGGCGAAACAGATAGCGAAAGGGAAGAGAGGAGCAGTGTCAGAAGAGCCGGGATGATCGCGCACAGCAGGACATTTCAAACGTACGGCAAAATCAGAAGAGTTACAACAGGTGCCCGGGGCAGCGGGCGTGTCTGTCTTTTCCTCTGCCTGCTGAGGGGCGAATTGGCGGAGACAACACAGACAGTATTTCGTGTTAGGGTTTCTCCGCATCGCATCAGATGATGCAGGGTCAGTCCATCGGTATGATCGGTGTCAGTGGTAGGTACCTTGACCAGGCGAGCCCGTCGGGGTGCACTGTATGAGAAGATCTTCACAAGCTCTTCCCTGCCGCTGAGTTCAGCGCTTGGCTTCAGGTTGAACGGCCACGCTCACCTTCAGTCTGAAGTGTTCCAAAGCCAGAACCCCCGATTGAATGAACGGGGAGTGTGTAGTGTTGCACTTGGCAGTGGATTGTGTTACGTTTTGGGAGGCGTATTCAATGCGTTCTTACTCATGGTTGGTCATGGGCTTCAGGCATTGAATAGGCCTTTTTCTATCTTGTGCCCTCGTCATCTGCTCGACACCGCCAGGTCGCACCATGAGCAAGATCGATCAGTTAGGAATTGAGGATGTACAGGGGAGCCGTGTCAAGACGTTTCAGAAATTGATGCGGTTCAAGATCCGAGAGATCATCCTTGTTGCCAGTCTTTACGACAACTACCTGTTCGAGGAAGACGGCAGGCTCCTCGAACTCATCCGCCAGGAATTCCAGGCGCTCAGTCTCAGTTATCCTCCCGAAATAACCCATGTCAGCAGTGGTGTGGAAGCCATGGAGCTGGCGGTGAGCGGTGGTCATTTCGATCTGATCATCACTACGCTTCACATTGAGGACATGCATGTTGTGAAATTTGCCCAGGCAATGCGAAAGGCGGGCGTCACCATACCGATTGTCCTCCTCGCGTACGACAATCGCGAGCGCAAAGATCTTGAGACGAACTATGATACCTCAATCTTTGACAGAATTTTCGTCTGGCAGGGCGACTATCGGCTCCTGATGGCGATCATTAAATACATAGAGGACAGGGAGAACGTCGAAAACGACACACGCACGGTCGGGGTTCAATCGATCATTCTGCTTGAGGACAGTGTTCAGTTTTTTTCCTCCTATCTGCCACTGATCTATACGGAAATCCTGAATCAGTCTCAGAGGCTGATCTCCGAAGGCGTCAACACCACGCACAAGTTCCTGCGGATGCGTGCAAGGCCGAAGATTCTCCTCTGCGTTTCGTATGAGGAAGCCTGGGCGTACTACGAGAGGTACCGGGATTTCATCCTGGGGATCATTTCCGATGTCAACTTGAAGCGGGCCGGGAAAAAGGACCAAGAGGCCGGGATCGATTTCGCCAAGCTTGTCAAGAGCCAGCATGATGATATTCCTATCCTCCTTCAGTCGAGCAATCCCGACTACGCACTCAAAGCAAAAGAAATCGGCGCATCGTTCCTGCAGAAGGGTTCCCCCCGGCTCCTGCATGAGCTGCGCCAGTTCATGCTCACGAATTTCGGTTTTGGAGACTTCATTTACCGACTCAACGACGGCACCGAAGTGGGCCGCGCCCATGACCTCCGCACCTTGGAAGAGCAGCTTACGGTGGTGCCTGACGAGAGCATCGTGCATCACGCCCGCCGCAACCATTTCTCCAACTGGCTGAAGGCGAGGACGGAGTTCTGGCTCGCACAACAGCTTCGGCCCACGAAGGTCGAAGACTTCCCGTCGGTGACCGATCTGAGAAACAACCTCATCAGCTCGCTCCGTGAGTATCGAGAGCGGCGTCTGCACGGTGTCATCACGGACTTCAGCAGGGAGACGTTTGATCAACGCAACAGCTTTGCAAGGATCGGCAGTGGTTCCCTGGGGGGCAAGGCGCGGGGTTTGGGTTTCATCAACACACTGATCAACAATTACGGGGTCCAGGACCGTGTCCCGGGTGTTGAAATCCACGTTCCGTCGGCGGTCGTCATTGCCACAGACGTGTTCGACAGGTTTCTTTCGGACAACCGCCTGGAGAGTTTCGCCCTGAGCGCGACGGATGATGAGGCGCTCTTACGTCGTTTCCTGGGTGCACCACACTTCCCCCGCGATGCGGCAAGCAAGATCTCCGAATTTCTCGAGATCACAGACACACCACTCGCCGTTCGCTCGTCAAGCCTGCTCGAAGATTCACAGTACCAGCCATTTGCGGGAGTATACCAGACGTACATGGTAGCGAACAGCAACCCGGATCACGCCACGAGGCTGGCCGAGTTGCTGCAGGCAATCAAACTTGTGTATGCCTCGACATTCGCGCAACGGGCGAAGGACTACATGAAGGCGACAGGCTACCGGCTTGAGGAGGAGAAGATGGCGGTGATTGTGCAGCGCATGGTGGGGTCGCCCCGCAACGGCAGGTACTACCCGGAATTTTCCGGCGTTGCGAAGTCATACAACTTCTATCCGGTTCCTCCGCAGAAATCCACGGATGGGATCGTTCTGGTTGCATTGGGGCTCGGAAAGACGGTGGTCGAAGGAGGAAACACCGTTCGCTTCTGTCCGAAGTTTCCAAAGCACCTGTTGCAGTTCTTCTCCACCAAGGAGACGCTGAAGCACGCGCAGCAGGACTTTTTTGCGCTGAACCTTGTGGACGGGCTTCACCGCACGCCGGACCAGATGCCGGACGAGTTCGTGCAGCGATTCGATCTCTGCAAGGCCGAAGAAGACCAGACGTTGTATTATGTTGCGTCGACGTATTCCCATGAGGATGATGCCGTCTACGACGGAATCTCCCGGGCCGGACGGCGTGTGGTCACCTTTGCACCCGTGCTGAAGCACAATGTCTTTCCCCTGGCTGAGATCCTCGATCTCGTTTTGGAAATGGGAAGGTGGGGGATGGGAAGCGAGGTGGAAATCGAATTTGCGGTCAATATGAACGTTGCAAGCCACGAAGCAAGAGAGTTTGCATTTCTTCAGATTCGACCGCTCGTCCTGAGCAGCGAACTGGAAGAGCTGGTCATCGATACGTTCGACCGTGACGCCCTGATTTGTCAGAGTCAGCAGGTGTTGGGGAACGGTATGATTGACAATGTCCGGGACATCGTCGTTGTGGATATCCAATCATTCGACCGTGCAAGGAGCAGCGAGGTTGCGCAGGAGGTGAGTTACCTGAACGCCAAGCTGCTGGCACGGAAAGCTCCGTACATTCTCATCGGTGTCGGCCGCTGGGGAAGTCTCGACCATTGGCTAGGCATTCCGGTCACATGGGATCAGATCGCTGGCGCCTCCGTGATTGTCGAGTCGGGGTTCAAAGATTTCAGTGTCACGCCCTCGCAGGGCTCGCATTTCTTCCAGAACATCACATCGTTTCGCATCGGGTATTTCACCGTGAATTCGATCGACCAAAGGGAGTTCATCGACTGGGACTGGCTGGCGCAGCAGCCCGCTGTTGAAGAACTCGTGTTTACGCGCCATCTCCGGACCGAGGAACCGATGACGGTGAAAATCAACGGGCGGCAGAATGTAGGAGTCATTGCGAAGCCCGGACGTTGAGCCGGGACATCCCGGGAAGACAACGAGTGTACTAGGATGTATGTCCCTAGGTACGACAACACCTGCAACACGCTGCACGTTGCGGTAATCAACAACCAATCCACTGCTGGAGGTATCCATGTCAGAGTACGTGAAGGATCTATTGGCCGAAGTAAAGGCGAAAAATCCTGCTGAACCCGAGTTTCATCAGGCTGTGCAGGAAGTTGCTGAATCTCTTGCACTTGTCTTTGAACGACATCCTGAATATCGTGCTGCGAAGATCCTGGAACGGATCATCGAGCCGGAACGTGTCATCATGTTCCGTGTTCCGTGGGTGGACGAACAGGAGGTTGTCCATATCAATCGCGGCTACCGCATTGAAATGAACAGCGCCATCGGACCGTACAAAGGAGGGTTGCGGTTCCACCCCTCCGTGACCCTCGGCATCCTGAAATTTCTGGCGTTCGAACAGGTTTTCAAGAACAGCCTGACGACGTTACCGATGGGCGGCGGGAAAGGCGGCTCCGATTTCGACCCGAAGGGGAAAAGTGACCTGAAAATCATGCGGTTCTGTCAAGCATTCATGAGCGAGCTCTTTCGGCACATCGGGCCCGACACTGATGTGCCTGCCGGCGACATTGGGGTCGGCGGGAGGGAAATCGGGTACCTGTTCGGACAATACAAGAAACTCCGGAATGAGTTCACCGGGGTGCTGACGGGGAAGGGGTTGAATTGGGGCGGGTCACTGATTCGTCCTGAGGCAACGGGATATGGCGCCGTCTATTTTGCAGCCGAAATGCTCTCGACACGGGGCAAAACGCTTGAAGGGAAGGCATGTCTTGTCTCCGGCAGCGGGAATGTCGCGCAGTACACGGTTGAGAAAATCACCCAGCTCGGCGGGAAGGCGGTCACGCTCTCTGATTCAAACGGCTACATTCTCGACGAAGCCGGGGTCACTCCCGAGAAGCTTGCCTTCGTGATGGATCTCAAGAACGTCCGTCGCGGGAGAATCAAAGACTATGCGGACAAGTACAAAGGGGTCGTCTACAAGGAGATCGATCCCAAGGGGGCGTCCAATCCCCTCTGGAACCATAAAGCCGATTGCGCGTTCCCTAGTGCGACACAAAACGAGATCAACGGCAACGACGCTGCGAATCTTCTGAAGAACGGGGTGTACGTCGTGTCCGAAGGTGCCAATATGCCGACCACAATCGACGGCGTGAGGACATTTCTGGACGCCAAGATTCTGTATGGCCCGGGCAAGGCGGCGAACGCGGGTGGCGTGGCCACCTCCGGCCTGGAGATGGCGCAGAACAGCATGCGCCTTCCCTGGACGAGGGAAGAGGTTGACAACCGTCTTCGCATGATCATGAAGAGTATTCACACAACGTGCGTACAGACGGCCGAACGGTTCGGCACGCCGGGAAACTATGTGAACGGTGCGAACATCGGCGGCTTCCTCAAAGTCGCGGATGCGATGATGGATCAGGGCGTGGTCTGACGCCGGGTGTGCGATTCCCTCCCCCCTTTGCATCGGGGGGAGGGGGTCTTTCATTGTTTTCGGTCATTGGACATCCGTATGAAACCCAACTTCGAGCAACTGCGAAGCTCTTTTGACCCTTTGTGGGTCGAACACGGGTATGGCAACCGATTCCAGGGTTTTCAGAACCTGATGAGGCTGCGGATTCGTGACATCCTCCTCGTGTCCAGTCTGTATGACCTCTATCTGTTTGAAGAAGACGGCAGGCTGTATGAGCTCATCCGGAATGAGTATCAGGGATTTAACCTCAGTCATTCCCCCGAATTGACGCGCGTCTCGAGCGGATCCGAAGCGATAAGCCTGGCGAAGGAGCAGAACCGTTTCGACCTCATCATCACCACGCTGCATATCGATGACATGCATGCGATCACCTTTGCGAGAATGGTCAGAGAGGCCGGTATAACAGTTCCCATTGTGTTGCTCGCACACGACAACCGGGAATTGAAGGACCTCATGCTCCATACGGACACCTCCATCTTCAATAAGATTTTCATCTGGCAGGGAGATTTCAGGATCATCATTGCGATCGTCAAATACCTGGAAGACCAGATGAATGTCGATCACGACACGCACCTGGTGGGGGTGCAGACGATCATTACCATCGAAGACAGCATCAGGGATTATTCGTCCTTCCTCCCCATCATCTACACGGAGATATTGAAGCAATCGCAGCGGCTGATTTCCGAGGGGATCAACCTCACCCATAAGTTTCTGCGGATGCGAGCACGACCCAAGATTCTGTTGTGTTCCACGTACGAAGAGGCATGGGCATACTATCAGGAATACAGAGAGCATGTGCTCGGGATCATCTCCGATGTGGACTTCCCCCGAAACGGAGCGACGCATGCGCTGGCGGGGATCGAGCTCGCCAGAGACATCAAGCAGGACCAGCCGGATCTTCCGATCCTCTTGTTGTCCCACAATCCGGCAAGCGAGGCGCACGCTCACGAGGTGCAGGCATCATTTGTGCTCAAAGACTCACCGACGCTGCTGAATGAGTTGCGTCAGTTCATGACGCATTACTTCAGTTTTGGCGATTTCATTTTCCGGACGCCCGACGGTTTTGAGATTGGGCGCGCGACGGACCTCAAAAGTCTGGAAGACCAGCTCCGCGTCGTTCCCGATGAGAGTATCCGGTATCACGCGGAGCGCAACCATTTCTCCAACTGGCTGAAGGCCCGGACGGAGTTCTGGCTTGCGCACCAGCTCCGGCCGCGGAAAGTCACTGACTACCCGTCGACGGAAGCGTTGCGGCTTGACCTGATCGAGTCGCTGCGCGCGTACGGCATTATCCGCCAGCGCGGTATCATCGCTGATTTCTCGAAAGAGTCCTTCGACCCTGACAGCAGCTTTGCCCGTATCGGCGGGGGCTCGCTCGGCGGCAAGGCGAGGGGGCTGGGGTTCATCAACACTCTGATCAACGACTACAGCGTGCGGAGCAGGTTCGAGGGAATAGAAATCTACGTTCCTCCGGCGGTTGTTGTGGGGACTGATGTGTTCGACCAGTTCGTGGACGAAAACGATCTCCGAGAATTCGCCCTCAGCTCTCCTGATGACAAGGAGATCACGAGAAGATTCCTGGCAGCGGAGAAGTTCCCGGAGGATGTGCTGGGCCAGCTTGCGGCGTTCCTGGACATCGTCCGAACCCCTCTTGCCGTGCGGTCATCGAGCCTCCTCGAGGACTCCCAGTATCATCCCTTCGCCGGCGTGTATGAAACATACATGCTCCCGAACAATGCGACGAACCCGCTTGTGCGGCTGAATGATCTGCTCGGTGCCATCAAGCGTGTCTATGCTTCCACGTTCTATCAGAGCGCGAAGGACTATATCAGGGTGACCTCATACCGCCTGGAAGAGGAAAAGATGGCGGTCATCATTCAGAAGATGATCGGGCGCATCCACGAGCCCCGTTTCTATCCCGACTTCGCCGGAGTTGCCAAATCATACAACTTCTATCCGTTGCCGCCGCAAACCCCGTCGGACGGCATTGTTTCTGTCGCGCTGGGGCTGGGTAAATGGGTCGTCGATGGCGGGAATACCGTGCGACTGTGCCCGAAATATCCGACGGATCTCATTCAGTTCTATTCGACTGAGGAATCGTTGAATACGTCACAACGGGAGTTCTTTGCGCTGGATCTCAACCCCGCTTCGGATTTTGGCATTGAGACGCACGATACACTGGTGAAGCGATACAGCCTTGACGTGGCGGAGAAGGATGGCACGCTTCACAACGTCGGTTCAACGTATTCGCCAGACAACGATATGGTCTACGACGGCATTGCCCGGCCCGGGATCCGGCTGATCACCTTCGGCCCGCTGCTGCGCCATCGACTCTTTCCCTTGCCGCAGATCATCGAACTTCTGACGGACATGGGGTCATGGGGGATGGGAACGCCGGTGGAGATTGAATTTGCCGTCAATATGGCCTCGCGCACGGAACGGTCCAAAGAGTTTGCCATGCTGCAGATGCGGCCGCTCGTCCTGAGCCGTGAAGCGGAAGAGCTGAGCATCGAAGAGACGGAGCCGGCTCGGTGCATCTGTTTCAGCAACCAGGTCCTCGGGAACGGGGTGATCCGGGATATTTATGACGTGGTGATGGTAGATATCCACCGCTTTGAGCGGGCCCGGAGCATGGAGGTTGCCGGTGAGGTCACCTACTTTAATGAGATACTCCTTAAAGAGAACAAGCCGTACCTCCTGATCGGCGTCGGCCGCTGGGGGACTCTCGATCCGTGGCTCGGCATTCCGATCCGGTGGGATCAAATCTGCGGCGCCCGGGCGATCGTGGAGACAAGCCTAAAGGACATGGATGTGGTCCCTTCGCAGGGTTCGCATTTCTTTCAAAACATCACCTCGTTCATGGTTGGGTACTTCACGGTAAATGCCAAGGTGAAACACAGTTTCGTGAACTGGGACTGGCTGCTTGCGCAGAACCCGCTGGAGGAAAAAGAGTTCACCCGGCTGGTCCGGTTTGCAAAGCCAATTGTTGTAAAAATGAACGGGCATCAGAATCGCGGAGTCATTCTCAAACCGGAGGTCGGCGGTGAAAAGTGAAAAATTCAAACGTGCACTTGCCGGAGAGGTGCGCACGAAGACCCACGATTCATGTCCACATTGCGGTGCAGCACTGAGCCCGTGGGAGCAGGTCCTGCTTGCCGTTGACCGCGCATTGATGTGCAAACACTGCTGGTATCGTATTATCCTGGACGTATCCGAAAAGAACCCGGACAAGGACAGCAAATCATGAGGCATGCACAAATGAAGTCCTACAATTCCTTCGAAGTGACGCAACAGCAGGTGCGTGAGGCAGCAAGGCTTCTGAACCTTGACAAACCGACGACGGAACTCCTTCTCTGGCCTCAACGGGAATTCAAGTTCACCATGCCGGTGAAGATGGACACAGGCCAGGTGGAGATCTTTCACGGGTACCGGATCCAGCACAATTTCGCCCGTGGTCCCGCAAAAGGAGGGATCCGGTTTCACCCGGATGAAACCGTCGATACCATACGGGCGCTGGCCGGATGGATGACATGGAAAACTGCTGTCGTCGACCTCCCGCTAGGGGGCGGCAAGGGGGGCGTGGTCTGCGACCCGAGAAAAATGTCGGAGAGAGAACTGGAGAATCTGGCGCGGGGGTATGTGCGTGCCGTTGTGCTGCAGATCGGAATCGACAAGGATGTTCCTGCGCCCGACGTCTACACCAACCCTCAGACTATGGCCTGGATGATGGACGAGTATGAGACGCTGCTGCAGCGTCACCAGCCTGGCGTACTAACGGATAAGCCTCAGCAGATCGGAGGAACCGAAGGGCGGCGTGATGCAACCGCCCGCGGGGGAGTGATCACTGTCCGCGAGGCCTGCAGTGTCCTGGGTGTCAACCCGACAGGTACCTACGCTATCCAGGGTTTCGGAAACGCCGGACAGCGGGCAGCGCTGCTTCACCAGGAACTGCTCGGCGGCGGCAAGCTCATAGCAGTATGCGATTCCCGTGCGGGCGTTTTCAACCCGCGGGGCCTGAATCCGAAAGAGCTGGTAACCCACAAGCTGAAGACGGGTTGTGTCAAAGGCTTCCGCGGAGGGAAGGAAATTCCCCGGGACTCCGTTCTCTTCCTCGACGTCGACGTCCTCTACCCGTCGGCGCTGGAAAATTCCATCAACGAGAAAAATGCGCGCGATATCAAAGCAAAGATCGTGTGCGAGCTCGCGAATGGTCCAACAACTCCTGAAGCGGACCTGATTCTCCACAAGAAGGGAGTTCACGTCATCCCTGATATCCTCGCCAGTGCCGGAGGGGTAACCGTCTCATACTTCGAGATGGTCCAGGACAGCTACTCCTATTTCTGGACCGAGGAACTTGTGCACCAGCGGCTGGATCAGAAACTCACGAGGGCGTATCACAATGTGCAGGAGGCTGTCAGGGAAAAGAAGGTCCACCCTCGTCTGGCTGCGATGGTGGTCGGCGTTGCCAGGGTTGCCGAAGCATGCAAGCTGCGCGGGTGGGTATGAAGCCGGGTCTTGAGTTCTTCATCAGTACTCGTGTGTCTTCATAAACTGAAAGCCTGGCGGAGTAACCCCCGGGCCAGAAGACAGCGAATGGTCGGACGTGAGTGAGGTCAACGTACCAGGATCATCTTCTTCGTGATAGTCTGTGAGCCTGTCTGTCCGCTCGACCAGTCAAGCGGACCCTTCCCGTCGGCGAACGAGAGAAGTGTTATGCGCTGTTTTACCTTCGCAGACGGCCTCTCGAAGTTGCCTTCACTACAGCCGGACCCTTATTCCGCCGAAGAACTCTCGTGCGGGGCCGGGCTGATAGGCGTTTCCCCCGGGATCGGGTTCCGAAAATGCGACATAGGTTACGTTCCCGAGGTTGCGTCCCTGCAGACTGACCTCTCCGTGGAGTCCGCCGACGTGCCAGCCGTATATCAAACGCATATTGATGAGCGTATAGCCCGGCACAGCCTCGGACTCGACATTTGCGCCGTCGATGTATGCCTTGCTCAGCGTTTCCGTGCCAGCGCCGACGGTAATCCCGACGGGGAATGTGTACTGAAGATCAACCAGCAGCTGGTGCTTCGGCGAATTCGGCAGGGAGTTACCTTCGACGATGTACTTCACATCCGCGGGATCATCCATCACAACGCGGATCGGGTCAGTGTTCGTATAGATGAAGTGTGAGTACGTATACGCAATCTGGATCTGCAGCGGCTCGATGGGCGTGTACCGTGAGTAGACTTCCACACCGTATCGCCGGCTTGATCCTGCGTTCCGGTAAAACGTTTCCTGGTTGCGGAGCGAGTCGGATATGCGGTATCGGTCAAAGTCGTTCTCCGTGTTCAGATAGAAGCCTGTGACATCGTAGTAGAGTTGATTCCTCCAGGTTCCGCGGACCCCCAGGTCGACGCCGATGGATGTGGCAAATGTCAGGTGCGTGTTGAAGCCACCAAAATTGTCCGGGTTTTGCGCAAGCTCCTCGGTGGCAGGCGGGAGGAACCCCTGGCCGACATTCGCAAAGAGGTTGAGTTCCTGTAACGGTGAATATGTTGCACCAATGCGTCCCGTCGGCTTCTCAAAGTCCGCGCTCCCGGAGAGGTCGTAGGGACTCTTGAGGAGGTCCTCGAGCTCATTGTGGATCGCATCATAGCGGAGACTGAGCATGACATCCCACTCCGGGCCGATGCCGAGTTTGTCGATGACAAAAAGGCCTGTTCCGCGTTGCCAAATGCGCTCATGTGACCGGACAGTATCGCCTGGCACCGAATGGAGATTGTCCACACGCTTTTCATCGATGGTCTGCCATTGCAGATCGGTGCCGATATTCAGTGAGTTTCTGAGCGGTTCCTCCGGACCACCTGTGGTATATGTGTACTGCAGGGAAGTTCCGGGTGCCTGGATTGTCCGGTCATTGAACGTTCTGTTGTTGGCTTCGCTGAACAATGTCCGCTTCGAATACCCGGTGAATTGAAGTTCATGGTCCTTGCTCAGGAGGATGGTTCCGGTGACGCCGACCGTTGACCGGTTTGTCTGGAGATACTCATTGTAGGGGATGGCATCGGGATTGGCCTGCCGCGGATCCTGTTGGTATTGCTCCAGGTTAATCCCCTCGGGATTTTCGTGATAGGTGTTTGTCCACCCGAAGAGGGGGGTGATGCTGACAGAGCTTGTCGGCGTGTATGTCGCCTTCCCGTACAGGTTGTCCCCCCAGAAGTGCGTGTGTTCCCGGTAGCCATCTCCCATAGTCCGGGAGAACGAAAGCCGGTAATTTACCTCGTCAACGTTTCCCCCGAACTGACCGAAGGCCTTCCAGAACTTGTTGGAGCCGTAGGTCGCACCTGCCTCGCCGGAGAGAGGCGTGGGGGGCGAATTTCGTGTGAGAATATTGACGATCCCTCCTGAGGCACTCCCGCCGTAGATCGACGCAGCTGCACCGCGAAGGACCTCCATCCGATCGACACTATTGAAATCGACATCGAAAAGGTCCGGCGCGAAACCCGTCGGATCGTTGACCGGTATCCCATCGTAGAGAATCCGTATCCCACGAATCCCGCGTTCCGTGAGGATCCCCTGTCCTCGCATGGAGACGTGCACGCGCATGCCGTTGGATTGGTTGTCAACCTTCACGCCGGGGACGAATTTCATCGGCTCGTCGAACGCGATGGAGCGGGGGATGTCGCGGATGGTGGCGCGATCGATAATGCTTGCCGAGAATGGCACCTCTTTTACGGCCGCACTCATACGCGGGGCAGTGACGACGATATCCATGGGATATATGTACTCAAGCGTGTCCGACCTTTCGAGCTGGGCATGTGCAGTCGAGAACAGAAAGAGCATTGCGATACCGAATGTGTGGCGCATGATGTCGGGTAGTCCTTGTGGCAGTGTGGTTGGCAGCTCGGGAGTCGGAAACTTAGCATAACGTTCTTCGCTATTTGATTCATGATACCTAACGTACAATGAGGCCCCGGCAAACCTTTGTCAGGGCCCCGTATGAGTCGAGCCGGGAGAAACCTCCTATGGGTACGTATCAGTGGAAGCTATTTACTATTAGGACATTTGTCCGGTTACTTTTTTTTATGCTTTTCAGTCTTCAAGTTCTTATGCCTTGGCTTGCCTGGTTGTCGGTCAGGGACAGTGACCTGCATCCCAGGATGGAAGTCCTTCACCAATCGGAGATACTGGCGGACAACGTTGATCGACCGGCCTGT
>Ga0315275_10002197_pt1 | contig 17536 bp, 13 predicted proteins | sample YL17G03_0_MG_FD_205557 | JGI IMG/M metagenome (GOLD analysis project Ga0315275, IMG submission 205557) | Sediment microbial communities from Yellowstone Lake, YNP, Wyoming, USA - YL17G03_0 | ecosystem: Environmental > Aquatic > Freshwater > Lake > Sediment | place: USA: Wyoming | collected...
GCGCTCCTCCGGAGACGAAAAAGCGCACCCGGCCGCCGGTTTTCTCGACGATCTTGGAAAAAACCAGTTTGTGGGCCAGGTTTCTCTTTCTCTGGAGTCCGCCGGGGATCGTCTCCCTGTTCAGCTTACGGCGGCCGTATTCTTTTCCCACTTTGAGCGCCCAGTAAAAGATCTTCTTCTTCAGGGTTGAGCTGGAGAGGACGTTATCCATGACCTTGGCATAAATTTTCTCAAAGACGCGGGGAACGCCGACCATGATGGTCGGCCGGATCTCGAGCAGGTTAACGCCCACACTCTCGATGCTCTCGGCGTAGCCGAGATGGACCCCGGCATATACATAGACGTAGGTGACCATCCTCTCCAAGACATGAGAAAGGGGGAGAAAAGAGAGGACCGTATCCTTATGAGTAAAATCGAGGATCGAAACGCACGTCTTGACGTTGCTCAGGAAATTGTTGTGGGTGAGTATGACACCCTTGGGGACTCCGGTCGTGCCGGAAGTGTAGATGAGGGAAGCTTCGTCCTCGGGCTTGACGGCATGGACCAGGGACTCGAAGAGCCCCGGATTCCGCTCATCGAGTTTCCGGCCCCGTTCCAGGACGTCATTGAAGGTGAGGACACCGGCCGGCGCTTCCTCCAGGAAAGTGATGAAATGGCGGACTTTGGTCAGGCTGGGTTTAACGGCCTCGACCTTCTTCCACAGGTCGTCGCAGGAGACGACGACGGCCTTGGCGTCGGAATCATCGATGATGTACTTGATCTGCTCCGGGACGAGAGAAGTATAAATGGGGACCGTGCTCGCACCCAGGCAGAGGTTGGCGTGGTCGGTGATCACCCATTCGGGCCGGTTCTCAGAGAGGATGATGACCTTGTCCCCCCTTTGCAAACCCAGATCTTTGAGCCCCAGACAGATATGCTTTACCCGTCGGCCGAATTCCTCGGTCGAGAGGGGCTGATACCGGCCCTCCTTCTTGTAAAGCATGAAGTCCGGCTTGGGGTAGTTCTTGACGGTGTCCAGAAGAACTTGGGCGAGAGTATCGGCCATTGTTCCCTCCTCCGGATAAGGTGGGCTCATTTTAAATACAGCGCATCCGGCTGTCAAGGGAAAGTTGTGCTCTGAACGGCTTGTTCTCCCGAGTTTGGGCGATTGCCGCGCCGGGATCAGCTCTCTTCGGCCTTGGCCACGGAGCAGATCTTGTCCCCGTTTTCCAGGTTGATGAGCCGGACGGCCTCCGGACATCAGGTCTTCTCCAGGAACTTCTTAAAGCGGGCCCGATAGGCCTTGTAGGCCGCAGCGCCCGCGTCGGTCAGACGGACGAGGGTCAGGGGGACGCGCCCGCGGTAGGTCTTTTCGATGGTGATGTAGCGGGCCTCCTCGAGCTTGGCCAGGTGCGAGGAGAGGTTCCCTTTGGTCAATCCGGTCTCGCGCTGAAGGTAGAGGAAATCGGCACTCTCGACGACCGAGAGGATGGCCGTCAGGACGAGGCGGGCCGGCTCGTGAATGAGACGGTCGAGGTCGGCCAGGTCGCGAAGGTCAGTGGGCATCGGGACCCTCCGTGCCCCCGGCGTCGGGGCGGGGCGAGCGCCTGAGGTAGACGATAACGGCGGCCAGGCCGGAGACGACCATGGCGGCACCAAAGAGGCCGTAATAGAGGCTGACCCCCTTGATGTCGCCGACCCCGGACGCGGTGACGACGACGCCGATTGCGGCCGAGGCCGCGGCGAGGACGTGGAAGCGGACAACGCCGACCTTGTTGGCGATGAAGAAAATAGCGACGGCGAGCAGAAGGCCGTTCAGAGCGGGGAAGAGCGCCTTGAGCGACGGCGAGAGGGTGTAGAGCGCGGCGAGAGAAGCGCCGATGAGACCGCCGGTGATCACGACGGCGGCGCGACGCTTCGGATTCGGCTCTTTTTTCTTGAACGCTACGTAGCCCGTTCTGGGGTAGGTGATGCGGCGCTTGAAGAAGCGGAGGAAGCGGTTGACGAGGAATCCGGACGAGAAGATGACGAAGACGAACAGGACGCTGAGCACCGCGTTGAGGGGGGAGCCCTCGGGGATGGCCGCCTGGGCGAAGAAATAGCTCCCGAGCAGAAAGAAGATGAGGCCGAGCGCGATCTCGTTCAGCCCGTCGTCGTAGAAGCTCTGGACGGTCCGTTTCTCGATCCTTTTGATATCGACCATGTTTTTCTCCAATATGGTTTGGTTTGCAAACTAGTTTGTATCATAGCACGGATTCCAGGGTTGTCAAGCGAAATTTTTTTGGATCTTGTCCCCGTTCTCGCTCTATTTCGCGCCGAAGTACTTGACGTCTTTTTTCTCTTCCTTTTTCGGTTCAGCGTCCGGGTCCCATTTTCCGGCCATCCAGTCCTCGTATTTCTTGAGCATATAGCCGCGGACTTCTTTTATGATTTGAGGGCCCTGCTCAGCTTGGGCCAGATATTCCTGCATCAGTTTAAGCCGTCCGAGACCGGCAACCTGGATCAATTCCACTATGCCGTCATAGGCCTCCCTGTAGGTTTTGGCGGGAAAGGTGACTGTATGATCTTTGTAATTGATCCCGGGTACCCCCTCAAGAATGCTGTGATCGGCGGGGAATTGCGTCCGAAGCGCCGCGGTCAACGGTTCGGTGAAGGCCAGATATTTCGCCCGGGAGAGGTTCTCGACGGCCTTTTTCGCTTTGCCCTGCATTTCAGCGTGCACCTGGTCCAGGGGATAGAGCTCGGCATCCATCCAGCTTATCGCCTTTTTTACGGTGACATACTCCAGCCAGTCCATGTACTCAAGCTGCCCCTTCAAAACGTCATCCCCCGAGGCAAAGATGACCGGGATGCCGAACCGGCCCCACGAGTAAGCGATGATCTCGGTTTCGTTTATGGATTTGCCGTTGATAATCCAGTCGCAGCCGCCGTTGTAGGTGTGAGAGATAAAGCCGGGGGACCCCGTTTTCGCGTGCATGCAGACGACGGCAACGCCATCGTATTTCTCGGTTTCGGGCAGGTCGATATACGGCTCGAAGGGAGTATCTTTGTAGATCATCTGGGCCCGCGGATTGAGTTTTCCGAGATCGACATCGGGTTCCGGGTTTCCACTGCCATGGGCATCGGTCACATCGACGACATCGGCTCCGCCGGCAAACAATCCGGCGATGACGGCATTGACATCTTGAGTCAGATTATCTCTGCCTGACTGGTATTCCGGGTTTCCAAAACCGGTTTGGGCCATTTTGTTGACCCCCGAAATTCCCTCCATGTCATAATAGAGAAGGATTTTGGTCGTCCCGTCCGCATCCGGACGAACGGCATTGATTGTATAAGGGGGAATCTCCTCTACCGCTTCTTGGTCACGGGCGCAGAAAAACAGACACATAGAAAGCACCGCCAACACGCCGGTCAACAACACTCTTCTCATCGCCCTGGACCTCCTTTCCATCGAAAAACCGCTAAAATCACGAAATATGAATGATTATAAGAAAATATCTCCGCAACTTCACCATTTACTGCGAGTCGGCGGTTTTTCATGATTCGCGGGCGTCACTTTCAAAAAAGCGCCTGGGAATATTCCCGGAGTCGAGACTGGCGGCGCCGCGCGTCCGGCATGCGGCTCTCGAGCTCGGCCCAAAAAGCCGGGCCGTGGTTCCGGACACGGGTGTGGGCGAGTTCGTGCAGGATGACGTAGTCGGCCAGGTCCGGCGGCACAACAGCCAGGATCGCGTTGAGCTGGATGCGGCCGGAGCGGGAGGCGCTGCCCCAGACAGTCCCCTGGCGGCGGACGCTCAGCCGGCCGGGGCAGTAGCCGTATTCGCGAGCCAGAGCGTCGAGGCGTCCGGCGAGATATGCCCGGGCGGAGCGGAGTTCTAGACGCTCAACCGCGAGGACGGCCTCACGGCAGCGGCTGCGAGCGCACTCGACATGCGCCATTGTGCGCCGGATCCAACCCAGCTTGGCGAGGGCGATTCTCCGGGCTTCATAGAATGACACGCGCCAGGGGACCGCGACGCGGACCCCCCGGGAGGCCCGTACAGTCAGCGAGATGCGGCGGGCCCGCCGGGCCTTCACGAACAGCACGGGGCCGACGCCGTCGAGAATGAACGTCCGGGAACTTTTTTGCGTGGCGCGGGTCTCACTCCCTTTAAGCTCGAAATCGGCTCCAGTCGGCATGAAGGGATGATATTCCCGGCCAAAGACAGGAGTCAAGGACTTAGCATCCGGAGGTAAGCGGCTGGACAGCTCGGAGTTCTCAGCTCTCCTCGGCCTTGGCCACCGAGCAGATCTTGTCCCCGTTCTCGAGGCTGATCAGCCTGACGCCCTGGGAGGCGCGGCCGGCCGCCCTAACCTGCTTGGCCTGGATGCGGATGACCTTGCCGTAGCCTTTCTCGCTCCCCGTGAAGACGTCTCGCCATACTTGCCTGAGGTTTTTTGGCAGCCGCCGTGACTGCCAGTCTTGCCAACCTCGCTTCAGATCTTTTGGAAGACGCCGCGATTGCCAATGAAGTTCCTTGGCGATTTGTGCCTTGGCGTTGGCAGGCTGAGCTGCCGTAACGGCTCTTAGAGCATAGTAAGCGGCGCCGAAGGCGTGTTGGGGAACATGCGCGGTGGCCACAGCTTGGCCTGCGGCATGCGCAGCAAAACAAGCCGCGCGATTTTCTTTCGCTTCGCGTGCGGCCGCGTGAGCGGCGAGCGAAGCCTGGCGGATAATGGCCATCCTAAACGCGCCCCTGCGCGCCCATGTTCGGCAGGCATCCACGGCTTTGCGGGGTCGGTCGTCCTTCGGGCAGGCCCTCTCGAAGATCGGAAGGACGCGTTCGGCGCAGTCGGCAGCCCAGATGGCCAGCAATCCCTGGTCTTCCTTATCGTATTTTTCCATGGACGATTCTTCTCTCGAGGTTCAACCTTCGGACTCCCTGGTCCCGGCCGCGGCTATCGGCCTTCCGCCGACGCCATCTTCGCGCCCCAGGGTCCTAGGGCCGCCTTGACGATCAGCTTCCCGTCTGCGCACCTAACCCACGGCTCGTCGAAGACGTAGGCACGGGCGGGGTCGAGGCCGAGCTCGGCCAAGCGGATGCTCCCTTCAATAGTCCGGGTCTGATCGTCGAGGTTGAAGGCGTTGACGGCGACCCGGTTGCCGAGCACGTGGACGTGGATCTCCTCGCTGATTCCGAAGAACTCTCCCCGCTTATAGAGATCCTCCGCGGCCCGGTAGCGCTTCATGGCCGCCTTCTGCGCGGCGACGACCGCGGGGTCTTTGGCCGTGCCCCCGATTCCCAGGTGCCGGCAGGTCGAGGCATACCACCAAAGGACGATTGCGTCCGTGTTGTCGCCCCGAAGGTTGACGTGGAGATAAAATGGGATGTTGCACGACAGGTTGGAATAATAGAGCGACAGGCAGCGCAGGGCCTTGATGTCGGCCATCGAGTCCCACATCAGCTCGTAGCCCCAGTTCTCGTCCCAGCTTCCAGGCAGGCCGTAGGAGTAATAGAGCGGCGTGTGGCGGACCGGACTGCCGCCGGCGATCATGTCGTGCATCTCGATGAGCACACGGGGGTACTTGGCGTGGACGCGGGCGGCGAGGTCGACGTTGGCCCGGATGTGATCTTCGAATGTGTAGGGGACCGGATGGCCGTGGTCGGGATTCAGGCAGCCGCCGTTCCAGAAGTTGCCGTCGTACATCAGGAACGTGACCCCGCCGGCGCAGAGGTCGAGGAGCCTTTTTTCGGCGGCCTCAAGGTACTGGCGGGAGCCCAGGCAGATGGCGGGAAGGCGCCGGGCGGCGGCCTTTGCCCCCGGCTCTTGCGGGGGCGCAGGGGGAGCGATGAGCCGGGCCGCTGCGGGATAGGTGTCGATCGCGGGGGGGCCCATCGGAATGTCCAGCGACATCCAGGTGGCCAGGGGCGTGTGCAGGGAGACCTTCAAGCCGTACCGGTCGCGCATCTCCTTGACAAACGCATCCATCGGACCGAGCCAGGCGTCTCCCCAAAAGAACGACGCGAACTGGGTGTCCCAACCGGGATCGAGGTAGATTGCCTCGCAGCTGTAGTCCACGCCTTTTTGGGCTTCCCGCTCGATGGCGGCCTTGGTGTACTGCTCGGCCCGATGATCCCAGGCCCCTTCCATGTCGTAGAGCTGCTCCCAGTGGACCGGGGGATCGTAGGAGGCGGGGAAACGGCATCCGCGCTCGTCGAGGAACCAGCGGAAGCCGTACATGGCCTCCCGCCAGCTCCCTTCGAAGGTTTCGTACCGGGTCAATCCCAGGTCGGCCGTCTGGCCCGGTTGGAGGCGGGTCAAAACCGCCGGCTCTCCCATGATCATGGCCGCCCCGCCGAAGCGGAGCAGGGTCCGCCCGGCCGGCTTGGCCGTCGAGAGGACGCTATAGAGCAGGGCCTCCTGGTTGTACTTATAGATGCCGAGGGCGGCGTTACCATGGGTCCAGGCCCAGCCTTCGGAGTAGCGATGACGCGAGGGGCGATAGTGAGGGTCCTGGACCGCGTCGGGGTGGGCTTCGAAGCCGGGCTTGTCCGCCAGGTCGGAGGCGGAGAAGTCAAGGAACTTCTCCTTCGGATCCTCGGCCCGCTTGCGATGGGGGACGGCCACCCAACGATCATTGGCGAGGTCGGCGGGGATGCTCCCGGATTCGTCTTTTATAATTCTGGTGAGCCCACACTCGAAATCCGGCAGCGAGACGACGCCCGTCGTCGGATTGGCCAAACGCAGTGTTTCATCCATCACCGGCTTGTCGGGAGGGAGGGTGAAGGCGTGCTCGACCCGCAACCCGGCCAATGTCCCACTGATGGTCAGCCGGCGGTCCTCCACCGAAACGGTCGGATCGACCAATTGGAAAAGCGCGGCCGGGTTTTCGTGGCCGGCGGCGTCGGTCCGGTAAACAAGCGGTCCATCAGCCAGGCGCAGCCCCGACCGTTTGTCCTCGAGAACGGCGTTGAGGCCTCCTGAAGCGACATCAATGGTCAGACGGTAGGCGGAATTCTCGATGATGCTTCGGGGCTGGCGGGGATGGGTGCACGATGTCGCAAATATAGCCAGAACCGCGGCGGTCCAACGCGCGTGCTTGATCGATTGAGCCGGCATGGGCAACCTCCTCCGTCCAAGCGGATACTGGGGGGATGATTATGGCCCATTCCCGGGGGAATTGGAACGGTTCTTGCTACGATCCTTGTTTTTAAATCTATATTTCGAATATAATTACAGAAGTAATTATGCATATACCGAAGAATTGCTCGGCGTGGAAAGCGTGCCTTAAGAAAGGCGATTCTGAAGATAAGCAGATATTACATAATATAATTTCTGACATGTGCGTTCCCCTCGATGTGGAGCAGAGGTTCTTTAGCGAGTTATCAGCCTATGATAATCAAGCGTCTAGCAAAACAGCGATAAATAACGCGGTCTCAGTGATTAGGTCAGATCCCAAGTTCTTCACATGCAGCGGAAATACAGTTGCATTAAGATCGTTCCAGAGAATTCTAAGGATAGAACCAGGAAGCAGAGTATTCGGTCATATATCAGAAGCTAAGAAGAAGATTCTATTTGTTCGCTTCGGCCTACCCATTGATACCGCGTTTGACGATCTCCCCAGCGAACTGACAGACTTCATTATTCAAGAAATTAGTAAGGATCCGCTTACTTTCGGGAATTCTTTCCGGATTGTCTGGGTTACCGATTTAGAAGAGGCGCAGCCGATCCTAAATTCTATTTTGGAGGTAATTGATCGACTTGGGCTTCTAGGATTTGCTGATGAACAACGTGCTGCGATATTCTTTTATGAGAGGAGTGAGCTCGTTGCCAGTTTTCATGTTCCCAGAGTCCTTGACGGCATTAACTGGTCGAGATTTCGCCCCGTGAGTGATTGCAGCGCTGCTTCCGGAAAGACGCTACCTCTCACAAAACCAGAAGAATTCGGATTGCCGGAAGCAGTACACAGAGCATGCGAAGTGAAAGTATCAAGAATAGAAATGAGGACTTTGATATGATCTCTCAGCGGGAGGCCCTAAGGATATTTGCTTCGCAGGCTGCGACTAACGAACCGGAGCTCTACCCTTACAATATACTAACCCAAAAAAATAGCACCTTTATGTATGGATGGTTTGATTTCCCAGCTGAGGATATCTTAGTACAGTGTCTTAAGAATCCTGAAACCCCCCCGTGGATATTTGATGCTATTATTGCTGCGTGCAAGAAAGTTGGCGCGGAGTTTTCTTACAAACTATTATCTCCGAAAAAGGATGACCTTCAAGACGGTCAGACCTTTCCATTAGAAAGGTTATTGCGCTTGGTCCATCTCGTAAAACTAGGCGAGTTGCAGAGCTTATTACTAGCTTTGATGGCCTCCATTATACCTCGCGCGAGAGATTTTCCCGGTCTTGCTAGATCTGTCCTATCTGCGTTTTCAGCTTATCCGCAAAAACAATCCGATGCAGTTTTCTGGGAGGAATATATCGAAATTCCGGATTTCGCAGCCTTCGCATTTCGTCAACTAGTAAGCATTAATCCTAACAGCCCACAGATTAAAGAGAATTTAAAAGAGCTCTGGAAAAAACAATTAAAGCAAAACTGGGAAATCGACGCAGCCTTCTTGACTGAGGAGCTTTTAAATAAAATTGGCATAACTAGGGTAATGGACATTTTCGAGTCTATAAAATCGCAGGATATCGCGCTATTCAATGAAATTAAAAAAACCATCGAGAATAGGGCGCAATTCGATCCAAGGATTGTTCCGATCAAAGAGCAAATGGAAAAAGCTTATCCCAAGGCACTCAAAGAGCTCTTTAATACTTCGAATATTGTCTATATGCTTAATAGAGAGCCACCAATCTGCATCGAGGAGCTGAACACGAAATTGTCCGGCATCAGCGAGCAGTTAAAATCTGTACTGATTGAAATCAGCAATATAGAGGTATATACCAGTTCAGCCTCATGGCAATCAGCTATTTTGCCTGACGGCGCAATGAAAAAGCCGACCAGCGAATCTCCTAAGAAATACGTTTCCGAAAATTGAGGGAGCTGAAAATGCAGAAAGCCGAAACGTCGACGGGGATCAAAATGCTCGACTCTGATCTCGCCGAGCTATTTAAACTTGAGGAACAGGGTAAACTTTCAGAAGCCAAGCAATTGCTTGAGGATCTTGAAGTCACCCAAGACAAATTTACGTCGCTGATAAGTATGAAAGTGGCGCGCGTCACGATAGCCCTCCTGGATAAAGACACATTCGTCTCCCTTAAAGAGAGAAGCGCGCAAGATAGCCATGGTCTGTTAGATAAGGCTAGGGAGATAGCTCAAACATTCTTGGCGAAACTTCCTGATCATCCCGTGGCAAAAAAAATATTGGTAGATGAGGCCGGCGAGGAGGAAAAAGATGATAACAAGGAGGGAAAACTAACATTAAACGTAATTAGTCAGCTTGCCCCATTTTCCTCGTTTTTCTATTATCGAGAAAAACTGATTCCAGCTGTGCGGATAACATTCTTAGATAGAAGGGAAAAGAAACTGCTGGAAAGCACAATGGACTGGGATGATCTTCTCTTCTTAATAAATGGGCTGATTTGCATTGCGGAAGCAGAATTTGAGAAGAGTATCAAGTTTTTCGATTTGGATATACTAGATATTCCTGGGAAAACAAAAATAGGAATATGGATAAGCTCAATAGAAGAACATCTCCAGAAACTAAAAGAATTGTCGGCCCCGTATAAATTAGGCGAGCAAGAAAATGAGGGGCAGAAAAAATAGGCGGCTTACGAATAATATACGGGCAGGAGATACCTTTTTTTGCGCGGCGCGGAGCTCACGCGCTTTAAGCTCGATATTGGCGCTTCCCATCACGACCCGATGATATGCCGGGCCGCAGACAGGTATCAAGAACTCAGAATTCGGCGGGCCCGCCCCTGAGCTTTCTCCGGCCTTGGCCACGGAGCAGATCTTGTCCCCGTTCTCGAGGTTGATCAGCCGGACGCCCTGGGTGGCGCGGCCGGAGAGCCCGAAGTCGAGAAAAAATCGACGAGGAACGTGATTATTTATCGGAGCCTAAGAGAAGCTTAATCAAGCCAATAATCTGCTGGGCTCATCCGACGAATTCCCTTATAATGCTGGTAATGCTAAGTGTGAGGAAAGCGAGATGGCATAATGGGTCCGCCGTGAATACAGCCAGAAGCGCGGCGGTCCAAAACGTGGACTTTATCGATTGAGCCAGCATGAGCAACCTCCTCCGTCCAAAAGGAAACTCGGGGGATGATTATCGCCCATTGCCGGGAGAATTGGAATGCTTGGACCTACTCTCCCACGGGCCGTCAGCTCTCTTCGGCCTTAGCCACCGAGCAGGCCGTTGTTAGCTCCCTGTCTCCGGTCCTCAAGAGTCCGAGTCCTTTGCTCCGAAACCTCTCCAGTGTCGGGAACCGGTGGATTGTGCAGTCTCTGAATATCCTATTATATCGTTCTGTAAGGGCACTCCTGGCCTTCATGATCTCTGGGTTCACGATAATGATCACCGGCCGCTTGCCTTCGACAAAATAGATTTGTCGGAATAGCCACTCGGAATAGAAATCTGTGGTCGGGAACGAGTAGCCAATGAATACGATATTTCTGAAATATGGTAGTTGTTCTCGTGCGAGTAGCCAGAGTCTGTACAGGATTGTGCCCCGTCTGATGAACTTCTGTGATGTGGGAGGCACGATGAATGGTTCCCCGCGCTCATTCCCGCACGTAGGACATCTGTGCATCCCGAAGAAACGCAAGAGCTTCCCGTTCTCCACAGCCAGTCTGACTTTCCCGTACCGTGGGCACTGAGGATTGGGGCAGACCATCCAATTCAGTGATCCGTGGAGTTTAATCAAGACTCCGCGATGGACGAAATCAGACACTCGAAGGCGTGCGGCCGTCATCAGGTCGAGATAGCCAGCGAAGTGCGGGCTTCCTGCTTGTTGGAGTGTGAAATCTGCAATCGTGTCCCAGTTGAAGGAGATGATGGTGTCCGTGGGCTGCAGTGCGAACAGGATGTCCATCAAATGCTCACAGTGAAACCCCTCAGACTTGACGGAAAGGAATGATGTGATGAACGCCTTAAGTTCGCTTCTGCATGCTCTGAATCCACGCTGATAACGTGTTCCCTTTGGATACATCCTCTCTCCGATGTCGAGGAATGTGAAGACTTCCTCGATGTTAATCTGTCTCCACTCGTCCGGGTCGAAGTGTTCCAGGTTGTTCTTTAATGCCCATGCCCGAACGATAAGGTTGTTTACTCCTTCGTTGGTAAGACCGAGCACGTTCAGGTATCGCTTTCCGTGCGTGTCAGTCTTGCCCTGAAAGAACAGGTCGTGGAAGAAGTTGTCACCTGACGGCATTTTGGCCATCGCCTCACGCAGGCTGCTTTCGATTGGATACTTCGCGGCACCGATGGAGGCTCCAGCCCCAAGAACCAAGAGGGTTCTGTTGTCCAGTGGTTTGTCCTTCATCTTATTCAACTTCTAAGCTGGGACCGAACGTTACGGCTCACTTGCGCCGGGCCCGCTGCGGGCTCACTGTACAGCGTAGCCTATTTTTCGCTTCATTTTTAAGGCATACGTCCGAGGCTCGGAATGTGTCCGGGACGTCCAATATCGGGGTTTGTTGCCGCGATAGCGATATACTCGTCACGCTTCGCCGCGTTAGTACGGAAGAGATCGTCTAGGTGTGTTGCCAAATGCCAAGGATGGTGAGCGGCGTCAAAAGTACGGTATATGGAGCGTGCGATGTCAACGGAAATCGGGTGTTCCGCGAGATACTTGACGATAAGAGACTTCATTTTGTTAGCCCAATCGAACTGCGACAGTAAATTCATAGTCACAAGTACGTTTTCGAGCTGGCGGTAGAATCCATGTTCCTCGATTGTACGGTTATCAATATCGCTTGGGACAGATGCTGCCCCTCGTACTATCAAATGCCTAAGAGCCTCGTCAACCTGTTCTGGAGGGATGAGGTGGGTACGCAACATCGAGGCGAGGAGGGGAAAGTCATTGTCAGCACCAGTGAAGAGGTAGTCATGCCATATTTTTCTTGCCTTTTCAGGATACCCTTGAAGTAGCAAAACCCTATCGGAATGAACTTTGAGAAATGCAAGAAGTATTGTGTCGTCTGTCAAAAGGAAAGCTGTGCATGCGGCAATAAGAGCGGGGGTTCCGTGCTGGTATATTGCATTGAAGAAGTCAAGTTTGTGCACGCTGGGCGTGCCTAGCATTACCTCCACAGGATTTCTTGAAGCATCGAATCTTCCAGACATCTCTGAGATGAATACGGGGAGTTCATTATGCAGAACGGCATTCGGAATGTCATGGATAATAGGTTCTGTTGATGTTCCCGGAGGTGTTAGGCTTGGATCATAATACTCTTGAACTCTACGAGCCATTTCTGCGCGACCACCATTGACCGCAAACTTGTTCAGATTCGACTCAATGAAGGCATGCAAAGCTTCAACATAAGCTGGAGTTATCTTATTGTCTTTTGAATGTGCGCAGTCATTACGGCGATCTTTCCAAAACGTTACTTGGTGCCTAAGGTCCTCCGTCACAACGAAAATGGGGGCCGGTCTCTGCTGTTGTGTTGCATCGAAAGCGGCTTTATCCCATGTTTCAGTCCTACGCAGGTTTGCTTGAATTGAAACCCATTGGCCAAGCGGAACACCTGCAGGACAAGGTGAAGCAAGGATGCGATCGCGAATCACGTTCATAAAGCCCAAATACGAGAACAACAGCGCTGCCTTATATGCACCTGCACGAAAGCATATGAAGGATTCGCGAAAACATGAGGCCGCCTCGAGGGAGTGTTTCTGGCCCTCGAGCCATTTCTCAAGTGGCAGCATCATGTTTCAGTTCTTCTATATTCATTTCAGCGAAATATAAATATACAGCATGTTGTATTTGATACAAATTTTCCCTGGCGACCGCCGCATATTATGTGATTCCGTCAAATATCCCCTCAAAACTACAGTGCGATTTTAAAATAATCCATATCAAACTGCAAGTCGTATATTCGACGGCCATAATATCCTCCCTTGGGGATCGTAATGGACAGCCATCAAAAAAACCTTGTGGAATTCGAAGATTTTCTCAAGAGCCATCGATAGGTGCCTCCGGAAAGAGCCAGATTCAATTCCCACTGGGTGGATAAATTCCAATCCGTTAAGAGTCAAGAATATCGAATTCGCCTATAATCTACTGATCATCCCCTCGGGAAAAGGAGAGAACGACAGAACGACCATGCCTAGCTGGAAGATTTCCTGGTAAAAACGAGGCCCCTTCTCCTCATATTTTCGACGACGAAGGGATAAAGTTCTTGATAGGAAATTCCCTTTTTGCGCCGCGCGGAGCTCACTCCCTTTGTGCTCGAAATTAGCGCTTGCGCTCGCGAAGCGATGATATTCCCGGCCGCCGGACGTCAGCTCTCTTCGGCCTTGGCCACCGAGCAGATCTTGTCCCCGTTCTCGAGGTTGATGAGCCTAACGCCCTGGGTGGCGCGGCCGACCGCCCGGACCTGCTTGGTCTGGATGCGGATCACCTTGCCGCTGACCGTTACGATGAGCAGGTCGTCCTCCGCGACGCCCAGCACGGCCACGGCCGGCCCGATCTTCGGCGTGATCTTGAGGTTGATCAGCCCCTTGCCGCCGCGATGTGTCTTCCTGTAGGAATCGACTTCGGTCCGCTTGCCGTACCCCTTCTCGCTCGCCGTGAAGACGTATTTCTCCCTCTCGCCGATGGACACCATCCCGATGACCTCGTCCTTTTTCGCCAGGCTCATGCCCCGAACGCCGGCCGCTGTCCGGCCCATCGGCCGGATGTCCTTTTCGCTAAACCGGATGGCCTTGCCCAGCCGCGTGGCGATGATGATCTCGCGCTTCCCGTCGGTCAGCCGGGACCACATGAGTTGGCTCTTCGGCCGCAGGCTCATGGCGATGATCCCTCCCCGCCGCACGTTCCGGAACTCGCTGAGGTGGGTCTTCTTGATCTGGCCGTTCGTGGCCAGCATGACGATGTACTTGTCTTCGCTGAAGTCTTTGACGGCGACGACCGAGGTCATCGTCTCGCCGGGCTGGAGCTCGAGAAGGTTGACGATGGCCTTGCCCCGGCCCGAGACGCCGACGTCGGGGATCTCGAGAGCTTTGAGCCAGTAGACGCGTCCGGTGTTCGTCAGGAAGAGAAGATACGAGTGGGTCGAGCAGACGAAGACGTCCTCGACGATATCCTCGGCCTTCATCGAGATCCCCCGGCGCCCCTTCCCTCCCCGCATCTGGAAGTGATACGAGGAGAGCGAGGTCCGCTTGATGTAGCCCGACTGGGTCGTCATGACGACGACATCCTCCTCCTTGATCAGGTCTTCGGCCCGGATGTCGGTGATGACCTCGTCGCGGATCTCGGTCCGCCGCTCGTCGGCGTACTTCTCCTTGATCTCCCGGATCTCCTCGATGATGATGTCGAGGACCAACTGGTCCGAGCCCAAGATCTTGCGGAGCTTGGCGATCAGGGCCTTGACCTCTTTGTACTCCTGGACGATCTTGTCGCGCTCGAGATGGGTCAGCCGCTGGAGCTGCATCTCCAGGATGGCCTGGGCCTGGATCTGCGTCAGCTTGAACCGCTCCATCAGGCCCGCCCGCGCCTCGTCCACAGTCCGCGAGGCCCGGATGAGCTTGATGATGGCATCGAGGTGGTCGAGGGCGATGACCAGGCCTTCGAGGATATGGGCCCGGAGCTCGGCCTTCTTCAGGTCGAATCTGGTCCGGCGCCGGATGACGTCCTGCCGGTGCGAGATGAAGTACTTCATCACGTCGATGAGGCCGAGCACCTTCGGCTGCTTGTCCACGATGGCCAGCATGATGATGCCGAAGGAGGTCTGGAGGGCGGTGTGCTTGTAGAGGTTGTTGAGGACGACCTCGGGCAGCTCGCCCTTTTTGACCTCGATCACCATCCGGATTCCTTCCCGGTCGGATTCGTCGCGGATATCGGCAATGCCCTCGAGCTTCTTCGAGTTGACGAGCTCCGCCGTGCTCTCGAGTAAACGGGCCTTGTTGACCGCGTAGGGAATCTCCGTGATGACGATGCGCTCGCGCTCGCCCTTGTCGCCCCGCTCGATCATCGACTTGGCACGGAGCTGGATGACGCCCCGGCCGTCGCGGTAGGCGTCGCGGATCCCCGGCTTGTTGAAGATGTAACCGGCGGTCGGAAAGTCGGGGCCGGGGATGAACTCCATGATCTTGTCGAGCGAGGCGTTCGGGTGCTTGACAAGATAGATGAGGCCGTCGCAGACCTCGGCCAGGTTGTGGGGTGGGATGTTGGTCGCCATGCCCACGGCGATTCCCGAGCCGCCGTTCACCAGGATGTTAGGGAATTTCGTCGGCAGGACCTCGGGCATGGTCAGGCTCTCGTCGTAGTTGGGGACAAAGTTGACCGTGTCTTTCTCGATGTCGGCCATCATCTCTTCGGCCAGCTTCGACATCCGGACTTCGGTGTACCGCATGGCCGCCGGCGGGTCGCCGTCGATCGAGCCGAAGTTTCCCTGGCCGTCGACCAGCACGTAGCGCATGCTGAAATCCTGGGCCATGCGGACCAGGGTGTCATAGGCTGCCTGGTCGCCGTGGGGATGGTATTTCCCGATGACGTCGCCGACGATGCGGGCCGATTTCTTGTACGGTTTGCTGTGGATCGTCCCCGACTCGTACATAGCGTAGAGGACGCGCCGGTGAACGGGCTTGAGGCCGTCCTTGATGTCGGGGATGGCCCGGCCGATGATGACGCTCATGGCGTAATCGAGGTAGGAGCGCTTCATCTCCTCCTCGAGGCTGACGACGGAAAGGTCGGCCGCGGCCGGCGGTAGCTGCGCCTGCTCGGGCTTCTCCTTGTCCTTGTCTTTATCTGCGGCGGTCATCGATCAGGTCCTTTCGGGTTGGCGGGTCAGATATCCAGGTTCGTCGCCAGCAGGGCGTTCGATTCGATGAAGTTCTTCCGTCGTTCGACCTCGTCGCCCATCAAGGTGTTGAAAATCTCGTCGGCCTCGACAGCGTCCTGGATCGAGACCTTGAGCAAGGCCCGGTTTTCCGGGTTCATCGTCGTCACCCAGAGCTGCTCAGGCGTCATCTCGCCCAAGCCCTTGTAGCGCTGAATGGAGACGCCCTTCTTGCCTTTTTCATGGAGGTAGTCGAGGAGCTTGGTCTCGTTCTCGATGACGGCCGTGTCTCCGTTGCTGAGGACCTCGTAGGGCGGGCGGAACTCCTCGAGCTCCTTATAGATCTTGTAAAGGTTTTTATATCCAACGGAGTCGACAAGCGCCAGGTTGACCTTGCAGGTGATGGCCATGCCGTTGATCTGGAACCTGATCCCGAGCTCGTAGGCCTCGTATTCTTCGTCCTTGGTCAGCTCGGTCTGCAGCCCCTTGGACTCGGCCAGAGACTGGATCCTCTTCATCGCCTTCTTGTCCTGGAGGAACTCCAGGCCGTCCACCCCCTCCCGGATGAGGAGCTCGATCAGGAACAGGGGGAAGTTCTTCCGCTCGAGCAGCTGGATGTAGCTTTTCTTCTGCATGATCCTGAGGAAGAGCTTGCGGAACTTCTCGCCCTCGAAGACCTCTTTTTTCCCTTTGACTCGGACCTTGAAGTCCTCGGAGATCTTCTTGACCAGCCATTTCTCGTAAGCCCGCTCCTCCTTGAGGTATTGGACGTCCCGGCCCCGGGTGATCTTGTAGAGCGGCGGCCGGGCAATGTAGAGGTAGCCCTGCTCAATCAGGTTCTTGAGGTACCGGTAAAAGAAGGTCAAGAGAAGCGTCCGGATGTGCGAGCCGTCGACGTCGGCGTCGGTCATGATGATGACCTTGTGGTAGCGGAGCTTTTCCAGGGTTGATTCGGCTTCGCCGATCGAGGCGCCCAGGGCGGCGATCATCATCCCGATCTCCTCGTTGTTGAAAATCTTGTCCTGCTGGGCCCTCCAGACGTTGAGGATCTTGCCCTTGAGTGGCAGGATGGCCTGGAAGCGGCGGTCCCGGCCCTGCTTGGCCGATCCGCCTGCGGAATCCCCCTCGACGAGGAAGATCTCGGCCAGGGCCGGGTCGCGTTCCTGACAGTCGGCCAGCTTTCCCGGAAGCGAAGCGGATTCGAGGACGCCCTTCCGGCGGGCCAGCTCCCGGGCCTTCCGGGCGGCTTCACGGGCCCGGGCGGCGTCCAGGGCCTTGAGGACGACGCGCTTGGCGTTTGTCGGGTTCTCCTCGAGGTAGGCCATCAGCTTCTCGTTGACCAGGGACTCGACTATTCCCTTGACCTCGGAATTCCCCAGCTTGGTTTTTGTCTGGCCCTCGAACTGGGGGTCTCGCATCTTAACGCTCAACACCGCCGTCAGCCCTTCGCGGCTGTCGTCGCCCGAGAGCGAGCCGGCGCTCAGGTCCTTGAACAGGTTGTTGGCCACCGCGTAATTGTTGAGGCAGCGGGTCAGGGCGGCCTTGAATCCGATGAGGTGGGTCCCGCCCTCGGTCGTGTTGATGTTGTTGACGAAGGTGAAGATCGTTTCGGTATACCCCGTGTTGTACT
>Ga0315275_10002198_pt1 | contig 17536 bp, 12 predicted proteins | sample YL17G03_0_MG_FD_205557 | JGI IMG/M metagenome (GOLD analysis project Ga0315275, IMG submission 205557) | Sediment microbial communities from Yellowstone Lake, YNP, Wyoming, USA - YL17G03_0 | ecosystem: Environmental > Aquatic > Freshwater > Lake > Sediment | place: USA: Wyoming | collected...
TATCTTTTTCGTTGATCTGCACAATTTGCATTTTTTCGAGCAGCATCTCTGCCAGAGGAATACTTGGATTATCGACTTCCAAGCGATGATTCCAATAGATCACATGGCTGAAAGCGAGCTTTTCATAGAATATATCGAGGTGAATACCGATTTCCGCTTTCTCAAAGATGGCGCGATCGCCCTCTGAAACGATAAAGACCTCCCGGTTTTCTTTATAGCCTAAACCAGACATTAATATCTGGATTTCCTTGGTTTGTTTGTGATAAGCCGCAAAATCGATATCGGTATAAGCGCGTCCCATCGCAGCTTGTAGATATCCGTATTTTGGGCAGTGAATTTGAAAAGCCAATGACCCGATGACCCGCATGATGATGCCAGAATCACTGCTAGCTTTAAGGATGCGCTTTAACTCGTTTTCAAACTTTTGACGTTCCGCACGATCCTGCTCGCCCATCCCAATAGAACTGCTTAACATACCTTGCTCCTATGCTAATCTCTCGGCGATTAGCTATAATTTGACCAAACGTGGTTAACGAGTACACTTTGGGAGAATATATCAACAATTATAATAAACAAATCAAAATCTTGCAAATTTCTTCAGATTCTCTTATAATCTACTATGAAATTATTCAATTCCCTTCATTACCATCTGATATTAAAATGTAAATAATTAATGAGCAAATCTCTTATTCCAGCTCAGCGGCGAGAGCGAATCCAGGAATATCTGGCACTCCATAAAATCGTCCGAATGGACGATTTATATAAAATGCTGGATGCCTCTGAAGCAACGGTGCGACGAGACCTGGAATGGTTGGAACGGGAAGGCGTTTTGGAACGAACCCATGGGGGAGCAATCCTCAGCCAGAGGATGACACTTGAACCCGAATATGTACAGAGGGCATCTTCAAATCCAGAGGAAAAACGTCTGATTGGTGAGTTGGCAGCATCGCTCATTGAAGATGGTGATATTGTATTTATCAACAGCGGCTCAACCACTGCTCAAATGATCCGCCATATTCGTGGTGATGCTGGGATTACCGTGTTCACTAATAATCTTATCGCTGTGCTTGAGAGTGGGGACGCAAGGTTTGAACAGTACCTGATCGGAGGAGAGTTTCAACCTCATTCCAATTCGGTGGCAGGACGCTTTGCGATTGATAACCTGCGGCAGGTGTATGCCAATAAGGCAATCTTGGGAGTGGATGGGATCAGCTTGATCCATGGTTGTACGGTTCCATCAAATGCAGAAGCAGAGCTGGTTAAGCTGATGATTGAACGTACCAGAGGGGAAATATTCATCGTTGCTGATCACACCAAATGGGGCGTGGTTTCCAATTTTCAAATCGCCACTATCGATGAGGTCGACAAATTGATCACGGATGCTCAAATTGATCCCTCCACACGAGAGACCCTTGCTACTCACTCAGTGAATATTATGGTTGCTTCAGCAAATCAGGTGAAGGTTTGAAATTGTTGAGATAGATTAGTCTAAATTATTATCGAGGAGGTCCGCATGCCATTGTTTTCCAAGAAGGAACATAAGAAGGCAACCCGATTGTTTTTTGCCACCGACTTGCATGGCTCCGAACGTACCTACCGAAAATTTATCAACGCGGGGAAATTCTATGATGTGGATATCCTGGTGATGGGAGGTGATATTACCGGTAAGTTATTGATCCCAATCATCAAAGAGAAAAATAACCATTATCGAGCTACCTTGCAGGGCAGAGTCGAAGCGATCAGCTCACAGGATGAAATGGATAAGCTAATTACCCGACTGGGAACACTGGGCTTCTATTATAAAATTATGGACGAAGCCGAGTTCCGTTCCCTATCGGCTGATGAAAATGCAGTTAATGAATTGTTCCACCAATTATCCCGCCAGAGGTTGAATGACTGGGTGGACCTGGCAGAAGAGCGCCTGGCGGGAACGGGGAAAAAATGTTACGTAACGGGTGGAAACGATGATGCCCCCGAGGTGTTAACAGCCATTAAACGGGAAGGTACCCAATCATTTTTTTCCTGTGAAAACGAAGTCGTTCAGGTTGATGAAGATCATACGATGATCTCAGTAGGCTACAGTACACCTACACCCTGGAAAACGCCGCGAGAAATTCAGGACGAACAGCTGGGAGAGATGATTGAAAAAATGGTCAGCCATGTAACAGACCTCAGTCATACAATCTTCAACTTCCATGATCCTCCCGTCGATTCAACCCTGGATACCTGCCCAATGTTGGACTGGAGTAAGGATCCACCCGAACCAATCATCCAAGGCGGGCAGACAGTCATGTATGGTGCAGGGAGCAAATCCGTCCGCAAGGCAATAGACAAATATCAGCCGATGTTAGGGTTGCACGGACATATCCATGAATCGCAGTCTGTCGCCAAGATTGGGCGCACAACCTGTATCAATCCGGGGAGTGAATATGGGGAGGGAATCTTACGCGGTTGCCTGGTGTCCTTTGTTAATGGCAGGGTGGAAGGGTACCAAATGACGAGTGGATGAGGTAAGCACATGTAGAAAGGAGGAAGTACGATCATAAGCCTATAATGATTGCAGAAATGTGTGACGATTGAATGAAGTTGTTATTGACTAATCTTTCAAAGCAAGTCTAATCTGACTGGTTCATTACAAAGGAGGATTACAATGTCTGAAGCCGTAGCAGCCAAGCCAGAAGTCTTCACTCGTAAGGCTTCCGGGCTTGTGCGTGTCATGTCTCCATATTCTGCGTTTGTTTATAACATCTTAACCATGGGTTTAATCTTTCCATGGACATACTTATGGGCACCAGGCTCGCTGCCAGGTGGACAGTTGGTCTGGGGGATCCTTTTGGCAATGGTGATTGAAATCCCAATCGCCTTCGTGTACGTCTGGCTTTCCACAGCCTTACCCCGTTCAGGCGGTGACTATGTATTCCAGAGCCGTGTGTTCGGAGGCGGACTGGCCTTCACTGTGGTGATGTCCGGTTTCGTCATCTGGATCCTGCAATGGGTGGCACTTTCAGGCTGGCTGGTATCATACCTGGGATTTGCACCGCTCTTCCTCGGCCTGGGGGCAACAATGCATGTCACTTCCTTATCCAGCCTGGGGGTGTGGTTCACAACTTCGACGGGCATTATTATTGTCAGCATATTAAACGCATTAATAGCGCTCGTCCTGCTGGCCACTGGTTTTAAGAATTATGTTCGCTTCCAGCACGTGATATTTTGGGGCACAATATTGTGCTTTGTGACTGTATTTGCAGTCCTGTTCACCACGCCGGCTTCGCAGTTTGTAGATCGGTTAAACGCTTTTGCATTATCCACGAGTGGAGTTGAGAATTTCTACCAAAACGCAGTGAACGCCGTAACTGCAGCTGGAATTGATATCCACCCACCCTTCAGCTTGATGGCCACCCTTTTGATCGCCCCGATTGCCTGGACCAGCCTTCAGTGGGCAACATACTCAGCTGAGCAGAACGGTGAGATCAAAGATGCCCGCAGCTTCAAGTCACAGACTTTCATCATGGTCGGCTCACTGATTGTGACTGGATTGCTGTTGGCTTTGCTGGCTTTTGGCATTCAACGCGTGGCTGGATCTGAATTTTTATACGTAGCTGGTGCAGGTTATTGGTCGCTGATTGCTGAAGCCAATATCAGCGGATTTAACCTTTGGCCACCGATCCTGGCGGTTGCCCTTACCGCCAGCCCAATTGTGGTGTTGATTATCGGGCTCGGTTATCTCCTAAACGGCTTCCAGATCGTGTGCAACTGCTATATAGGCATGACGCGCATCCTCGTCGCCATGTCTCTTGACCGGCTTCTCCCGGAATGGTTCAGCAAGGTGAACGAAAAGTATCATACACCAGTAAATGCTCACATAGGCTACTTCCTGGCCAGCTTGCCAGTGATCGTGGGGTACAGTCTGGTCACCCAACCGTTCTCTTGGGTTAGCTTGACCCTTGGTGTGACCTTCGGCTGTGGCTATGTGTTCATCATTACCTGCCTGGCTGGTGCATTATTACCCTACCGCGCCAAGGAGGTTTACGAAGCATCGCCGGGAGCTAAATATAAGGTGAGCGGCATCGTAGGCTTGCTGTTCACCCTGTTGGGCGCAGGTGCCTTCATCGGGTTAACCTGGGAGCTGGCGCCACAAGCCTTCGCTAACTACCCGCTGTTGGCATGGCTGGTGCGGCTTGGCGCCATCGTGGCAGTAATCATCTTCCTTTACCCCATGCGTAAGCATTTATTGGAGTGGCTGAACGGTAAGCCAATGCCCTGGCTGTCCGCATTGGGCATGCTTGGTGGCGGGCTCGGTATGGCCATGGTAGTGGCTTTCCTGCTTTCACCGGCTTTAGGTGTGCTCGGGAATTGGAACTTCACAGACTTCCCCAGGAACCTGCTAGCGCAAATCATCGCAGTTTTGATCATCATAATATCTGCAGTATGGTATTTGATAGTCAAAGCCCGTCAGAAGTCCAAGGGCATCAATGTAGAGTATGCGTTTAAGGAGATTCCTCCAGAATAAAGCGATACTATATTACAAGGATGAGTGGTCAGTGCATATGCACTGACCACCATTTTCCTACAAAGGGTATCACAACCAGAGAACATGATGACAATTATTGATGAAATTATTGCCAAAATTGTTGATTGGGATGGGTGCAGTATTTCGATACAGCAGATTTCTGGGGGATTAACCAACACCAATTACAAAGTGGTGGTTGATGGGAAGCCCTTCTTTGTGCGCGTTCCCGGTGAGGGCACTGAGCAGCTGGCAGTGGACCGGCGTAATGAGTACTACAACACCAAGGCAGCTGCTGAGGCAGGAGCAGGTCCGCAGGTGCTTTTTTATTTACCTGAATTTCAGGTCATGGTTTTGGAATTTCTCGAGGGCGATACCATGTCGAAGGCGACCCTGAATGCTGCGGGCATGCCAACGAAAATTGCGCATGCTATTAAGCGCTTGCATGGTGGCTCTCGTTTTCTTACCGACTTCAATATGTTTCGCTTGACCGAATATTATCTTGAGATATGTATACAACAGGGTATACGTATCCCTGAGGGTTACCCGGAGAGGATGCCGACGGTCAGGCGTATCGAGCAGGCCGTGTCCGTCCATCCGTTGCCCACCGTGCCATGCAATAACGATTTGCTGGCTGAGAATTACATCTACGATGGCAAATCCATGCGCATCATAGATTATGAATATAGCGGGAACAACGACCCATGCTTTGAGCTGGGAAACACTTGCCAGGAATTGCAGTATGATGAAACCAGAATCGCTGAAGTGTGTGAGGCTTATTTTGGCAGTCCTTCGGCGGGTAAAATTTCGCGCATGAAATTGAACATGATCATGTCGGATGTCGGCTGGGCGCTCTGGGCAGCGATCCAGGCAAAGATTTCGAAAATTGAATATGATTTCTGGGGATGGACGGTCGAACGCTGGGGCAGGGCGGTCGAAAAAATGGATTCACCGGAATTCCCCGAATGGTTGCAAGATGTCCAAACTTAATTTATTGAAAGGTGGAACGGATAAATGAAAGATCAAGCACGCGTTGTAATCATTGGTGGGGGAATCGTTGGGGCTAATATTGCCTATCATCTGGCTAAGCTGGGTTGGACGGACCTGGTCTTATGCGAAAAAGGTGAGATTGCAAGTGGGGAGTCTTCTCATGCAGCCGGGTTGGTGACACAGTTTGCCACCTCACAAACCTTAATGCAGTTTCGCAAATATAGCATCGAGCTGTACAGTGGTTTACGTCTCTTCGATCATGTCGGGAGCTTGCGAGTGGCCTCCTCAGAGGATCAGCTCAAGGAACTGCGACGCAGTGTGAGTCGCGCAAAGGCGATTGGCATGGATGTGGAGGTTATCTCGCCAGAGGAGGCCATGACCATCATGCCCCAGCTGAGCAGGGAAAATTTATATGGTGCGATTTACCTACCCCGCGACGGGCAGCTGGACCCGTATACCACGACGACTACCATGGTGCGCTTATCCAAGGAGATGGGTGTGGAGGTAAAAACCTGTGTGCGCGTGACCGGGTTCGAGCTCACTCCCAAAGGTGAGATCAAATGCGTGCTGACTGATCATGGACCCATCCGCACCGAAATTGTAGTCAATGCAGCAGGGATGTGGGCACCCCAGGTGGCAGCAATGGCTGGACTGCACATTCCGACTACGCCGGTGGACCACCAACACATTGCCTTGAAAGCTGTCGGTGGACATGAGTTTCCTCCCCGCACTCCCTGCCTACGGGATCCAGATAATTTGGTTTACATGCGCCAGGAGGCGGGTGGGTTGGTGATCGGTGGCTACGAGCCGGACCCGGTGGCACGTTGGATTGACGGCGTACCTTGGGAACACGATGGGACTACCTTGCCAGCGGACTATGGTCGCTTCGAACAATTGCTGGAAGGCGCCATCCGTCGTATCCCGTTTCTTGACCAGGCAGGAATCATCACCCTGGTCTGTCATCCCGGCGCATACACCCCAGATTGCCAGCCTATGCTCGGGCCGATGGCTGGTGCACGTGGCATGTGGATCGCAGCGGGTATGTCGCTTAATGGATACGGTGGTGCAGGAGGTATTGGTAAACTTATGGCGGAGTGGATTGTAGGAGGCGAGCCATCTTTCGACGTTTATGCCTACCGTGCCACCCGTTTCGGGAATTATTATGCCAATCCGGAATACGCGGCTGAGCGGACCCGCGAAGGTGTCAAATACTATTATCGTTTGCGCTTCCCAAATGATGAGAATGAGTGGGCTCGCCCGCATCGCCTCAGTCCTGTTCACTATCGCCTGCAGGAAATGGGAGCGGTCTTTGGAGAGAAATTCGGATGGGAGCGCGTCAACTACTTCGATCCTGGACAACCTTGGCGAAGGATGGGTGCTGATCAACGCAAGTGGGGCTGGAATCGCCCACCTTATTTCGAACGTGTCGGAAAGGAACACCAGGCCACGCGTGAACGGGTTGCCCTGTTTGACCTCACCTCCTTCGGTAAGATCGAGGTGAGTGGTCCAGGTGCTCTGTCTTTGCTACAGCGCGTTTCTGATAGTGACATTGATAAGCCGGTGGGTACGGCGATCTATACCCAGTTCCTGAATGCACGCGGTGGCGTGGAAGCCGACCTGACCGTTTCACGCCTTGCAACTGATCGATACATGGTAATTACTGGCTCAGCCTTCATTGGGAACGATCTCGCCTGGCTTAGGATGCATCAGAAGGAGCAGGACGGTCCGGTAATGATCCGCGATATCACCCAGGATTGGGCTTGCCTGGCATTGTGGGGACCGAAAGCGCGCCTTGTGCTTCAACAGCTTACTCGCGATGATATCTCCAACGCTGCCATGCCATATCTGCATGCCAAGACATTTATTATCAACGGTGTCGATATTTGGGCTCAGCGTGTCAGCTACGTCGGCGAGCTGGGATGGGAGCTGTACATCCCAACGGAACGTGCAACCCTGGTGTGGGATGCGCTGCTAAAAGCTGGTCAGGAGTTCGGGATTGAGGTCGGCGGGTACAAAGTGCTCGATTCCCTACGACTCGAAAAGGGATACCGCTATTACACGGCTGATGTTACCCAGCTTGAAACCCCTTATGAGGCTGGTTTGGGTTTTTGTATCGACCTAGACAAAGGAGAATTCATCGGCAGGGAGGCGCTGGTCAGGCAGAAGCAGGAAGGATTAAAACGCAAGCTTTGCACCCTGGTTTTGGACGGTGATGAGTTCACCCAAATCTATGGTGGTGAGGTTGTTTACCATGCCGGTAAGATCATCTCCCGTGTGCGTAGTGGAGGCTACGGATACACCCTGAAGAAGAATATCCTATTCGCGTACCTGCCGTTGGAATTGGCAAAAGCCGGCATTCGAATTGAAGTGGACTTGATCGAGGGTTCCTTCCTGGGAGAGGTGACCGCCACAGTCCTTTTCGATTCAAAAGGTGAACGTATACGCGTATAATTGGTCATGGATTGATTTACCCGCAAGAAAGGGTGAAAATGACCATTATGAACACTAACGAATTAGACACGCTAAACAATTTATTGGATTCTCACCGACTTAATTATGGTTTACCACGACCGTTATACATGAGAACGGTTTAAAATATTCCTACACCGGGATATACAGAAAATAAGGAACTTCATCGGAAAATGAGTACCCCCCGGTCCGTATACGTTGGATTTGGTATGCTCACCCCCGTCGCCATTATGGTGGTTGAGCAGCTCCCTGCTCACAACTGCGGTGCTCTCGTAAAAGAAGTCAGTGAGTTCGTTTTTGATGATGCGGCCATTATCGCCTGCCTCTTGCGCCAGTGGGACTTGCCTACAGCCATGATTGGTACCGCGGTTGGAGACGATGCACGCGGCCACATAATGGCTCACCAATTGGAGGAATGGGGTGTGCAGGGGGAGGTGCGCTTTTCAAGGGAGATCAAGACCCCCTGGGAGGTGGATGTCTCGGACGAGACCGGAGCCCGCACGTATTTCTGGCAGCGTGCACCGGAAGTGCTAGCCACACTCGATACAGCTGACCTTTCGTTGATTGAAGGGGCGCGCATGATGTATGTGGATTGGTACGATGGTGATCACATCCTGCGTGCAATGGATGAGGCTATTCGAATGGATGTCCCCGTATTTTTGAATTTTGAGCATGGGCATGCTGATCCTGAGTTGTTAAAGCGCTTTGCAGGGCGGGCGATGATCTGCCAGGCGGTAACAGATGCAGCTCAGCATGGGGAAATTCTTCCTTTGAATGTGGCCTTGAGATTATTAGAAACCGGCGTCCAGACTGCTTTGATCACGATGGCGGAGCAGGGTTGCCTGGCGGTGCAGGGCGAGGAGGCCGTCCGCGTTCAAGCCCCGAATGTTCACGTCGTCGATGGATGCGGAGCTGGAGCTACTTTCTCGGCGGGTTTTATCTATGGATATTTGAAGGGATGGGATTTAGAAGAATCAACCTGCTTTGCGACTGCGGCTGCCTCTCTTAAGGTGACTCGTCCCGGTTTACAAATGTTTCCAATACCACAGATCAAGGAACTGGCAGCGCAACTCTCAGTTGAACGGCTGGTCTTGACTGACCATCTTCGTGATTAGGAGAATTCAGTGATCAACTTCGCCACCCTTCTCACCCAGGAACAGGTCGAACGCACCCACATGGCTTCTCTAGAAATCCTCGAGAACATTGGCCTGCTGGTGCGGAATGAAAAAGCGCGCACTGTATTCGACCGGCATGGCTGCCAAGTGGATGCCGGGACGCAGATCGTCAAGTTTCCACCCGCGGTGGTCGAGGAATTCCGCCATATGATGCCAGCGACATTCACGTTTTTCGGTCGTGATCCGAAGTATGACCGCACTCTGCCGCAAGACGGACCAGTCATCGTCACGGGTAGTTCCGCGCCGGATATCATTGATCCGGTTACCGGTCGCGCCCGACGGGCGCGTTCGGGTGATATCGCCCGCATCGCGCATCTCATCAATGAATTACCCGCTTATGATGTTTTCTCGATTTCCACCCTGGCGGATGACGCCTCGCCAGGCCAGTTCACGCTGGCACGCCTGTACCCATCCCTGAAGTATTGCCTCAAGCCGGTGCGCAGCACGACCAAGGACATGCAGGACATCCAGACGATTCTGCACTTCCTGTATACCATCGCTGGGAGTGAGGCTGCCTACCGCGATCACCCATTCGTGGCTCATCACTACTGCCCGGTCGTCTCACCGCTGACGATGGATCAGCTCTCTACCGAAGCAATCATCTTCTTCTGCGAGCAGGGACTACCGGTCTACCCGAGCATTGTGCCCAACGCAGGCCTGACCTCACCAATGTCCATGGCGGGGACGCTGGCACAGGGCAACGCTGAATTCCTCGCCATCTCGGTGCTGATGCAGATGGCGCGAGCAGGTTCCCCGACGATCTACGCCACCCTGCCAACCGTTGCTGACATGCGCACAGGTGCTTATGCCTCCGGTGGCATCGAGTGTGGTATGTTGCACATGGCTTTCGCTCAAATGGCGCGCTTTTATAATGTACCTTGTGGTGGGTACATTGGATTGTCAAATTCCAAGGTCAATGACGCCCAGTCTGGATATGAGACGGGTATGTCCACCGTGGCGGGTGTCCTGGGTGGTGCCGACATGCTGAACATGGGCGGGCTGCTGGATGCCTTGAAGGCATTCGACTTCGCCAAGGCGGTGATCGATGATGAGATCGCCCTGATGCTCAAACGCCTGAAGCGTGGTATCGTCTTCGACGAAGAGGAACTTGCGCTGGAGGTCATCGCGCAGGTAAAGCCGGGCGGGTCGTTCATGATGAGTCCGCACACGAAAAAACGGATGAAGAGTGAGGCACTGCTCACCCGGTTGGCAGACCGCGAAGCGCGTGAAGGCTGGGAGAAGGGGGGATCGCTCGATACACATGCCCGCGCCATGCAGCGAGTGTGGGAGATCATGGCACACGAGAGTACGGCGCTGTTCACTGAAGAGATCGAGAGGCGCATCCGGGCGCAATTCAAGGATCTGATCCCGGGAAAGCTGGAATTACCTCAAGGGATGTAGGTTCATACGCAAGAAGCAGGGTTTCATACCTGACAGGAGAGGAATGGCCGATGAAATTATATTTTGCGACGGATGTGCACGGTTCGGAGATCTGTTGGAAGAAGTTCCTGGCGGCAAGCAAATTTTACGAGGTGGATACCTTGATCCTGGGTGGCGACATGACCGGCAAGGCCATCATCCCGATCATTGCCCAGGGTGGTGACGAATTCAAGGTGACCCTGCTGGAGCAGGAGACCATGTTGCATGGAAAAGAAGAAGTTGACAAGATGGTGCAAACCATCCAAAACCGTGGTTATTATCCATTTGTGACCGATCCGGACGAAGTACAAGCCATCTCTTCCTCACCGGGCAGAACCGACGAGCTTTTTCTGGAACAGGTGATCAAAACCATCCAGCGCTGGATGGAGTACGCGGATGCGAAGCTGAGCGGAACGGGCATCCGTTGCATTGTCTGCCCTGGCAACGATGATATCTTCGAGATTGATGCTGTGATTGCAGCGTCCAAGTGTGTGCGTAGCCTGGAAGGTCAGGTCATTGAGCTGGATGAATACCACGAGATGGCCAATTCAGGCTGGTCCAACCCAACGCCATGGAACACCCATCGCGAGGAGTCTGAGGAAGCGCTACTGGCTAGGCTTGAGGCGGTGATCAGCAAGGTGAAGAATCCATCCCAAGCGGTCTTCAACCTGCATGCCCCGCCCTATGGGAGTGGTTTGGACGATGCGCCAGAATTGACCAAAGACCTGCGACTCGCCTATGCAGGTCGTTCCATGATGCCGGTCGGAAGCCGGGCTGTGATGACCGTGATCGACAAATATCAACCGCTGCTCGGGTTACACGGTCACATTCACGAGGGCAAGGGAACACGCAAGTACAAGAAGACATTGTGTGTCAATCCGGGCAGTATGTACGAGCAGGGTATGTTGAATGGCGCAGTCATCGAACTCAAACCTCAAAAGGTGGGTAACTATCTGCTTACAACGGGGTAAGGTTGGAGAAATTGTAGGGATTCGGGAAAGGAGGCGTGCTATTGAGATTGGAATAATCTGGATGATAGGCAGAAGGTTTGGTCCGAAGATTTTTCTTACCCAAGGCTTCCCGGGAGTTGTCCTGGAAGCTGCAGAATAAAATAAAAAAGGAGATTGCAATGAGTGACGTTTCTCTATTCGTTCGCAAAGCAAGCGGCCTGGTAAGGGCCTGGTCTGTGTTTGATGCGTTTATCTACGCCACTTTCTCGATCAACCTGATTACCCTCGGGCTTTTTATCTTCTCTTATTGTTATTATCTTGGGGGTAGTTTGATAAGCGGTGTTGTGATCGGAGCTATCTTCACCGTATTTGAAGTAATCGTTTATGCCAGCCTGATTTCTGCCATGCCGCGTGCAGGTGGCGACTACGTGTGGCAAAGCCGTATCCTTAACCGCGCTGTCGGTTTTGTGCTGGCGGTCACCGGTTGGTGGTTCATCCTGTGGCTGTGGACGCCACTTTACGGTCAGATGCTGACCTATCAGGTGTACACGCCTCTGCTGGCGATTGCGGGTTTCAAGGATGCGGCCTTGTGGTTCACAACCACCTCGACCGGTCAGTTCGTCGGCATGCTTTCCGTGTGCGTCATCGTATTCTTCTATATTGCCATTGGCATGAAGTGGTACGCCCGGATACAGAAGTTCTGCTTTTTTGGTGGGGCAATAGGTTTGGCAATTGTTTTCCTCCTGCTTCTATTCGGCAACAATGAGACTTTCATCGCCAATTTCAATGCCATGGCACCACAATTTGGTGCAACCGCCGGGGATGTGTATTCAGCGACGATGCAGGCCGGTGCAGACGCTGGCACGGTTGCCGGTCCCCTCTTCCCGCTGGCCATTGGAGCTAGTATCTTCCTGGTTCCGATGCTCACCTTCTTCAACTTGTGGCCAAACTGGGGTTCCACACTGTATGGTGAAGTACGTGGTGCCTCGGATTACAAACGTAACTTCTTGGGCATGTTTGCTGCAATCGTCGTAACCACGGTAGGAGCGGTGATTTTATTCCTGCTGATCGGCAAGACCATTGGCTGGGAGTTCTACAATAACGCCAATGGTGCCTTCTGGAACTGGGGTTTCGGTTACACCACCACACCACCACCGTTGCCGATATGGCCTTACCCTGCCCTGTTTGCTACATTCCTGGTCAAGAGCCCAGTGCTCATGTTCATCGTCGTACTCTTGATGAGCCTGTGGTGGTTTGGCTGGTCTGGGACGCTGTTCCTGAGCTCGACGCGGGTGATCTTCGCTGCAGCCATCGACCGCATGCTCCCGGAGTGGGTCTCCAAGATTGAGCCACGTACGAAAACGCCATTAAATGCCTTGTTGCTCATGGTCATTCCATCGGCGATCATCTCGTACCTTTATGCCTTTAAGATATTCAATTTCAATACCCTGGCGCTGGACGCAACGGTGGTGATTGCCATCACTTTCCTCGGTTCCACCATTGCCGGGATTGTCTTGCCTTGGAGAGCAAAGGATGTGTTTGATGGTTCACCGATTGCCAAATATAAGGTTCCAGCCTGGCTGGGATGGATCGTTACAGCGCTCTACGCTGTATTCGCTACTTACCTCATTTACATATCGTTCAAATATGCCTGGACGATCCTCAGTGGGTTAGGGGCTCTAGGTGCAAGCGGAACGACATGGTTTGTGGTGCTCCTTTTAGCTATCCTGACTATCATCAATGCAGTCATCCTGGTGTGGATCCTTACTCAGGTCGTCAAGGGGATTTCAAGCAGCAAGGCGATGCCGTTGGTCACCCTGGCGGGTCTGATCTTCCTGGGATTTTTGGACTGGCTGTTGGTGGTGTGGTTCTGGGATCCGAATGTCTTACCGGAGGCTTTACCCGCTGTAGGCACATATGCCATTGGCTGGTCGAATGTTAACTCGATGATCTTCATGTTGCTGAACTACCTGGTGGCAGCTGCAATCTATTTCGGTTTCAGCTATTACCGCAGGCGACAGGGCATCCAGATCGAAAAAGTATACAAGGAGATCCCGGTCGAGTAAATCCATGATTAGAGGTTTGGTGTGGAGCAAGGATTCAATATATAATTGGATATTGACTTCTCCAAAGTATATTAATTGTGGTTTAATTATATAATTCACAATAGATGAGTCCCTCTTCCCTAGGCAAGAGTTGAAAAAACATCGCTCGAATCTATACCAAGCACAAAATTGAAACCGATGTTTATCTTGGAGGTGGAACGACAAAATATACCCAATTGCTCTAATCAAATTGAGATTAATGATCTATTAGACATTCATATGTTATGAGGAGAGAATAGGATTATGAATACCAAGAAATTCACTTTTCAGATAATTACTTTGCTGTTGGTTGCCACTTTCGTACTTTCCGCCTGTGGTACTCCAGCTCCGGATGTAGCCGAAGGCTACACTGGCACGGTAGTTAAAAGCGTACCGCAGGACCTCGTTGACGCTTGCAAGAAGGAAAACATGTTAACGATAATCGCCACCCCACCCGACTGGGCGAATTATGGCGAGATTTTTGCGGACTTCCAACTTACGACCGGTGTCAAGATCAATTCGCTTGACCCGAATGCCGGCTCGGCGGATGAATTGGCTGCCATTGAGGCCAACAAGGGTAATACAGGCCCGCAGGCTCCCGATATTGTGGATGTAGGCTATGCCTATGGTGCAACCGGTATAGCTGCTGGAAACTACATGCCATATAGAGTCACGACCTGGGACAAGATCCCCGACACCCTCTTGGGTATTCCTGCCAAGGATCCGAATGGTTTCTGGACGGGTGGTTACTATGGGGTCATGGCCATTTTGGTAAATACCGCGGTTGTTCAGAATGTTCCGCAGAATTGGTTAGACCTGCTCAAGCCTGAATATAAAGGACAGGTCGCATTGTCAGGTCCCGCTACTACCTCGAACCAGGCCATCCAGATAATTTATGCATCCGCTTTGGCCAATGGTGGCTCTCTGGATAATGCCCAACCAGGCCTCGACTTCTTCAACCAATTAAATATGGCTGGTAACTTTGTCCCGGTGGTCGCCAAGGTGGGTACCGTTGCCCAGGGAGCAACTCCCATCGTGCCATTCTGGGACTATCTGGCTTTTGGGTATAGGGACTCCTTTGCCGGGAATCCACCGGTCCAGGTGGTCTATCCCTCCCCGACCATCGCCAGCATGTACGTACAGGCGATCAGTGCCTATGCGCCCCATCCCAATTGTGCCAAAGTATGGATGGAAATCCTCCATTCTGACGAAGGTCAGCTGGCTTGGATGAAGGGCTACGCCCATGGCGTCCAACAGGCTGATATGGAAGCACGCGGTGTAATCCCAGCAGACCTGCAAGCTAAATTGCCTGCTTCCAGTTCCTATGCCTCAGCGGTTGCCCCGAGCCCCGCTCAACTCGACGCTGCTCTGGCGTTGATCAAAGCTGGTTGGATGACAACTGTTGGTGTGGCTCAATCAACCGTCACCCCGGCCCCAACTCCATAAATTATTCATGACCGTTTCAGATGCTGTAAAGCGGGACGCGCCCCAGGCGCGTCCCGCTCGACCCAAAATGTCGTGGGCATGGCTCGGAGTTGTGCCATTCTTTCTATTCACCTTCCTTTTTCTTCTGTATCCATCTTCGACGATTGTCATACGCAGTTTTCAAGATTCAATCACCCACAGTTTTACCTTCCAAAATATTGTGACGCTTCTCCACTCCCGCTACCTGATGCAGTCGTATTGGATCAGCATCGAGCTCAGCCTCATTACTGCAATCGGTGGTGGGATTTTCGGTTTCCTGCTGGCATACGCAGCCATTCGGGGCAGTTTACCCAGGTTCATGGCCGCCAGTCTGATGACTTTCTCCGGTGTGGCTTCCAACTTTGCCGGGGTACCCCTGGCATTTGCCTTCATCGCGTTGCTGAGTCCGACAGGGTTATTAATTGGCTGGATGAGGGCTCTTGGATATAACCCCTATTTCCACGGCTTCACGCTGTACACCTTCACGGGGTTGGCGATTGTCTACATGTATTTCCAATTTCCGTTGATGGTGCTGGTGATTGCCCCCGCGATTGAAGGCATGCGGCGCGAATGGCTGGAGGCTTCGGAGAATCTGGGTGCCAGCTCTTTCCAGTATTGGCGCTACGTGGCTTTGCCCATCCTGGGACCTGCCTTATTGGGCACGATGATCCTGCTTTTCGGGAACGCCTTCGGTGCCTTTGCCACCGCCCAGGCATTGACCGGCGGACAAATCAACCTGGTGACGATCGTGATTGGCTCGGAACTGCGCGGAGACGTATTAGGTAATGCCGGCGTAGGTTATGCTTTGTCACTGGGCATGGTGGTTATCATGGCTTTAGCAATTATTGGCTATACCGTCCTGCAGCGGCGGACGGAGAGGTGGTTGCGATGAAGCGCGGAGGTAAGGTTTGGGCCTGGTTCATCATGTTCCTTGGCGTCCTTTATTTCTTCCTGCCTCTGCTGGCGACCTTTATCTTCTCACTGAAAGCCAGGCTTGGGGAGCTGAGTTTTCAGGCATATATAAATATCTTCAACAGCCCCCAGTTTATGTATAATTTCTTGGCATCGGTTATGTGGGCAGTGCTCACGATCATCGTCGGAATCTTACTGCTCGTCCCCACGGCTTTTGTAATCCGTTTGAGAGTCCCGCAGGCTCGCAGCTCGGTCGAGTTTATCACCCTGCTCCCGTTCGTCATTCCTCCCATCGTCTATGTATTCGGCCTGGTGCGCACTTACAGCCAGCCTCCGCTTCTTTTTGTCAACAGCCCTTTTTTGCTCATTGCGGGTTATACGATATTGTCCATGCCTTATATGTACCGCTCGGTTGACACAGGCTTACGCTCCATCGACGTACGCACTTTGACCGAAGCGGCACAAAGCCTTGGCGCCGGCTGGGGGACAATACTGTTTAAAGTAATCCTACCCAACATCCGTACCGCCATCCTGAGCGGTGCGTTCCTGAGTTTCGCCATCGTGATTGGCGAATTAATTCTTGCCCAATACCTGGTCAAGCCAGCCTTCGCCCCCTATATGGCTTATGTGATGCAACAAAAGGCTTTTGAACCGGCAGCCATGGCCATCGTCAGCTTTGCCCTCACCTGGCTGGCCATGGGCATCATCCAGATGGTTGGTCGCGGCAGAGGAGCGGCACAGGTTGGCGGCGGACACTAAATCATCCTAGAGTGACAACGCATGACACATTTAACCCTTAATAATATCTCCAAACAATTCGCCAATAATACCGTGGTACAGGACTTTAACCTGGACGTGGATAAGGGCGAATTTGTCTCGTTCCTCGGTCCATCCGGTTGTGGCAAGACGACCACCCTGCGCATGATTGCTGGCTTCGAGATCCCTACGGCGGGCAATGTCACCCTGGATGATGAAGATATCACCAATAAGCCGCCCAACCAGCGCAACGTGGGCATGGTCTTTCAAGCCTATGCCCTCTTCCCGAATATGACCGTCGCCCAGAATATCGGTTTCGGTTTGAAGGTACGCAGGGAAAAACCCGATGCCATCAAAGAGCGCATTACCGAAATGCTCTCCCTTATTCATCTCGAGCAAAAAGGGGACAGCTACCCTTACCAGCTTTCCGGTGGGCAGCAGCAACGGGTGGCATTGGCACGTGCCCTGGCCATTCACCCCCAGGTGCTTCTGCTTGATGAACCTCTCTCAGCGCTGGATGCGAAGATTCGGGTATCGCTGCGGGCGGAAATCCGCGCCATCCAACGCAAGCTTGGCATCACCGCCATCTATGTCACCCATGACCAGGAAGAAGCCCTGTCAATCTCGGACCGCATTGTTGTCATGTATGAAGGTAAGATCGAACAGGTGGGTTCTCCCTTCGAGATTTACAACTTTCCCACGACTACTTTCGTCGCCGGTTTCGTCGGCACATTGAATACCACCACTGCCGAGGTGGTTGACCCGGCAACGCACCTGCTTCAAATCGATGGTGTCCAGCTGCAGGCAGCC
>Ga0315275_10002199_pt1 | contig 17530 bp, 20 predicted proteins | sample YL17G03_0_MG_FD_205557 | JGI IMG/M metagenome (GOLD analysis project Ga0315275, IMG submission 205557) | Sediment microbial communities from Yellowstone Lake, YNP, Wyoming, USA - YL17G03_0 | ecosystem: Environmental > Aquatic > Freshwater > Lake > Sediment | place: USA: Wyoming | collected...
AAGTTTTCCTTCTTTGGTTGCTCCCCACCTGGCGTGCACGGTCATTGCATGACGCTTTCCATGGCCGATCATTGATTCGCGTCTGCTCCAGACTGTTTTAACAGGTCTGCCTGTTTTCCAGGCAGCTAATGCGAGGATAATCTGAACCGACATATCCTCACGTCCGCCAAAAGCGCCGCCTATCGTTGCATAGATCACTCTTATTTTGTCAATTGGCAGGTCTAAAGCATGAGCAATTTGTTCCTGGTCCGCATGCGTCCATTGACCGGCACATTTCACGGTGATGCGCCCTTCTTCGTCAATGTATGCCAAACCAGCTTCAGGTTCCATAAAAACATGTTCCTGGAAAGGCAGCGAGTAATCGCTTTCTATGACTGCAGCGGCTGACTGAAAGCCTTCTTCCATATTCCCTTTACGGATGCGGTCGTGCACACAAATGTTTGAATCACCCAATTCAGGATGAATCAGAGGCGCATTTTTCTGCATGCTTACGGCAGGGTCAGAAACAACCGGCAGATCTTCAAACTCAATCCGGATTGCCTGCTTTGCTTTTTCGGCTATTTCTTCGGATTCTGCAACGATAAATGCGATCTGGTCCCCAACAAAACGGACTATATCGCAACCAGGTTTTGCTGAACCGGGACCGCATAAAACGGGTTGATCCGGTTTTTGTAACCCATACTCATTGACAGGAACATCTTTGGCAGTCAGGATTGAAACCACCCCGGGGATGGATTGCGCCTCAATCAGATCAAGGCTCAATATTTTAGCGTGAGGTCTTTCCGCGAAAAGAGTTTTTCCATAGAGCATTCCGGGCAGACTTAAGTCGCCCGCGTATTTTGCTTGGCCTGTTACTTTAGATAAAGCGTCAAGCCTATTAACTGATCGTCCAACAATCACAGAATTTTTCCTCGCTTGAATGTCATAGAATCTTGATGATATTATAGAATAATTTAGACGACTGAATCCTTAATAATCGCTACAAACCTCGAGAAAACACCGATGATAAAGGGTTTCATCAGGATGAATGCAGCCATAATCGCGGAATACAAAGGAGCGGTAATTAACCCGGAGGTAAATAACAAATTCTCACTCACAACACAGACTCAGTATTTTTTAACCCCAATGTATCGAAGAAAGATTTCAACATTTATGTTCTTAGGGTTTTACTTGTGTAAATTTGTGTGCAATTCTGTGGTTTCTGGGGTGATACATGAGCACTGATAGGGATTATGCTTATCTCTCTATAAATTTAGTAGAAAATCATAATCTTTATTTGCCAATGTGCGCGTAAAATATTCTTTTCCCAAAAAGAGGCGCTGCTTCTCCTCCTGGGCAGCCAGGATTGGTGAATTGCCGACCTGCGTACGATGACAGTATAAGGCAGTCAACTTCTGTTCCCAAACCTTAGAAACATCAACTGTCAGAGAAACCTCCTCGTCCGGTATTGAATGCAGTTGGGACAGGTCCAATTTGTTAGCCACAGAGTATGGTATAGCCAAATGATAGAGGGCAGTCGGGGCTTTTGGACCCTTTGCTACTCCCTCATAGGCCAACTTTGTCCAATGACTCACAGCTACATGGTCAGGATGACCCGAGAGGCCATTCGACGGCCAAGTGAGGAGTACCTGTGGCCGGAGTCTATATATTTCTGCAATAATCCGATCCACAGCTTTTTTCTCATTTGCTTCAACTAATCTTCCATCAAAATAATCCAGAAAGTTAGGCGGCTCAATACCGAGAGCTGCACAGGCGCATCGCAACTCTTGCTCGCGTACACCCCCCAATTCCTCTGCTCGGCAAAGCGGCGGCTCACCACACGAGCCAGCTTCTCCACGGGTAGCAGTGAGTAGATGAACTTGTATACCAACCTGTGCCAGCAAAGCCAACGTCCCTCCGCAGCGGAACGACTCATCATCTGGATGGGCAAACACAGCCAAGAGGACAGGCGGTTGATCAGACATTGTTACCATGTTTTACAATAACTGAACAGCCAGTACGCGCATTTGCGTAGTAGCTGAGATGCTGCGTGTAGTACCGGGCGGAACAACTACCAATGATCCGGTCTGCAGTTCAGCTTGCTCGTTCTCAACATACAGCAACCCTTGCCCCTCAACAACATAGTACAACACTGTCGTAGACATAAGACATGGTTTCACTTTCTGTCCGCCTGCCAGGTTTAAGAACAATGCCCGTGCCTGATCGGTCTCGAGGAGTGATGTGGAAAGCACACCGGTTGGTGAAAAAGTTGTCAGGTCTTGGGTTTCAATAATAGTTATGCTCATTTTTTTCCTTTTACATTATTACCTTATGTGTTACTTGTATCACCCAATCTCATGCATTTGATGGGAAAAGGCAGTCGTTATATGGGAGTTTATTTATAAATGAATTTGATATCATTTAACTTGATCTTTGATGGAAGCCACGCTTGTTGAAAAGACTCCGATAATAATAGGTTTCATCAGAATAAACGCTGCCATTATCGCTGAATATAACGGCGCTGCGATCAGACCGGATGTAAACAACAAATTTTCACTCACAACACTGGTGCTAAATTTCGCGCATAATCCCACTCCCAGAACCGCAGATTGTTTCTTCCCCAGAATTTTCTGAAACAGTAAATAGGATAGTGATACTCGGACGATTAAAGAAATGGCAATTATTGAAATAATTAGAATTGGGAAGTCGAGAAGTGAAGCAAATGAGATTTTGCTCCCCAAGCTCAGAAAGAAAAAAGGTCCCAGGAACATATTTCCAATAAAATAAATAGGTTTTTTATACTGCGAGACAAATTTTTCAGGCAAGAATTGCTGCACGGCGAGACCGCTGAAAATTGCCGCAATCACGCTCATATTTTCAAATTGCATTGAGCTGAAATAAAAGAAGGAAAAAATAATCAGGAAAATAAGAAATGGGATGATGAACGAATTACTATCGATCTTTTCCAGATATTTTTTTACCAATTTACCTGCTTTTGAAAATAGGAAGGTTACCAGCACGATGCAAACAAGAATTACCAAAAGCTTAATAGAAGAAATCCATGAAGCAGCTATAGCCCCATCTTTCGCAAATGATGGAAGGGCAATAATTAAAGCCAAAGCGCCAATTTCAAAAATATCATCAAACACACCGATTCCCAAAGCAAGCTGACCAAACTTTGTATGTTCGAGTCCAAATTCCTTGAGGATAGCCAACAGGATTACCTCGCCAACAGTTCCAAAAGCTACACCTGCGATTACGGCAACAAGAAAAGAATGATTCACAAAATTTGGATAGACAAAGAAGAACAACAAACCAAGTAGTAAACCTTCAGTTAGAGTTAATAAAATATCTCCAAGGATGATGTATCTACCCATTTGGCGGATTTTTTCAAGTTCCAGATCAACACCGATTGTAAAAAGGAAAAACAACATACCTATTTTGGAAAGAAACAGAAAATTAGAGCTCTGGAATGTTTCCTGGAATAACCCAAAAGCGGCCAAGAAAATTCCAAACATGACTACCGTAAACATCCAGGGCATACGCAGATATTTATTGATCAAATTTCCAAATACGATAATAACAACATAAGTACAAATAGCCAGCAGGAGAATATTGCGATCCATTATTTTTTCCTTTTATAAAAAATTATTTATTACTCCGATAAAAAAACTGCCACTTTTTATTTATTAGACGATCAACCATTAATTCGATGCCATCAAAGTTCTTCTGAAGAAAATATTTTTACCGCCTTGTTTCTATCCACCCGGCACTCTTTTGAGTGCCATTGAAAAAAATATTTCCCTTTCATTATTTTCAGAATGCTGGTCAGTCATTGTTATTCCTCATTGCTTCAAACCTTCATTTTCTTATTCAATGGCACTAAGTCTTTGAGTTAGTGCAATAATTCGGTGTGGTCTACCAATGAACCATTGATATAAGCCTGGGCTGCTGCTTCAATATCGTGTACATCAGTAACGATCGGTTGGATGTTTAAACGACGCATGCTCTCATAGGCACCCGTTCCCATTCCGCCGCAGAGCAGAACTTTGCAATCAGCGATTGCATCTGCCATGCTGACATGTTTATCGTGGGAAGCCGAATCCATTCCGTGTCCTACTGCATGCGGCGCTTCCTCATGCGGCGTTGCCTGTAACTGGTTGTGTCCAAGTTTGGCGCGCTTTTCTCGGTTGATAATTTTGCCCTCTTCAATCGTTAAAACCAGGTAATACGGTGCGCGCCCAAAATGCTGGCTGATGGTGATTCCATCTTCTGTAATACATGCGACTTTCATTTCATTTCTCCTTCGTCCATTCTTAAATCTTTACAGTCTTTCCCAGCTCAAGGATGGGATAAAAACTGAATGCTTTCATTGCAGGTTGAGGGTCTCGTTAAGAATCCTTTATAAACACAGAAACGTTCGTAACAGTTTTGATATTGTCTGTCACGGGGCAGCGATTTTCAGTTTCTTTGAGCCAATCCTCAATTTCTTTCTTGCCAGCGCCATTCATATCAGCGTCAACCGCTACGGTAATCTGTTGAAAACCAGCTCGCACTTCAAACGAAGTGCCATAAAAAGCGGACGGGTTCATAACCCCTTCGATCGTCATCTTCATCCCATTGAGTTGCAAGCCTTTCTGCCTGGCGACAAGATGCCCGGTAACATTTATACACCCTGCCAGTGACATTAACAAGACTTGAATTGGTGAAGGACCTGCATCAGTTCCCCCAAAATTCAGGGGTTCATCGATGACCATGTTAAACTTACCCACACTCAGGTTCATTCGGGTTGCGTTTTCGCTCTGACCCCTGACCCTGACTTTTAATTCTTTCGGAAGAGTATCCATTCCATCTCCTGTTTTTTGTTTAAATTTATTAATCTTCGCATTGTATATTTAATAAATCTTTTTATATAAAATCCTGAATCATTTTGCTTGGTATCTTTCAACGAGTTCAAGAACGCTGCCCTGCTCTGCAGTAATTACTTGCACACCCTTTTCTTGAAATATTTTTGCAACATCTGCAGGGAGCTGGCCAGTAATCAATACGTCAATATTCAATGAAATAATATTTTCAACTAACGAATAAATATCCTGGTCAGCATGTTCATTTGGTTCCCAGGCTTCAAATTTTCCGTTCTCATCAACGATGACAAAATGTTTGCAGTCAGCAAAACTTGGGTCTAACCACGCGCCTAAGCCAGCGCCCTTTGCGGACACAGCAATTTTCATTTCACGCCTTCTTGTTAAAAATTTCAGGAGAGCAAGTCAATGCCCTCCTGCATTTCATTAATCTCACAAGTTATTATGCTGGCACAGTAGCGATCATATCCTTGATCGCCTGCACTGCCTGATCGGTATTCATATTGCGAATATCTACGCCGGTGAGTTGAGCTTTTTCAAATCCAGCTGCGTCAAACGCGTCGCGGAACATCTTCACCTGCATAAGCGGATCACAGGCTGCCACAAATAAATGGTCAGTTTCCCCACCTTTTAAAAGAGTGGATAGAAAACTGTCACCATCAGTGGCACATAACTGCGGATGGATCGCGATGTAATCTACCAGTTTTTCTCTGCGGATAGTATTGCCAACTTCAAAAATATTCATTTGCTGGAAGGACGGGCAGGTGCCTTGGCAAACGCATAACAATAAACCTTTTTTTGTCATTTTATATCTCCTTAAAATTTATTCAGTATCACCGAAAAAAGTGATCGCTTCGGTTGGGCAAATCTTTGAGCAACCGCGGCAAAACTCCACGCAGTTATCAGGGTTCTTGACTTTCGGAAAGCCATCGTCTCCTACTTCAAACACATCATGTTCGCAAAAATTTGAACAGGTATAGCATTGTGAACATGAACCTTCGTTAATAATCGGATACCAATTTTTTGCCATTTTGTTCCTAACGAATATTTAATTTATTCAACGCGAATCTGCTTAATGCACTTGGGACAGTCGCATCCAAAAGCTTTGTAATTTATAAGCCCTGTTTCCTGATTGGCGAGACTCTTGGTAACGCCAATCAGTATCGACAAATCCTTATTATTAATTCTGTAGAAAATATTTCTTCCATCCCGGCGGTCAACCACAATACCAGCTTCGCGTAGCCCCATAAGATGCTGCGAAAGATAAGCTTGCCGAACCCCCAAGATCGCTTCCATGTGGCATACGCATTCCTCTTCATTAGTGAGAAGGATATCCAAAATTGCCAGGCGGACAGGGTGGGAAATTATCCGTAAAATATTTGCCGCATTTTCGTAATTCTTTCTAATGTTGTTTAACATATTCAACAAAAAACATTCAATATATAGAATATAATATCATTATGAGAAAGATATGTCAAGGGTTATGGGCAATTCAAGAGGAATATTTTTCAAAAGGCGATCTTCCACAAATATCATACATTTAAAGTAAAATATGGGAAATCACATTCAATCAGATGAATATAATAGAAAATAATCAGGATCAGGACAAATGACAAGAATTCATAGGAAAAATAAACAAAAAACAACGATTAATAAAATTCTGGTTGTGGGCGGGATCCTTTCAATTGCCGTCTTTCTTTTATTTTTGAAAAACCAGGGTGATAAACCTGTTGTACCCATATCTTCAGCACCTTCAATAACTTCAGTTACTCCAGTTGCCCCGGAACTACCAGAAGTAAGATTAGACCGCCTTTTAGCAGAGAAAGAACCGGTTTTCGCTTTTTTTCATTCAAATAACTGCCATCTATGCCTTGAAATGATTGAGGTAGTCAATGAGGTTTATCCCGAATATGAAGATAAAGTGTTTTTGGTAGATATCAATGTTTATGATGAACTGAACAAGAATTTGTTGCTGCGGGCAAAAATCCATTCAATACCCACCCAGATATTTATTAATAAATCCGGAGAGGTTTTTCAATCGATTGGACTGATGTCAGCTGATCAACTTCGTTCCGAGTTGGACAAATTGTCGGGAGAATAATAATGAATTTAGATCCAGCTGTTTTGACCCCCTCATCCTTACTCGGGTATGTTCTTGTTTTTTTTGGCGGAGTAATTACAAGCATCGGTCCCTGCAATGCCGCCATGATCCCACTGATCATTGGATATGTAGGAGGGGCAGTAAACTTGCCGCGCCGCAAGGCGTTTGAAATATCCCTGGTGTTTGCAATCGGGTTGGCGATTACGTTTATGGTTCTGGGAATAATTGCCTCACTGGTTGGCGGGTTATTAGGTGGAAGCACACGCGTGTGGTATTACCTGGTCGCATTAATCTGTTTTATTATCGGATTACAAATGTTGGGGGTGTTCCATATTAATCCCCCTTACTGGCTTGCGGGTCTGCGCGAAAAAATTAAAACCAAAGGGTTATTGGGCGCATTGTTGTTGGGTTTAATTTCCGGCCTGGTTGCATCCCAATGTGCCACGCCGGTTCTGGCTGCTATTTTAACTTTTGTCATCGCCCGGAAAGAAAGCCTGGTATACGGTGCAGTTTTATTATTAATCTATGCCCTCGGAAGAGGTGTACCAATCGTTTTGGCCGGGACCTTCGCGGGAGCTATGAAAAGCATACTGGCTTTTGGCAAATGGTCAGATAAACTGGAAAAAGCAAGCGGTGTAATTATTATCCTGGTTGGTTTTTACTTCATTTGGATCGGGTAATAGGGATGGAAATAAATTTCAGGCTGTCTGATAAAAAACTTTTTTCGCAGGTAGATTAATGAAGCTGTTCTTTCATTATTATAAAGATATTTATCTGAGCATATTCATAAAAACGAATATAATAGCATTAATTAAAAGGTGAAATAATGGTAAATTCGGAAGTATTAAAAGATTATCTCGGAATACCCCGTAAGGAAATTCCCTGGTACCCAACGATCGATCAAGATACTTGTACTGCTTGCGGATTGTGTGTAAGTGCCTGCAAACATGGCACCTATCAGGTTAGCGATGGTAAAAAAGTTATTGTCGCCAACCCCTATCATTGCGAAGTCTTTTGTGAGAGTTGTAAATTCCAGTGCCCGGTGGAAGCAATATCTTTCCCTAACCGGAGTGAATTTAAATTAATTATCAAAGAACTTCGTGTCAATTACCCACCCACTGATTAATTATTAAAAAGGAGAAAAAATGTCAGAAAAAAAGAACCCTGTATTTGTGCAGTGCATGTGCCGCGGTGATTGCCCTGGTTTCAACCAATTGAATGTGTGGAATCTTGTTAATTATGTGCGTAATGAACTGGATGTCGAATATACCATCGTGCATCCTCAGCTTTGCGTCGATGATGGTGACCGATTTTGGAAAGATTTTGCCAAAACGGATACCACATACATAGTAGGCGGTTGTGACCCTAAAATGCAACGAAAAATGTACAAGGATGCAATGGCAGAAGTTGGGGCTGATTTTGATAAGCAGGTGATCCCATTAGACCTGCGTAATATGCCCACTGAAGAGGCAATGAAAAAAGTATCAGATGCATTGGAAAACAATAAAAAAAGCCAACCAGAAAAATAAATATTTGATCTAAAAATCAAATTATTATTGAGTATGAATTCAATATGCAAGTGCAAATTAGAGCGCAAACTTAATAATAAATTATTATTTCTGAAGTCCGGTTAATGGTAGGTGCTGTCAGCATGTGATGAGACAGCATAATCATCCCTATATTATTGCAACATGAAGGTGACCATTATTATCGTTGGATTCTATTTTCTTGAGACTGCCCAATACGAAAGGATTGACACCAATGTTGGCTGATTCTGGATTATTCCTTGGAATTGATACAGGTGGTACGTTCACCGATGGAGTACTGCTTGACCCTGCTACCCGGAAAGTGATCAAGACATCCAAAGTCTTGACAACACATTCTGATCTTACAATTTGCATTTCCGAGATTCTTGAAAACCTGGTTGCTGACAATCCAGCGAGGATTAATCTTGTTTCCCTTTCAACCACACTGGCAACCAATGCCATCGCAGAAGGAAAGTGCAAGCCGGTTGCATTGCTTCTTCTCGGATATGATCCAGAACTGGTCCATAAATTTAACTTTCACCATCAGTTTGGCACCCCGCATTATTTCTTTATCCAGGGAAAAAATGGTCTGGACGGGATTGAACAAATACCGTTGGATGAAACGCAAATTATCAAAATCGTGAAAGAAATTAAAGAGGAAGTGAATGCATTTGCCATTTCCTCATACGCTGGGTCTCGAAATGCTGCTCATGAGGAACGCGCTGGAGAAATTATTGCATCTATGACAGATACTCCCATCGTGGAAGCCCACCATCTCTCCAGTGAGCTTGATTCGATCCGGCGAGCCACAACTGCCAGTATAAATGCTTCCCTCCTGTCAAATACACAGGAATTCTTAAGCGCTGTTCAGGGAATGTTGGAGAAAAAAGCCATTCGATGCCCTGTGATGATTGTGAGGGGCGATGGCTCCATTGTTAAAGCTGAATATGCTCGCAAACGGCCCGTGGAGATCATTCATTCCGGTCCGGCTACCAGCGCCATAGGTGGTCAATTCCTGGCAGGAATTGATACTGCTCTAGTCATTGATATCGGTGGAACGACAACGGATATCGCCCTGGTGGAGAATGGAAAAATACAGATTGACACAAGTGCTGCCACGGTTGGTTCCTTCCGTACCTGCGTTAAGACGATCAAAGTACGCTCCTTTGGCTTAGGTGGGGATAGTCTAATTCGTTTTGACCGATCACAGAATGTCACAGTCGGTCCTGAACGGGTTCTCCCTTTCTCTCACCTTTGCACCGAGTATCCAGAATTCAAACTTGAAATAATAGAATGGCTGAAGAAAAAGAAAGAAATCCTTTATTATGACCGGTTAGAATGTTGGGTTTTGCTTCGTGAACCTGCTCACCCCTTTAAGGATTTGCGAATGCAAAAAGCAATTCAACTGCTCAAACAGGGACCCTGGCTTCTACCAAAACTCTTAAAAGAGGTTGGGGCAGTATCTCCTGTCCAGGTTAATGTTGAAGAATTGGTTAACCATGAGGTCATCATGCGCGCCGGGTTAACCCCGACCGATCTGCTCCACGTGACCGGAGAGTTTTCTCCCTGGGATGCTGATACTGCTCGCTTGATCATTCAAACCATTGCAAAAAATTGGAGGATTGGCAGCGAGGCTTTTATACAAAGGATCAGGGATATCATGACCCATCGGATCGCAGCCGAAGTCATCCAGTTCCTTTCAGGGAAAACACTATCCGATTCAACCTTATTTAATACAAGAAGCAACGATCTGGATCGCTGGTTGTTTGAAGAGAGTCTGAAACCAGTGGACAGGAATCTTGGTTGTCAAATCATGCTGAAACATCCGATTGTAGGGATCGGGGCTCCCGCAAAAGCCTTTCTTCCAGCCGTTGCTCTGGCATTTGGGGCGCAAATTATCTTCCCAGACTATTATGAAGTGGCGAATGCTGTCGGGACAGTTGTTGGAAATATTATGATTCACAAGGAAGGCGAAGTCTCGCCGGTTGTGGAAGGGACGGTAGTTACTGGTTATTTTGCACGCGCTTCCAATATGCAACGAAAATTTGAGACATTTGAAGAAGCCTTGACTTTTGTACGCAAACAACTGGTTGACCTGGTTGCTGCTGAGGCACTGAACGCAGGCGCCAGGGAACCCCAGATCGAGGTTGTAGATAATGTGGTTTTGCCTGGATTGATAGTGAAATTGTCCGCCTGGGCTATCGATAAACCCGATCTTAGTGGCCATTAATGAAAAAGTTGACAAGTATACAAGAATCAGTAGAACAGATAGCAACGGATTGAGGTAATCTGCGTCAGCTAAATAATATGGAAAGTGTTGATAGAGTTTCTTTCTGATCGCCGGGTTTTAAAAAAGCATAAAAGCATTGAGTAAATGGTAAGATGTACTGAAAAAAGCAATGAATAACATAAAAAGAAATGCGGAATATTTACTCAAAACGCTCCCCCCGCATGTGACCCTGCTGGCCGCAGCCAAGACTCGCACGGTTGAGGAAGTACGGGCGGCTTACGAGGGGGGCATCCGTTATTTCGGGCACAATTACGTGCAGGAAGCGCAAACCATAATCTCTGATGTGGATTTCAGCGTACACTGGCATATGATCGGGCACCTGCAGCGCAACAAGGCAGGTGGCGCGGTTGAGCTGTTTGACATGATCGAATCGTTGGACTCCATCCGGCTGGCTAACGAACTGGAAAAGCGCTGCACCGAACAAAATAAAACGATAGAGGTGTTGATCGAAGTCAACAGCGGCACAGAGGAGGACAAGACCGGCGCCTTGCCGCAGGAAGTGGTCACGCTGGCCCAAGCGGTCAGCGCTTTGCCACATATGCACCTGGCGGGATTGATGACCATGGGTCCTTTGAGTGGGGAGGCGGAACTGGCGCGGCCATACTTCAGGAAAACGCGTGAACTTTTTGAGCAATTAAGAAACGCGAACCTTCCCAACATTGAAATGCGAGTGCTTTCCATGGGTATGAGCGGAAGCTACCTTGTGGCGATTGAAGAGGGGGCGAGCATGGTGCGCATTGGCACGCTGCTCTTCGGTCCGCGCGCCTGAAATATGATAAAATATGCCTGAATTATGCGATTAATAAATCGTACAGGCATGGCAAAGAGTTACTTCTCCCCCGAGAACTTCCTATATTATAATTTCATGGGTTTTGTTATGCGCCAATTGTGCGGATAGTCACTTAGCAAATAAATTATTTTTACTAAAATAATCAAATGGAAACCATTCAAGTGTCTATTGAATTTTCAGCGGTCTCACGGGTGCTGACCGGGGTATCCGAGTTTCCATTGAGCCTGAAACAGGGCGCCAGCATCGCGGATGTGGTGAGCGCGATTGGAAAGAAATTTCCCCAGCTCCTTGGCCAAATTATTGAGAAAGACGGACATGCGCTCATCCCGACCAATATATTCAGCGTGAACGGCCAAAAGATCGTCCATGAATCTGATACGACCTTCCAGCCCGGTGATGGCGACAGGCTGATCCTGTTGTCTTTATTGGCCGGCGGTTAAAGCCGATTTTTAATCATTATCCTTCATTATAAGGAGAGAAAACAATGTTCGGTTACAGCGGAAAGATCCTGCATATTGACCTGACTGAACGCAAGACTTGGGTGGAAGAAAAACCTGAGGACTGGTATAAGATCTGGATCGGGGGCGTATCGATGGCCACGCGTCTGTGCTGGGAAAATATCAAACCCGGCTGCGACCCTTATTCCCCGGAAAACCCGGTGTGTATCGCCAACGGCATTTTTGCCGGCACCCCGGTGCCGGTGGGCGGCAAATACGGATTGGCTTCCAAATCCCCACTGACCGGTTTTATCGGTGACAGCCTTTCGGGATCCTGGTTCACCATCGCGCTTAAGCGCGCCAACTGGGACGGAGTTGTGATCCACGGTGCCAGCGAGAAATGGGTGAACGTCTTCATTGATGACGACCGCGTGGAATTCCGCGATACCAGCAAATTAATGGGTAAGGGCACCTTTGAGACCGAAGAAGCCATCCGCGAGGAACTGGCAGATGACCAGGTACGTTCCGCGACCATCGGCCCTTCCGGCGAGAACATGGTGCGTTTTGCCAATGTCACCAACGACGGCCGCCAGGCTGGACGCACCGGTCACGGCGCGGTGTGGGGTTCCAAGAAACTGAAAGCAGTCTCGGTGCGCGGCACGCACGGAATAAAAGTAGCTGACTCTGAAACCCTAAATAAATTATCCTTTGACATCACCAAAGAATCACAGGGACCTTTTACAACAAAATACAGGATTTTAGGGACGATGACCAACGTTATGAATATGAACAAGCTGGGGTTGCTGCCCACGCGCAATTTTCAGGAAGGTGTTTTTGAGGACGCGGAAAAGATAAGCGGGGAATATCTGCATGACCACCACAAGGTAAAAACCATCGCCTGCGCGCAGTGCCCCATCGCCTGCGAGCAGATGTCGGTGGTTAAATCCGGTCCATGGGAAGGCTCATTGACCGGCATAGAATATGAATGCCTGTTCGCCAACGGTCCGAACCTGGGCATCAATGATATGAACGCCGCAATCCAACTTATTCATATTGCTGATCAAAGCGGCATGGATGCTATGTCTCAGGGTGTGACCATCTCCTGGGCGATGGAAACTTTTGAAAAAGGCATCTTTAAAAAAGAAGACTTCAAATGCAAAAAGTACCCGGACGGGTTTGAGCTGAAGTTCGGTAACGGCGAAGCAGCCGTGACCACCGCGGAGATGATCCGCGACCGTGAGGGAATTGGCAAGCTCCTTTCAGAGGGCACACGCATTGCCAGCCAGACCATTGACAAGGAACGGGGTACCGAGACCTGGAAATGGGCAATGAACTCAAAAGGCCTGGAAGCCCCGGGATATGATGCGCGCGGATTAAAAACTTTCTCGCTGGGCGCTGCTGTTGGCACACGTGGCGGATGCCACAATCGTAGTTCAGCCTATGATATAGATATCCAGGGGATTGCAGATCGATTTAAAGTTGATGAAACCCGTGGTGAGCATGCCAAAGATGCGGAAGAGTATGCTGCTGTGTATGACACACTACCCTTATGCAAATTTATTCGCCGCTGTTTCACCGGCAAAGCCGACCGGGCAGGCGCCTGGCCGACCATCGCGCAACTGATCAACGCCACCACCGGCTGGAATTTCCAGTATGAAGATATTGACCTGATCGGTCAACGCGCGCACACTATCAAGAAAGCCTTCAACATCCGCGAAGGCTGGAAGCGCAGCGATGATGATCTTCCCTGGCGCTGGAAGCACGACCCGATGACCAAAGGCCCTTCGGCTGGTCATGTGACCACTGATAAAGAACTGGAATATATGAAGGACCTGTATTATGCAGCTAAAGGCTGGACTAAAGAAGGATTGATCCCCAAACAAGTACTAATCGACCTTGGCATGCCTGACGTTGCTCAACAAATTGGCGTTTAGACGGAGAGAGAATAATGCCTTTATCCACATCCAAATACCGTTATATTGACTGCGACCCCGACCTGTGCATCGGTTGCCAGATCTGCGAATATGTCTGTTCGTATGCCAAGACCGGCGAGTACAACACCTACCGCAGTCGCATCCGCACGGTGCGCGTGGACGAGGTGCTGATCACCGCGCTGGCCTGCCGCACCTGCGAGAACGCCCCGTGCGTGACCGCCTGCCCGCAGAACGCGCTCACCCAGCACCTGGAAACTGGCATCATCCAGGTGGACGCACAGAAGTGCGACGCCTGCGCCTGGTGCATCGAAGCCTGCGACTTTGGGGCCATCTCCATCAATCCGGCCAGCAGGCTGGCGGAGATGTGCGACCAGTGCCAGGATCTGGAGGAAGGCCCGCAGTGCGTGAAGTGGTGCCCAAAGGAAGCGCTCTCCCTGACAACCCCTGACCAGCAGGCACAGAAATCGCGCAAATCAGCTCTTAAATCTATCAAGAATGAGGTTTTTCCGGCAGAGAACTTGAAAGAATCAGTCTGTTAATGGTTCTTTTCAATAACGGACACAACAAAGGAGCAGCATGAGCGATAACCCGGATAAAGAAGAAATACGTATTGGTGTTTATGTCTGCCACTGTGGCAATAATATAGCGGGTGTGATTGACCCGAAAGAAGTGGTGGAATATGCTTCCCAATTGTCAGGTGTGGTTCACGTGACCGATACGCTGTACGCCTGCGCAGATAGCGGACAGACCCTCATCAAGGATGATATTAAAAAGTACAACCTGAACCGCGTGGTCGTGTCGGCTTGTTCGGTACGCATGCACGAGAATACCTTCCGTGGCGCGGTGTCCCAAGCGGGATTAAACCCCTTCCTGATGGAAATGGCCAATATCCGTGAACAGAGCGCCTGGGCGCACGGGCATGACAAGGAGGGCGCCTTAAGAAAGGCAAAGGACCTGACAGCCGCGGCAGTGGCAAAAGCGCGTTATCTGGCGCCCCTGGAATTCATTGAGGTTCCGGTCACCAAGCGTGCCATGGTCATTGGCGGCGGCGTGGCGGGCATCAGCGCGGCGCTTGACCTGGCAGGCCAGGGTATTGAAACAGTTTTGGTGGAAAAAGAACCGACCATTGGCGGGGTCATGGCGCAGCTCAACAAGACCTTCCCGACGATGGACTGCAGTATATGAATACTCGCACCAAAAATGGTTGACGCGGCGCGTCATCCGAAAATTAAAATCAAAACTTACACCACTATTGACCGCGTAGAAGGCTACGTGGGCAACTTCGAAGTGCAGCTGCGCGAAAAAGCGCGCTACGTTCGCGCTGACAAATGCAATGGTTGCGGCGCTTGCGCGCGGGCTTGTCCGATCGAGGTTCCAAACGCTTTTGAAATGAATATTGCGCCTCGTAAGGCGGCTTATGTATCCATGAGCCAGTCCGTTCCACTGCTCTACACTATTGACCTGGAAGCCTGCATCCACTGCTATAAATGCGTGGAAGCCTGCGGCGAGTTGGACGCGATTGATTTCAGCCAGGAAGACAAAGTGTCCTGGGAAGATATTGGCGCGATTATCACAGCTACAGGATTCAGCCATTTTGATCCCAGTGTGATGCCGGAATACGGTTACAACCGCTTCCCGAACGTCATCACCGCCATGGAAATGGAGCGCCTGAATAATGCAGCCGGACCCACTGTTGGCGATTTGATCAGGCCAAGCGACGGTACCAACCCCAAACGCGTGGCGATCATCAACTGCGTGGGTTCACGCGACAAACGCTATAACCCGTGGTGCTCCAACTTCTGCTGCATGTACGCCATCAAGAACGCGGTACTGCTTAAACAAATGTATCCGGATATTGATATCAGCATTTATTACATAGATATCCGCACATCCGGTAAAGGGTATGAAGAATTCTATAACCGGGCGCGCGAGATGGGCATCCGCTTCATCCAGGGACGCCCCGGGCTGATCACCGAGGACGAGACTACCCACAATCTGTTCGTCCACTCAGAAGACATGGCGCTTGGCAAGGTGGTGGAACATGAGTATGACATGGTCATGCTCAACCAGGCAGCTGTACCACAGCCGGATGCAGATAACCTTAGCTCTGTGCTGAACACAGTGCAAAGCCCCGGTGGCTGGTTTATGGAATACCATCCCAAACTGCGCCCGATAGACAGCCCGACCGACGGCATTTTCCTTGCCGGCGCATGCCAGGGATTAAAAGATATCCCGTCTTCGGTTGCTGCTGGATCCGCAGCTGCGTCACGGGCTGGCCGTATTCTGCACTCAGACAAATGGGAAATTGAACCCATTATCGCGCAGGTGTGGGACGACCGCTGCATCAGCGCGCAAGGCAAACAGTGCGGCATCTGCGCGAAAGCCTGCCCCTACGGAGCCATTGAGGTTGAGGTTGGAAAAGCCGCGAAAGTATTTACCGCCAAATGCCACGGCTGCGGCGGCTGCGTGGCGGAATGCCCGCACAATGCCATCACCCAGATGCATTTTACCGACGCGCAGATGCTGGTGCAGATCCGCGCGCTGCTGGCGGAAAAACCTGAAGAAAAGATATTTGCCTTCCGCTGCCACTGGTGCTCTTATGGCGGCGCGGATCTGGCAGGAACAAGCCACTTTGAATATTCTTCCAACGAACGCGGCATCCGGGTGATGTGCTCGGCGCGTATGGATGCCGATTTTATCTATGAAGCCTTCCGGCTGGGCGCCGGCGCGGTGCTCTATTCCGGCTGCCATCCGCCGGATTGCAGCTATATCACCGGCCAGAGGGTTGGGGCGGCGCGCGCGGAACGGCTTCAAAAAACCTTTGAAAAAATGGGCATGAGCCCCGGCCGCTTCCGCGTGGAATGGATTTCGGCCTCTGAAGGCGACAAGTACTCGCGTGTGATCAATGAAATGCAGAAGACCATGGACAGTCTTGGCAAGGACAAGCTAAAGACAGAAATTGATGCGCTGAAACCGGAAATGGAAAAACGCGCGCGACGTATGTATGATGCCCCGGGTGTGACAGAGGCGTCCAATTTTTCGGATCAATTACCGATTACGCTGACTACACTGAAGGTGGATGATGGAAAATAATAGACCCTTGATTTTCGCTGACCAAGTAAAAGGCATTCCGGGTGGGGAGCACCTGGAAATGTGCTATTCCTGCGGCACCTGCGTAAGTACGTGTATGATCCAGCAGAAGCTGGAACCGGAATACAATCCGCGCCGCCTGCTGCGCATGGTGATGACAGATATACGCGAGGAAGCCTTTGAAAGCCCCACTACCTGGTTGTGTTCGGCCTGCGACCTGTGCTATCCGGCCTGCCCGCAGGAGATCCACATTTCTGGCGTCATCGGCGCGGTGAAGCAGCTGGCTGTTGAAGCCGGCTATACCTCGGCGCTGGAGACTGTGGTGGTGGATGAGGCGCTGTGTTCGGGCTGTGGCATCTGTGTGATGACCTGCCCTTACGAAGCGCCGCACCTGATTGAAAAAGAAGTCAACGGCGTGATGGACCGCTTCTCGGAAGTGAACGCGGAGAAGTGCATGGGCTGCGGCATGTGCGTGGCAGCCTGCCCCATTGGCGCCATCGCGCGTCCAGGCGTTTCCAACG
>Ga0315275_10002201_pt1 | contig 17528 bp, 17 predicted proteins | sample YL17G03_0_MG_FD_205557 | JGI IMG/M metagenome (GOLD analysis project Ga0315275, IMG submission 205557) | Sediment microbial communities from Yellowstone Lake, YNP, Wyoming, USA - YL17G03_0 | ecosystem: Environmental > Aquatic > Freshwater > Lake > Sediment | place: USA: Wyoming | collected...
ATCCATGACGACCAGGACCCAGTGGGTCCGCAACGTGGCCGATTCGCACCTGAACAGATCTATACTCCAGAGGCTGTCCTTCATGTGGCCCAGGAAGGTCAGCCAGGATGGACCGCCGGAGCCCTTTTCCGGCCGATAGTGACTGGCGAGAATCCTTCGAACCACGTCTTTGTCGATTGGGATGTCGAAAGCCAAGGCGATCTGAAGTGCGTAGATTGGGTGACCGCTGCCGCGAACGATTGAGGATCAGGAGTTGCTGCTTGACGAGAACGGACTCGGCGACTACGGAACGGATGCGGCCCGGACCCAAGAGTCGGGCAAGAGTAGCGATGACATGGACGAAAAGGATGGCGAGATCGCGCATCTCCTTATCGTAACAAAACCCGGAATCGCCTGGGGTTGTGCCACAAATTAGCAATTCGCCGGGGACAGGTCTATTTATCTCGGGATGTGTTCAGAAAAATACGGATTCAGATGATCGATGACAGAAACAATGGCACGAATGGCACGAGTCGTCGTTCCTGGGTGTCCGCATCATGTCGTGCAGCGCGGGAACCGCCGCCTTGCAGTTTTTCTCGACGAGCATGATCTCCGCATTTTCCTCACCATGTTGTGGGAGGTCTGTGCCAAATATGGAGTCCAAATCTGCGCGTATTGTCTTATAACGAATCACATCCATCTCATCGCAATCCCCTCAACTGCCGCCTCACTTAGCCAGGCAATGCATGAGCTATACGGCCGATATGCGATCCATTTTAATGAGCGCCACGGATTGATCGGACGGCTTTGGCAGGGTCGATTTCGCTCATCCCCCATGGATGAACCGCACTTCTGGGCCGCCGTGCGATATGTTGAACGAAATCCTGTGCGGGCCGGAATGGTGGCACGCGCTGAACACTATCCTTGGTCGAGTGCCCCAGCCCACTGTGGTTTGGCGCATGAGCTGTCCGTGGCGAATTCTCATTCTTCATCATTTTCTGGGTCCCACGGCCCAGATTTTGGGGGACCAGGATTCTGAAATACTGCGACGGATTGAAGTCCCAGAACCACGCGAAAGCTCGGTGAATCAATACGGGGGGTGTCTATCCGAAAAACCTCGAAACCGAAGATTCCCCGATGAGCGTTGGTACTATGACAGTGCATGAGAAAGAGTATCTCGCCAGCGCTGTCCTTCGGTAGAGATACTCTTGTTTCCGTAACGCCATTGTGATTGGACAAACCCTAAGAAGATTATGCTGCCACCCGGATGTAGCGGTGATGCAGTCCGCCTGTAACTGGAATGGAAACAAGCTTGCTCGGCTCTATGACAGGCTCAAGCTTATCGGTGGGAAAGGGAGTCTCGCCGTCCAATCCATGATGCGGTCTGGCAATATGATAGTACTCTCCGATGTATTCCTTCAGCAGTCGTTTCAGGTGGCCTTCGCTGAGAATAATGACGTGATCCAACAGCTCACGCTGCAGGGTGCCGCCATACCTTTCGACGAATGGATTTTGCCAGGGACAGCGAAAAGCAGTTCTGACTTCTTCGATGCCCGTTCCCTTCAGGAATCGGGCCACTTCGTCTCCGTATATCCCATCATTATCCCGGAATAGGTAAGTGGGCTGGATGCCATAGGGCATTGCCTCCCGCAGCTGTTGGATTACCCAAGCCATCGTGGGATGAGCGGTCACCGCCACGTGTATCACTTGACGACGAGCGTGATTGAGGACCACAAAGATAAACAAGATGTGAAAACGGATTGTGGGCACAGTGAAAAAATCCATTCCCCAGGAGACGTGCGTATGATTGCACAGAAAGGTCAGCCAGTTCTGCGACTTCTCAGTTCCTCCTTTAGGCTTGACCATGTACTTGCGAATTGTATCCGGGCAGGGAGGATCGAAACCGTGAAGCACCAAATGCCCGTGGATTCTTTCAGCGCTCCAAAACGCATTTTCGCGACTGAATCGTCGGATCAAGGCGCGCATTTCCTGGCTGATGGGCGGGCGCCCTCCTTTGCTCGGCGATTTGCAGCGCCACCACAACGGATTTCACAACCCTTCTGATTCCTTGGATCTAAAAGGATATGAGGTTTTTCGGGTAGACACGAGTATCCGTGCTTTTAAATCTATTGTCGGAACAGGCACCCGGTTTTGCTTATAGCCCCTTTTGTCGTTGACACCCGGACGTCGACAAGCATAGAAATTCTCCTGGGCCCTGCAACCCGGAAATCAAATCGACCATCCGCCAGATCGTCGTGTGACTAGATGCTCAATGACGAGCATGAATTCGCGCCTGGCGTGGGCCGGATGGGAATGGATTTGCCCGCGCCTCAGCAAGTCGCATCCGGCGACCTCGATACGAAATGCCCTGGGATAAAAGGAAATTCCTATGCGCCGAAATAGCTCTAAAAGGCACTCTGGGATTGCCAGGTACTTCCGGATTTTGACATCCGCGCTGGCAATCGTGCTGGGCGCCCTGGCCGCCTCCGAGCGCTCCTCGTGCGCGCCGCCGACAAGGCCCAATATCATCTTCTTTCTGGCCGACGACCTCGGTTACATGGACATCGGAACGAACAATCCGAGGACCTTTTACGAAACTCCGAACATCGATTCCCTGGCCGCCCGCGGCATGAGATTCACCGCGGGCTATGCGGCATGCCCGGTCTGCTCTCCCACGCGCGCCAGTATCATGACCGGCAAGTATCCGCCGCGCACCGGGATCGCCAACTTCATCGCCGGAAAGCTCAGCGGCAAGCTCCTTCCGGCCCCCAACAAGGAATATCTCGCGCTGGAAGAGGTCACGCTCGCCGAAACGCTGCGCGGTGCGGGCTTAAGGAACGGACGATTGTTGTTTTCATGTCCGATAATGGAGGACTCTCGACTGCCGAAGGCCACCCCACATCCAACCTTCCCCTTCGCGGAGGCAAAGGGTGGCTTTACGATGGGACGCGTTCGCGAGCCCTGGATCATTCGCGTCCCCGGGGTCACCAAACCCGGCAGCATATGCGACACCCCGGTCATCAGCAACGACTTTTACCCGACCCTTCTGGAGTTGTCCGGCTTGCCGCTGAATCCGAAGCAGCACCGGGACGGCATGAGCCTCGTGCCGCTGCTCCAGGGCCGCAGCCTCAAGCGCGGACCGCTGTATTGGCACTACCCGCACTCCAGCAATCAGGGGGGTGCGCCTGCCGGCGCGGTGCGTGACGGCGACCTGAAACTCATCGAGTGGTATGAAGACGGCAGCCTGGAGCTTTAAAATCTGCGCGACGAACCCGCTGAAAAGAACAACCTGGCCGCCGGACGTCGATAAGCTCACAATGGAAACGGCGGCGCCGCTGCAGCTCGGCTCTGACGGCAGATATCCTGTCCCTCAGCCCGGCATCATCGTTGATCGCGAGTACTGATGCGTCTCCATTCCCAATTGCGCCGGGAGCCGGTAGTCGGCCCTGACTTATCCGGCCCGGCCCGGCCGAACCTGTGAAATCTGATCCACAAGGGGGATCCCATGGCCACGAAGGATGTGCGGGAACTGAGAAACAGTGCGAATGTGCGCAGGAGCGTCGAGGCCGCCCTCGAGAAAAGCGAGGGCCTGCTGAGGCTGGCTCCGTGCTGGGTGCCGCGGTCATTCCTGCAGCCGGGCAAACGCTTGAAGCTCAATCCGGCGGACCTTTACGCGTTCGGACTGGATCGAGGCGGCATCGACGAGCGGTGGTTTGCCTCCACAACCCCGGCTGCGAATGAAAATCGCACGCCCGATGAAGGGCTGAGTTATGTGGTCAACGACGGGGAGCGCTTCACCTTGAAGGATGCCGTCAGCGAGACCGGCGCGCTCCTCCTCGGCAGGGCTCTCTGGGACGAGTACGGAAAGTGGCCCGTCTATTCGAAATTCTTCGACAACATGGGGCCGATTCCGCTCCACCTGCACCAGTCCAAGGAACAGGCGGCGCTGGTGGGACAGGAAGGCAAACCGGAGTCCTATTACTTCCCGCCGCAGCACAACAGCACAGGCAACAACTTCCCGCACACGTTCTTCGGCCTGATCCCGGGCACAATCAAGGCCCAGATACGTCAATGCCTCGAGGACTGGAACAGGGGGGACAACGGAATCCTGGACCTGTCGCCCGCGTACCGGCTCAAGCCGGGGACCGGGTGGCTGATCGGGCCCAGCATTCTTCATGCGCCGGGTTCCCTGTGCACCTATGAGCCTCAGTGGGGATCGGATGTGTTCGGCATGTATCAGTCGCTTGTGGAGGGGCGCGCCGTACCGTGGTCGCTGCTGGTGAAGGACATGCCCCCGGAGAAGCACCACGATCTGGACTTCATCGCCGATCAGATCGACTGGGAGACAAACCTCGATCCGAACTTCAAACAGAACCACTACCTGGAACCGATTCCCGTGGCGGATACCGCCGCGGAGGGGTACGTCGATCGATGGATCGTCTATGGAAAGATCCGCGGCCGGCAGTGCTTCAGCGCGAAGGAACTGACGGTCGAAGCAGGCGTCCGATGCACCATCAAAGACAAAGGCGCCTACGGCCTGATCGTAGTGCAGGGCCAGGGCCGAATGAACAAGCTGCGGCTGAACTGCCCGAAAATGATCGGCTTCCATGAGCTGACGGATGACGAGGTATTCTGCACGCAGGACGCGGCGAAAGCCGGAGTGGTGTTTGAAAATACCTCGGAAACAGAGCCTCTGGTGGCTTTGCGATATTTTGGACCTGAAGTGAATCCGGACGCGCCCGCGGTGGGTGATTATCGGAAGAGCCGGTAGGCCGGAAAAAGGAGATCGATATGAACACGAGCCAGCCCCGCAACAATTACCCCAAACTCCACAATGCCGCCTGGCCCGGGCTGGTGGGGAAGGGGCCCGATTCCGAGCCGCCCATCGGTCTGGACACCATGCTCGACCTAACCGCAGCAGCCGAAGTGAATGGCCGGAAGTTCGATGGCATCGACCTCTTCCTCTTCGAACCTCACATCAGCATCGATTCCGGCGACGACGATTTAAAGCGGCTCGCGGAAAGGATCCGGGCCAGGAACCTCGTCGTAGGGTCACTGGTCGCGCCGGTCTGGCCGCCAACCGGGGGCGGTTCGGCAATGGGAGACGCCGAAGACCGCAGGAAGTTCGTCGCGCAGGTCCGCAAGGCCTGCCGCATCGCCATGAAATTGCGCGAGACAGGTGTCCGCAGCACCGGCATCGTGCGCATCGACTCCGCCTGCGGCCCCGCAGATTGGGCCAAGGATCCGCAGGGAAACACGAAAAAAATCGCCGAGACATTCCGCGAAGCTTGCGACGTGGCTGAGAGCTTCGGCGAACGGCTGGCGGCGGAAGGAGAGATCTGCTGGGGCGGCATGCACTCCTGGCGTGAAATGGTCAGGCTCCTGGAACTGGTGAACAGGCCCAAAACCATCGGCTTTCAGGCCGACATGGCGCACATCCTGCTTTATGCTCTCGGCTACAACGCCCCCGAGGACTCTCTCCTCCCCCCGGGCTACGACTGGAAAGACAGAACCGTGCTGGACGAGGCACTGAAAAAGCTGACTTCCGTCCTGCGTCCGTGGACGATCGATTTTCACGTCGCACAAAACGACGCCACGGTCAAGGGATCAGGCTCTCATGACAAGACCGGCCGCCACTGTCAGGCAGCCGATCCCAACGGCAAACTCGATATCCCCAAACACGCCGGCTTCTGGCTCCGAGACGGGACTGGAAAGTTGACCGGGGCCTGCCGGCACATCTGCTGGGACGGCTGCATGTTTCCCAACGAAGTCATGATGAAGCCGAAAACCTGGAAGGATATTTTAACCGTCATGATAGCCGTGCGTGATGCCCACGGCTGGTATGAGAATTCGTAAAATCCTGAGGAGGGAGCCCATGAAAACGCTCAATGTCGGCCTGATCGGGTATGGATTTATGGGACGCGCGCATGCGAATGCTTATCGGAAGGTGAATGCGTTCTTCAAGCTCGATCATCGGCCGGTGCTGAAGGCCGTCTGCGCCAGAAAGGCCGACCAGGCCCTTGCCTTTGCCGAGAATTGGGGGTTCGAGTCCGTGGAAACGGACTGGCGCAAGCTGGTGGAACGGCCCGATATCGATCTGATCGACATCTGCAGCCCCAATAACACCCATGTGGAAATCGCCGTGGCGGCAGCGCGGGCCGGCAAAATGGTCTTATGCGAAAAACCCCTGGCGATGACGGCGGAGGAAGGGGCGATGATGGTGGAGGCGGTCAGGATGGCCAGAGTACCCAACATGGTGTGGTTCAACTACCGGCGGGTGCCGGCGATATCGCTGGCAAAACAGATCGTCGACGAAGGCCGGATCGGCCGGCCGTTTCACTATCGCGCCACCTATCTGCAGGATTGGACGATTGCAGAGGATGTGCCGCAGGGCGGAGCGACGCTTTGGCGGCTCGACATTGACGTGGCGGGATCGGGTGTGACGGGCGATCTCCTCGCCCATTCGATCGATACGGCGATCTGGCTTAACGGGCCGATCAGCCGGGTGTCGGCGGCAACGGAAACCTTCATCAAGGAACGTGTCCATCAGGAAACGGGGAAAAAGCAGCCGGTGGGCATCGACGATGCCTGCATGTTTCTGGCCCGTTTTGCCAATGGATCGATGGGGACGTTCGAGTCCACGCGCTATGCCCGCGGCCGGAAAAATTACAGCACCCTGGAGCTGAATGGCGCCGATGGATCCCTTTACTTCGATCTGGAAGATGCGCATCGGCTCGAGTTTTTCGAATATCGCAAGCCGGGTTCCGAAAAAAAGGAACCGTCCCACCTGGCGGGCTGGCGCAGCATCCACGTGACAAATTTCGAGCATCCCTACATGGACAAATGGTGGGTGCCGGGATGCACGATCGGCTATGAGCACACCTTCATCAACGCCCTGGCTGATTTCATCAGGGGGCTGGAAACCGGTCTGCCGGCCCAGCCTGACTTCGCCGACGCTCTCAGGACGCAGCGGATATGCGATGCCGTGCTGCGGTCGGCCAGAACCGGCATGTGGGAAGAAGTTCCGGCCTGAAATCCACTGCCATATCGCTCCCCTGGCTCGGCGAGCTCGTGGACAGGCACATGCGTGCTGGATGCAGTCAGCACGCGCCGACGCATTGCGGGCTGCGGAGGGGAACGGGAAGCGCCGGCAAACAAAAGTGCAACGAGGTTCCGGATTCCGATTGACCGGTGGGCGGTCCGAGGTAGATGCTTGGCGGGTCGACCGCCCTGGCCTGCCGGCCTGCACGAGCCTGAGGCGGCGGAGTTCCGATGCGGCAAGGGAGAAGAACCATGACTAGTCGAAATGGATCTGTTTCGCGGCGGGATTTCTTGAAGGCTGCCGGCGCTGTCGCGGCGGCACCCATGATTGTGCCCAGTGCCGTGCTGGGTCAACGGGCGGGGGCAGTGGCCCCCAGTGATAAGGTCGTCATCGCCGGCATCGGGATTGGCGGACGTGGGATGGCCTCCGTGAATACTGTGCTGCGCTACCAGGACACCCGATTCGTCGCCATCTGCGATGTGAAGAAACAGCGCCGGGAGATCATTAAGAAGCTGATCGACGAACGCTACCAGAACAGCGACTGCATGATGTACGCGTACCAGGAGGAATTGCTGGCACGCCCGGATATTGATGCCGTCATCATTGCGACACCGGAATTCTGGCATGCACCCCTCTCCGTCCAGGCGGCCCATGCGGGAAAAGACGTGTTCTGCGAGAAGCCGTGCTCGATGTCGATCCAGGAAAGCCGTGCGCTGGCCGATGCGTTCCGCCGGACCGGCCGGATTTACCAGGCCGGTACCCAGCGGCGCAACGGCCCGAATTTCGTCTGGGCCATTGAAGCGGCCCGCACGGGCAAACTCGGCAAGCTCCAAACCGTTCACGCCAACGTGGGCACCTACATCATGTGGCCACCCATCCCGAGCAAGGACTGGCTGCCAGAAGAGCCGGAGCCGCCCAAGGAGGTCCTCGATTGGGACCGCTGGCTTGGGCCCTGCCCGTGGAGGCCGTACAACTCGTTCTATGTCACGGGCGGGGGTGGATGGAACAACTGGTACGATTTCCACGGCGGCGGCATCCTGGAGTGGGGGTCGCACACCGTGGACCTTTGCCAATGGGCGGCCGATTGCGACGAGACCCATGCCGTCGAATACGTGCCCAAAGGCGCCAACGGCGCTCCTTACTCGGTGCACTGCACGTATTCCAACGGCATCAAGCTTGTGATGCGCGACGGTAACAATCTGGGGAAGCGTCTGCCGGATGACGGCTGGCTGGGTATGGGTTCCTGCAGCGTGCGATTCGAGGGAGACGAAGGCTGGGTGGAAACCGGCGACGGCGGCAGAATCGCGGTTTCGGACAACCTCAGGGGCGATGCCCCCGCACGCCTGAGCGACAGTCTGGTCCTGCATAACCACTGGCGCGATTTTATCGAGTGCATTAAAACCAGATCCCAGCCGCGAGCCAATGCCGACCGCGCGTGCAATTCGCACATCACGTGCCATGCCGCGTTTATCGCCTTCGAGCTGGGTCGCAGGCTGACCTGGGACCCGGCGAAGGAAGAATTCGTCAACGACGCCGAGGCCAACCGCATGCGCTCGCGCGCACTGCGGAAACCGTGGGCGGTCTAGCCTGCGCGAGCGAAAGAAAGAACGGAAACGGGAGATTCGGACCATGCAGAACACCGGACAAGAAAATCCTACGGGAAAGAAACCCGCCAGCAGCGCCGGCGGCCGGGTGAAACCGGAGATTCCGGCCGAATTCAAGGCTGAGCTAATCGAGAAACTGGACCAGACCGCGCTCATACGGATTCTTGCGGAACACGGGTCTGAGCCCGCGGCGGTATTCCGGAAAGGGATTGCCTGCAAGCGCCTGGCGGTGATCGGCACAAAGGAATCGGTGCCGTCACTGGCGGCGCTACTGGGCGACGATCGGGTCTCGGATTACGCTCGCGATGCACTGGAGCTGATTCCCGATCCAGCCGCCGACCAAGCCCTGCGCGAAGCACTGCCCAAGCTGAAAGGTCTGTTGCTGATCGGCGTGATCAACTCAATCCGGCGGCGCAGGGACTCGAAAGCCCTCGAGCCGCTGGGCAAACTCATTTACGGCGAAGACGCGGCCGTGGCGGGAGCCGCCGCGCTGGCGCTGGGAGAGATTAGCGGTTCCGCCGCGGCGAAGATTCTGCAAGGCGCGCTCGGCGCGACTGCGGGTGCCGTACGGGCGGACGTGGCCGGCGGCGCACTGCTGTGCGCAGACCGGATGATGACGGAGAATCGCGAGGGAGCCTTGGCTCTGCTCGACTTTCTCAGCCGGCCGGACATCCCCGGCAACGTGCGAATACGGGCCATGCACTTGCAGGTGGCGGCGGCAGCCTCGCTGAAGCGCCCGCGCACGGCGCCGAGCCCGAAATAGCGATCCGCTATTTCTGCTCGAAGTCTTCGGGTTTTATTCCTTTTCGAAACTTGCCGAAACCAAACCATGTGGGCTGGTATTCGCCCACGTATTCGACGTTGCTGCGCACGGGAATCCTGTCACCCAGCCCGAGAGCCCAGTAGCAGGCATTCACCAGCAATCGACGCAATCCCTCGTTCTCGAGATCGACGGCGGCTCCCATCGTGGTGGTGACAATCTTCGAGGCCCTGCCCTGCTTGCCATTGGTGTTTCGCAGCCAGACTAGGGGCATCATGGGATCGTTCTTTGGCCCCGCGAGGGGCGGATCCGAGCGCCCCATGCCTGCCAGCACCTGGCCCCAGACGAGCACCTGCGCATCCTTTGGCAAGCGGGTCACCGTGTAAACATCGGTCGGTCCCCAGATGTCGGTGACGCCGCGCAACACGGCAATTGATTTCATTACCCCTGCCTCGATTCTCCGGAATCCTGGACAGGCTGCCGGCCCGTGGACATTTTTCTCAAAAAGGCCAGGCCTTCCCGGGCAAGATCATCGCCGGACGGGGCTATCTCGCGCCAGATTGCGGCGGCTTTGGCGATGGCCTCGTTGCCCAGCACGAACGATTCTATGACCAGCCATCCGTCATAATTCATCTCCCGCAGCGCTGCGAAGATGCCGTTCCAGTCCACATGGCCCGTTCCGGGGGTGCCCCGATCGTTCTCGGAACAGTGGACATGGCCCAGCAGTCCTCCTGCCTTTCGGACAGCCTCAACAGGATTCTTTTCCTCTATGTTCATATGGAATGTATCCAGCATGACACGCACGCTGGGACTTCCGATCTCCCGGACCAGCCGAACGGCATCTTCCGCGATGTTCAGAAAATAGGTTTCGAAACGATTCAGGGGCTCCAGGCACAGAACCACAGCGGCCGCTTCGGCTTCCCCCGCCGCTTCGGAGAGGCCCTCCACGGCCCTGTCCCACTCCTGCCGGCTGCGAGGCCGGCCGGCCAGCACGCCGACACCGGCATACAGTGGCCCGCAAAAAACGCTGCTTCCCGTTTCATGGCAGATCCCGATCGCAGCCTTGAGATACTCCCTGGCATTGCGGCGAATCGCCGGATCGCCGCTGATCAAATGCCTGTCCGGGCCGACAATGGAGCAGCAGGTGATGCCGAGCCCGAGGTCGTGGACGGCCTTTCTGATTACCTTTGAGTTGATGTTGCGCGGCTCGTCGATGAAGATTTCGATTCCATCAAAGCCAAGCTTGGCTGCCTTCTCGATCAGCCCCAGGGACTCATCGCTCATTGCGGCAGCCCAGAGCAAAAGATTCACGCCGATCTTCATAAATGGGTTCTCCTCTTCTGCCGGGCATCGGGCCGGCGCTCTGAACCGGTGTGCCATCTTACCTTGACCCAAAGCACCGCTGCGGCGACCCGGCCTCCGGCGTTGATCGCGGCTGGGTCCATTGTATTCCGGTTGCCGCCAGAACGAAATGAAGACTACGAGCTTCCCTGCCGGATCCGCCCGGAGGACGGTCAGGTGCCAACCGCCGAGCGGGTTGTCCGGGGAGGCCCGCCGGAGCAGTGCATCAACCTCCGCCCAGCCCCGAACTTATTTCTCCCTGTCAGAAGCGGTGGATTATCCGGATTGTGATAGACAAACCGATGATGCTGAGAGACATTATTGTCAAGCATAGAAATAATGCCTCTCGACCAACTCATTTCCGAGGAGATGGCGGTGAAAAGAACATCCGTATCACGGCGACAGTTTCTGAAGGCGACAGTTCCGGCGGGCGCGCTGGCTTCAGCTCCGCTGATTATCCCCGGTTCCGCGCTCGGGAAAAACGGCGCGCTGCCGGCCAGCGAACGGATCGTACTGGGCGGCATCGGGATAGGCAGCCGCGGCGGCCTGGTTTTGTCTTCGTTCATGAGCCAGCCGGAAATTCAGTTCGTGGCAATTTGCGACATCCGGGCGGAGCGGCGCGACGCCATCAAAACAAAGGCCGACGAAAAGTACGGCAACAAAGACTGCGCCAAATACAGCAACATACACGAAATTCTGGCGCGTCCTGATATCGACGCCGTTCTCATTGCCACCGGCGACCGCTGGCATACGACCGCCTCCATTTTGGCGGCTCGGGCGGGTAAGGACATTTACTGCGAAAAACCCTGCTCGATGACCATCGCAGAAAGCCTTGCCCTCGCCGACACGGTTCGCCGCTTTGGATGCGTCTACCAGGCCGGCACGCAGCGGCGCAACGTGGCCAATTTCACTTATGTCATCGGCCTGGTCCATGGCGGCACGCTCGGCAAGCTGCAGACCGTGCATGCGAACACGCAGGATCCCAAGGTGACCCATAATTGGCTGCCGGCCCAGCCTGAACCGCCCAAAGACGTGGTCGACTGGGACGCATGGCTGGGGCCCTGCCCGTGGCGGCCCTTTCATTCCGACTACGTGCGCGGCCGCTGGCGCGGCTATTTCGATTTTCACGGCGGCGGCATCCTCGAGTGGGGATCACATACGGTCGATCTTTGCCAGTGGGCCAACAAGGCCGACAACTCGGCGCCTGTGGAATATGAGCCCCAGGGGAAGGACGTGATCTGCCTCTATGCCAACGGCGTCAAGCTTGTAATGCGCGAAGGCGGCTGGCAGAAGGATCTGGGAACCTGTTGCGTGCGATTCGAAGGAGACTCCGGATGGATTGAGACCGGCGACTTCGCCCGGATGAATCTGTCCGACAATCTCAAGGACAAGCACAAAACCTTCACCGAGCGCGGGACCACCCCTGACGGTCACGTGCGGGATTTCCTCAATTGTGTCAAATCCCGGGCGACACCGCGATCCAATGCCGACGCCACGAGCCAAAGCCACATCGCCTGCCATGCGGCGTACATTGCCTGGCAGCTCGGCCGCAAGCTCAAATACGATCCGGTCAAGAATGAATTTGTCGGCGACGCGGAAGCCAATCGGATGCGATCGCGCGCAATCCGCGAGCCATGGCGGGTTTGAGGTAAACGTGTCAAACAGAGCCATCCCGATATATCGACGGAGGGGACGATGATGCCTGATACCGGCGCGGCACCTGTACCGGTCCAGTTAAAGGCCGAGGAGATCATGACCCTGGAGCAGACGAAGCTCATCGAGCTTCTCACTTCCGACGCTCCGGATTTTGCCAGGGCCAAGGCCTGCCAGCGCCTGGCCGTGATCGGCACAAGGGAAGCAGTGCCGGCACTCGCGGCCCTGCTGGCCGATCCGAAGTTCTCGCACTACGCGCGCTATGGCCTGGAACCGATTCCCGATCCGTCGGTGGACGATGCCCTCCGCGAGGCGTCGGGAAAGCTCACGGGGAGGCTGCAGATCGGGGTTATCAACTCCTTGGGGAATCGCCGGGATACCAAAGCCGTGGAAGCCCTGGCAAGACTCATGGACGGGTCCGATGCCGATGTTGCCGCGGCGGCTGCGGCTGCGCTGGGACGCATCGGCGACGGGTCGGCCGCCAAGGAACTGCAGCGGGTGTTGGACCGAACCAAAACGGTGGCCGGTGCGTGCCTGGAATGCTGCGAAGGACTGCTGACGAAAGGCAATAAAGAACAAGCGCTTGCTCTCTATGAGGCACTGCTCCTGCGCTCCGACTTGCCGCCGGCCGTGCGGCTTGCCGCAACGCGCGGGCAGCAGGCCACCCGACGGCCTTGAACAGTTCGCAGTTCGCAGCGTCGGTTCGTGGTCTCAGGAAGAGGCCGCCCGCCATTGCGAACTGACCCTTCGAGCTGCTGTGGTTACTTCAGCTCCTTGATCATCACATTCCGGAAACTCACCTGCATCGGCGGCCCCTTGTGCAGCTGGAAAGCGATGATCCCCTGCAGCCTTGCCGAATCCTTCAACTCTGCCGTTACCATCCCATTCAGTGTGATCCGGATATCTTCACCCCTGCAATAAATCTCGATATCGTTCCAATCCGCCGGTTTCACCACCTTTTCGGCTTTCCCCTTCCAGCCGTTCACCATCACTCCGCGCGAACCCCTCTCTTCGTAGATACCGCCCCACCAGTTTCCCTCGGCCATATCCGCCTGGTATCCGCTGCATATCCAGTTCGGCAACTCCTCGCTCCGGAACTGGATTCCACTGTTGTGGTTTCGCAGCTTCACCTGCGCGCGGAAAACAAAATCCCCGAATCGTTTCGCCTTAAAGATCAGGAACGTGTTGTTCTCGATCGTGACGCTGTCGGTCGATCCCACAATCGCCCCGTCCTTCACCGACCATAAGCGCGGGTCGCCGCTCCAGCCCTGGAGCGTCTTGCCGTCAAACATTGGCTTGAAGTCCGCATCCTCAGCGGCCATCAGCGGGACGAACATCATTATCAGACTCATGAGAATTCGCATCGGTCCTCTCCTTTCACTCTGATTTCAACTCCCGGCCCGGTTCCTCTACTTGAGGAACTCGTCGACGTTTTCCCTGGTCACCAGCCGGAACGGGATGAAAATCTGTTTCTCGAACGGTTCCCGCTTCAGGATTTTGACCGCGATATCCACTGCGGTGCCGCCTTGCCCCCTGGCATCCTGAAAGACGGTCGCGTCCAGCCGTCCGTTTTTCACGGCCTGAAGGGCGTCCGTGATCGCATCGACGCTTGTCACGATCACACGGTTTTTCATCCCCGCCTGTTCCAGCGCGATCAGTGCGCCCATGCCCATTTCGTCGTTCTGGGCAAACACGGCCTGGATACCGGTGCCGTAAGACTGGATCCAGTTTTCCATCAGGGCCATCGCCTTAGCTCGATCCCACTCCGCCGTCTGTTCGGCCAGCAGCTTGAGGCCCGTATTCCGCTCCAATACCTCTCGCGCGCCCTGGGCCCGCTTGATCTGGGCCGCCTGCCCCATGAACCCGTGCATCATGACCAGGTTCCCCCTTCCGTTCAGGCGTTTGCCGATGTATTCCATTGCGAGACGCGCCGATTCCTCGTCACGGGAGCCGACGAAAGCCGTGGGGACCGACCGGGTCTCGGAATTGACGTTGACGATGGGAATTCCCGCAGCCAGGGCCTTGTCCACCGCCGGCGAACTGGCTTCCACCTCGCAGGGATTGAGGATGATGGCATCAACCTTTTGGGCGATGAAGCTCTCAATCTGCTGAACCTGTCGGTCGGCGCTGCGTTGGGCGTCGTTCACAATCAATCGGACGTTCAGCTCCTCGGCCCTTGCTTTCATCGCCTGGTTCAACATTACTATGAACTCTGAGGAAAGATTCAGGAGCGATGCGCCCAGCACAATCTGCTTCCGGGCTGGCGCTTTTTTGTCGCCGCCAGGCGGACGCTCCCGCCCGCAGCCGTTCAGGAAAAGCCCGGCCGTGATCACACATGCCAGGAACCCCGCAGTCCCGCCCGTCGATCTTTTGGCTTTCATGTTACTCGCTCTTGTCCAGCCAGACCGCGCCCACGATGATCGCGCCTTTCACGATCTGTTGATAATAGGAAGACATATTCATAAGGTCGAGGCCGTTATTGATCACTCCCATCAACAGGGAGCCCTGAATGGTCCCCACGACGCCGCCCACGCCGCCTGAAAGGCTGGTCCCGCCTATCACCACCGCGGCAATCGCGTCGAGTTCATAGGCCAGGCCGGCGTTAGGCTGCCCCGTGGTAATCCGGGATGCAAGCACCACGCCCGCCAGCCCCGCCATGGCCCCCGACATCGCATAAGTGAACGTTTTGACCGCGTCCACGTGGATTCCCGAGGCACGAGCCGCATTCTCGTTCCCCCCCACAGCGTAAATGTACCGGCCGAGCCGCGTGTTGGCCAGAAACAGGCAGGAGAGCGCCGTCACGACGATGAGTATGACGATCGGAATCGGGATGCCCAGCCAATCGCTGCTGCCTATGCTGGTGAACGAGCTGCTCAGGTTGGAAACCGGTTTCCCGCCGCTGACCACCAGTGCCAGCCCTCTGGCGGCAGACATCATGCCAAGCGTGACAATAAACGGAGCCACTTTCCCCCGGGTCACGATCACGCCGTTGATCATTCCGCCGAACATCCCGGTCGCAACACCCGCCAGGATCGGGACGATCAGCGGATATTGCCCGGGGTGCGCAAAGGAGGCCGCCACGACACCCGCCAGGGCTACCATCGAGCCGAGTGATAGGTCGACGCCTCCGGCAAGCAGGACGCAGGTTACCCCCACGGCGAGTATTCCGTTGATCGAGATCTGGCGGATCACGATGATCCAATTCTGAAGCGTGAGAAAATTGGGGGCCACGATGGAGAGCAACATGCAGAGGCCGGCCAGGGCGGTCACAATCCCGTACCGTCCCAGCCAGGATCTCACCCGGCCGGCAGCGTTATCTTTTCCCGACCTAGGCATCGCTCTTCCTCCCCTTCCGGCCGGGCATGGCGTAACGCATGATCTCCTCCTGCGTGGTTTGCCTCGGATCGAGTTGGGCAGTGATCCTTCCCTCCTGCATCACCAGTATCCGAGTGCTCAACGACAGAATCTCGGGCAACTCCGATGAAATCATGATGACTGCTTTGCCTGCCTCAGCCAAGCCCCTGATTATAGCGAATACTTCGGCCTTCGCCCCGATGTCGATCCCGCGCGTGGGTTCATCCAGTATCAGCACGTCAGGGTTCGACAACAGCGCTTTGGCTATCACCACCTTCTGCTGGTTGCCCCCGCTCAGATAGGCCACCCTCTGATTCCTGCTGAGGGTCCGAATCGAAAAGGCGCGGATACGGTCGTCGGCGACGCTGTTTTCCTTGCGCCGGTCAATCCACAAACGGCGGCAACAAATTCGCAAGCTCGCCAAAGTGAGGTTGTGCTTGACCGACATTTTCATGACCAGCCCGTACCCCTTGCGATCTTCGTTTACCATGGCGATGCCGTTTGCCAGGGCATCCCGCGGGTGCACGATCCGCAGGCTCCTCCCCTGCACCTGGATCTCTCCCGCATCAGGCGGAGCCAGGCCGAAAAGAGCACAGGCCAGCTCGGTGCGTCCGGCACCCATCAGGCCGGCAATGCCGAGTATCTCACCGCGCCTCACTTCGAAATGCACATCCTGGAATTCGCCCGCCCGGGTCAAGCCGGAAACCCTCAACGCCACGTCGCCCGGGATCGCCGAAGATGGCGGCGGATTACCCGTCAACTCCCGGCCCACCATCAGCGCAATGAGCCGGTCCGGACTCAGTCGGTCAATGGGATGCGCAGCCACGTCACAGCCGTCCCGGAGTATGGTCACCGCATCGGCAATGCGAAAAACCTCGTCCATCCTGTGCGAGATGTAAATCACGGCCACGTGCTGTCGTTGCAAATCGCGAATGACCTCGAACAGCGCTTCCACTTCGGGTTGAGAAATGGCCGAGGTGGGTTCATCCATGATGATGACCTCGGCACGGTGAATGAGCGCCTTCGCAATTTCCACTGCCTGCATCTCGGCCACGCGCAGTTCCTTCATTTTCTTCAGCGGCAACAGCCGGACGCCAAGCCTCTCCAGGACCTGCGCCGCCTCGCGATTCATCTGGCGCTTGTTCAGCCAGCCCAGGAGAGGAGAGGCCGATTCCCGCCCCATGAATATGTTTTCCGTCACCGTCAAATCCGGGAACGGAAGCAATTCCTGGTGGATCATGGAAATGCCCTGCCGGAGCGCATCGTGCGGACCGCGAAATCTGATCCTGCGCCCCCTGTAGAGAATCTCTCCCGCGTCGGGCAGGTAGAAGCCGGCCAGAATTTTTGCCAGGGTTGACTTGCCGGCCCCATTTTCCCCCATGAGGGCGTGAACGGATCCTCGCTCGACATCCAGCCTCACGCTTGAGAGGGCTTGAATGCCGGGGAAGGACATCGACAGGTTTCTGATCTGCAGGATATATTCCTTTGTCATAGGATCAACGCTGGCCGGGAAAACCGCGCCGGCCTCGCCCTGCGACATCCCGTGCTCATTCTTGACACCGTGACGGATGTCTCGGCGTACGTTCCGTTCAGATGCAGCAGACGGGGCAAAGTTGACATCACACCCCCATATCGGAAGCAGCATCGTACCGGGGCATGAACAAAATTGCAGCTTGTTTTTCCCACGGGCCTGAGGGAGCGTATGAGGAAGGCAGGGGCATTAAAGAGCTGGCCAGGGTTGAGAACTATCCTATTTGCCGCCAGATCCAGACTTCGTCTCCCTGCCTTTCTTGGG
>Ga0315275_10002202_pt1 | contig 17527 bp, 14 predicted proteins | sample YL17G03_0_MG_FD_205557 | JGI IMG/M metagenome (GOLD analysis project Ga0315275, IMG submission 205557) | Sediment microbial communities from Yellowstone Lake, YNP, Wyoming, USA - YL17G03_0 | ecosystem: Environmental > Aquatic > Freshwater > Lake > Sediment | place: USA: Wyoming | collected...
AGGCCGTAATCCCGGCCTCCGCAGCCACCTTTCCCGCCAACCGTCCCCCGCGCCGAGCTGCGGCATAGCACTTATGAAATATGCGGGCTAGGGTTCTTTCGACGCCTTCTGCGCCCGGTTCAACCGGTTTGTGCGGCTGAGCAGGCGCACATTCTTCTGCCTCGGGCCCTGCCAATGTCCCGACGCGTCAACCTACTTCTTCCGCAAGTCGTAACAGGACACTCCGCCATCGTATTGGCTACCAAGATGGAAGTAGAGTTTCCCATCGGCTATGGCGGGTGAACTGAAGGCCTCGCAACCGACATCCTGTTTGCCCATCAACTTTAAGGTCGGCGAGGCGGCAAACATGCGCACTGACCCGCCGTTGCCCGTCAACATAAAGACTTTGCCGTCGGCGGCGATGGGAGAACTGAATTCGTTCTCCCCGTTCCACGTTCCGTTCTCCTGCTGCCAGAGCACATCGCCGGTTTCCAGTTTGAGGCAAGAGAGGGTTTTCATGCTTTGGGTAAATACGCAGCCGTTGGCGATCACCGGGCTGGCGGCGGTACCTTTGCCCAGATCCTTCTCCCAGAGTTTTTCCGCCTTGTCCGGCGACAGTTTCCAGGCCTTGTAATTCTTTACCATGATATCGTTGGCCACCGCCGGTGTTTGAAGGGGGGCGCCGCCGCCGGCTTTGATGGTCCACATGATGTTGCCGGTCTTCGCGTCCGTGCAGACCACACGGGTATCATCCTTATCACCGGCAGTGTTAAGAATATACGCCACGCCGTCTTTGGCCCAGAGGGCCGGAGAGCAGTTGGCAGAGTTCCAACCTTCTACGGCCTTCGGTTGCGACCACAACTCCTTGCCGGTGGCGACATCGTAGCCGCGCAGCGACTCACTGGACGAGAACACGGCGATGCCGTTCACCACGACCGGGGAGGCGTTGATCTGTTTGGGGTCGATATTTTTGTCCGTGCGCCAGAGTTCCTTGCCGGTCGCCAGGTCAAGGCAAGCGGGACGTCTGCCCAGCAGGGCGATGACCTTTCCATGGGCAATCGCCGGGGTGCCGTGCTTGCTGTCTTCTTCACTTCCGTAGTCTTTGGTCTGCCAGAGCAGTTTGCCGGTTTCGCCATCCAGGCAGTAGCATATCCCGGATACGATCACGACTTTGCCTTCACCGGCTGCCGGACTGCCACTTCCGCCGCGCATTCCCATCGTTTTCCACAGGAGTTTCGCGGTGCTCAGGTCATCCACCAGCGCCGGCCCGGCGATCCCGGCGCCGCTCGCCGGCCCGCGAAAACTATTCCAGGCGGACAGCGGTGCGCCGGTCGCCGGCGCAGGTCCTTTCGCCGGCGCCTTACCGGCCACGCCTTCACCCGCGAGGGCAGCCGCGCCAAGGCAAACAGCCAGCACCAAGCCCAACAACCAGACTGAATCCCATCTCGTCAAACGATTGACTTTCACGGCACGACTCCTTAACAGTTACTGCTTCCATGTGTTCGTCCTACTCGCAAATGAAACCACACGTCTCATTCTCCGACCTTACCGGGGCCAAAGACCATTATCTCAGCGACGCGCCACCAGCCGGCCATGGTTCCACGCACTATTCCGTCAGATCCGAAAGTCCAGTCCAGCCACGTGCTGAAACACGCCGGCCGGTCGATGGTTCCATCAGTTCGCCAGGGGATTCCACGGTGCCATGCGAGGACTGGAGCTGTTTGGCTGAGCGTGTGTACACTCGGCGGACAAGAGCCGTAAATGAGCAAAACCGCGGCGGGTGGCGGGGCAAGAACGCGGCACCGGTGCCTATGTACCCCGCTCGGCACGGGGTATCAATTCCTTTCGCCTGGCCCCTCCGGGCCTTCAACGGCCGCTTTGAGTCCCGCAGTCGGTAACTCTCGCCGTTGGCCTCCAGAATGTGGACACGGTGCGTCAGGCGATCCAGGATGGCGCCCGTTAGCCACTCGCTGCCGCAGACCTCCGTCCATGCCTCGAACGGCAGGTTGGTCGTGACGACGAGGCTGGTGCGTTCGTAGGCCCGGCTGGGGCAACAAAGAAGTTCTGTGCGCATCGGGACAGAGGGCGTGCTGAAGGCCGAAAATGGCCGAAACGTGGACCGGGGACAGGTAGAACCGATATTTTAGTGGGCAAGACAAGCGGATGAAAAAACCTGGCCACATGGGTCTCCGTTCTGTAACGTGAACCCCCCGGAAGAGAAGCAAGGGCCGGGCCTCTTGGGGAGGTCGCCGGCGCGGGCGGTGCGGGACTGGTTTGCGATCTGACCTTGAGGGGCTCCGGATGCAAAGGGCGACTTGAAGGGAACCCATGAAACTGCGCAAACTCAGGAAGTTACTGTTGGAGGTTCAGGATTACCAGATCGTTGCCCGGCAGCGGTTGGACCACTGAGAATTGAAGGTCGGCCGCTACCAGTCGTTGGGCCAGTACGTGTGGAGCGGCGAGGCGCAGACGGTTTCTCCGGGTCAGTCCTGGGGCAGCCTGGGCGAAGGGGTCGACACGGGCCTGTTTCGCAGGGCCGTCGAGGTGCCGCCGGAGATGGAGGGGTACGCAGTCGAACTCCAGATTGTCACCGGGGGCGAGGCGCAGCTTCTCATTGACGACGAGCCGTTCCAGGGGAATGACCCCCATCACTTCCGCGTGCTGCTGACGGCCAAGGCTCGCGGCGGCGAACGGTACAACGTCAGTGTCGAATCGTGGATTCGCGTCGCCATGAACGACCAGAGTGATGACCGGTGGATGGCTGAGGCCCTGCGGTTGGCCGAGGCCGCCCTCGACCACGATGAGGTGCCCGTCGGCTGCGTCATCGTCCACCAGGGCCGCGCCGTCGGCCGAGCACACAACCAGCGCGAAACCCTCCAGGACCCCACCGCCCACGCCGAGATGATCGCCGTCACCCAGGCCGCCGAGGCCCTCGGCTCCTGGCGCCTCACCGGATGCACCCTCTACGTGACTCTGGAGCCGTGCGTCATGTGTGCGGGAGCGATGGTCCTCGCGCGGCTCGACCGCCTGGTCTATGGGGCTGCGGACCCGAAGGCGGGCGCGGTGGAATCCATCTTCCGGATTCTCGACGAGAAGCGGCTGAACCATCGCGTCGAGGAGACCGGCGGCGTTCTGGCCGAGCCGTGCGGACGCATCCTCTCGGAGTTCTTCCGGGCCAAGCGCGGGACCGATGAAGTCGGCGGCGAGGCGGACGACTAAGGACCGCCGGGCGGCGGAGGGATGGGTTTCGACGCAGGCTGAGCGACCGGCTGCGGCGGCGCAGGTTTCGGAACAGCCTCGGCGGCAGGCTGCGGCGATTGCGGGGACGGCTGGGCGGACTGGCGCTCGGCACGGGCCCGGTCGCGCTCTTTCTGCAATGCCCGTTCGATCCAGTCGCGCCACGCCGCAGGATTGTATCCGAAATCCTGTCCGGCGATCTTCGCCAGGGCGGCCCGAACCTCCGGCTGAGGGACCCAGGCGAGGTATATGCGGCGGACGTACTCTGGTTCCGGACCGCCGCCGATGCCTGTCCCCGCGCCAATGTAACCGATAATCGGCATCACCCCCGCCGCACGGCCGGCGACGACCGCCCTGGCGCCCGCCACGTAAGGGATGATCGTACCGCTGAACATTGACGGCGTGGGGGTGTCAGGCGCAGGGAAGATGGCAATCCGGGTCTCAGCGCGCCTGAGGTGCCCCAGCAGGGGGAGGGCAGCCGCAAGGTCGCCGATCTCGCCCAGGGCATAGGCGGCCCGCGTTCTCGCCTCGGGCTGGCCTTTCAGGCCGTTCGTGAGCGCCTTGAGCGCCCCGCGGCGGTCGGCCCGCATCTGGATGGCCTCGATGGCCGCCGTCCGGACCGCTTCGGATGCGTCGGTCAGGACGAACTTCGCCACCAGCCGCCCGGCCTCGTCGCCCTCCATCTGGCCCAGGACCTCGCACGCCATCGCACGCATAGCCTCGTCGCCGATGCCCAGGACCCGCACGACGGCTTCGGCGCCGGCCGGGTCGCGGATCGCCAGCATCCTGCGGCGGCCTTCGGCCTTCATCTCGGGGTCCGCGGAACCGAGGTAACGGATGGAGATATCCTGGATTTCCTTGGTGACGGCGGCCCGTCGCTCCGCGAGCGGAGGCTCGGAAGCCGTCATCAGCGACGGCGCTGGCGGGCGGGTGATGGGCGGCGCCGCGCTCGGCTGGGCCGCGCTCGGGGGTGATACGGCGGCGGATGGCGCCGGCGCGGCCGGAGGCGGCGAAACCGCCGCGCTTTCCGCATAAATCGCGCCGCCTGGAATCGCAACAATGAGCAGGGCCAAGACGCGCCTGAACATCCCTATCTCCTCGTAGCGCTTCTACATATTATACGGCAGACGGGAAGGGGTAATTGCACCAAATCCGCTGCCGGGCTTCTTGGGTGCCATGCTTTCGCTCTGTTGCGAAAGCATGTCCACCGCACATCTGACCCATGCTTTCGCAAGCGAAAGCATGGCACCCCCGATAATAGGGCCGGCAAACTAATAGCCCAGTTTGGCCAGTTGGGCCATGAGGCCCTTGACCGCCGCTGCGCTCTTCTCGAAGGCCGCCCGCTCGTCGGCCGCGAGGTCAAATTCAAGAATGTCCATGACGCCGCCCGACCCCAGCCGCGCGGGCACGCCCACGAAGTATCCGCCCACGCCGTACTCCTTGTCCGAGTAGGCGACGCAAGGCAGGACCCGCCGCTCGTCGCGGAGGATCGCCTGGGCCATCTCGACGGCGGCAGCGGCCGGGGCGTAGAACGCCGAGCCGGACTTAAGGAGCGCGACGATCTCGGCCCCGCCGCTGCGCGTCCGCTCGACGATCCGCTCGATCTTCTCCTTCGCCAGGCGCCCCGCCAGCGGCACGCCGCCGACCGACGAATGGCGCACCAGCGGCACCATCGCGTCGCCGTGTCCGCCGAGGACGTACGCGCTCACGTCCTTCGGACTCACCGCCGCTTCGGCCGCGATGAACGTCCGCATCCGGGCCGAGTCAAGAACGCCCGCCATCCCGACCACGCGCCGCGCCGGCAGGCCCGAGACCTTGTGTGCGAGGCCCGTCATCGCATCCACGGGGTTCGATACGATAACGAGGATCACGTTGGGGCTATGTGCCACGAGGTTCCGGACGACGCCCGCGACGATCTCGGCGTTCTTCGCGAGGAGGTCGTCGCGGCTCATGCCGGGCTTCCGGGCGAGGCCTGCCGTGACGATCGCCAGGTCGCTCCCGGCCGTTGCGGCATAGTCGGTTGTGCCGGTGATGCGGTGGGCGAAGCCGGTGATGGGGGCGGCCTGCGCGAGGTCCAGGGCCTTCCCAGCCGCCAGGCCGGCGATGACGTCCACGAGGATGATGTCGCCGAGGTCCCGCGCCGCGGCCCAGAGGGCGCACGTCGCCCCGACGTTCCCCGCCCCGACGATGGTGATTTTCGGATGACTCATGCTGTCTCCCTTAAGCCGCCGATGCAGGCGCTCACGTCAGTGGCTCCCACTAGCCGGTCGCACAGAGATGACCTTGGTATGTATATTAAAATCTACAACGACGCCCTCATAAACCCACTCATCGGCGACTGTATCGTTCCAGTATTTATCCTGTTCCTGCTGTGTCCAATTCAGCGGTGCTTCGCAAAACGTGACGTGGGGGTGGGACTTGGGTTTGCCTAGTTCCTCAATGACCTGCGCTTTTGTCTTTCCAATCAGATGGTCCATGGCGCCAACGTCTCCTGCGGTTGTCTTCCCTCCCGGCACGGCTGGTGCGGGGTTCTTGTCGCAGCCCGGAAGTACCAGCAGCGCGGCAGAGACCATCATGGCTAGTATTCGCATTGGGCCTCCACGACAACAGAAACCAAGGAATCCACAGGCCCCACACGTCAAGGCTGTTGGACGTGATTATAGAGGCGTACGGGCAGGCGTCAACAGTGCGAGTAACAGTGGCCTACGCGCGGGGGTGGTATTTCCGGTGGATGGCCTTCAGGCGGCTGGGGTCCACGTGCGTGTAAAGTTGCGTGGTGCCGATGTCCACGTGACCGAGCATCTCTTGGACGGCCCGGAGGTCCGCGCCGCCCTCGAGGAGATGCGTCGCGAACGAGTGGCGGAGCGTGTGCGGGCTTGCGCGCGGGCTGAGGCCGGCCCGGGCGATGTATTTCTTGACGAGCCGCCAGAGCGTCTCGCGGCCCATCCTTCGGCCCGAGTGCGTCAGGAACAGGTACTTTTCCCCTCGTCCGAAGTCTGGACCCGTACCGGGCCGGTCGAGCGCCGGCCGTTCCTCGGCCAGGTACGCGTCCAGCGCCTCGAGCGCCCGCCGGCCGACCGGGACGATCCGCTCCTTGCGGCCCTTGCCGACGGCCAGGACGTAGCCGACCTCGCGGTTGACGCTCTGGACGGTGAGGTCGGCGACCTCGCTGGCCCGCGCGCCGGTGGCGTAAAGCATTTCGAGGATGGCCCGGTCGCGCAGGGGCCACCGGTCCAGGTCGGCGCTAGGGGCCGTGAGCAGCCGGTCCACCGCGCGGCGGTCGAGGACCTCCGGCAGGTTCTGCCAGATGCGCGGGCTTTCGAGGTGCTCCGTAACGTCGCGGCCGATGAGCCCCTCGCCGCTCGCGAATCGGAAGAACATGCGGATGGCCACGAGGGCCCGGCTGATGCTCGTCACGGCCTGGCCGCGCGACTTCTCGGCCACCATGAAGTCCACGACCTGCTCGGCCCGGACGGCGTTCCAGTCGTCGCTCGACCCGGAGGCTCTCGACGGGCCGCTTGAGTCGGCGCGGACGAAGGCCGAAAAGCGCTCGAGGTCGCGCTCGTAGGCCTCGAGCGTGTTGACGCTCAGGCCGCACTCGACCGTCAGGTAGTCGAGGAACGTCTCGATGGGGCTGGCGGAGACCTGAAGCACCGATGTTCCTTCCCGATGACACCTGCCTGCCGGTCCGACCACGGCACGGCCGAGGCCGTGACGGGCAGGCAGTGCAGGCAGGTCCGCTATGACAATCGTCGCGCGGCGCGAGGCCGCTTTAGGAAAAGTCCGATAACCGGCCCTCCGGGCGCACCGGCGCGCCTCTCGGCGGGGTCATGTCCATAGGATAGGAGCAGACCGCGCGCCGCCCGCTCGCCGGCGGCATTTGCGGTTGACAGTCTGTCGGCGGTTGTGTACGGTGAAGCCGCAGAGCCACCTGGGCAAACGGGAGGCAGCGCGATGGCGCTATCGCATCCGAAGCGGACGGAGGAACGGCCGTCGCGCCGCGGCCCCGGCAGGGCAAGCCTGCCGCGGTTTGACCGCTGGATCGCGACGGTCCTGGCGCTGGCGGCGGCGGTATGCCTCGGCTTCGCCAGGGCGGAGCCCGGCGCCCTGGCGGCGGCGCCGGCCTCGCAACCGGACGCGGCCGCTGCCAAGGCCGATGCCGAACTCGCCAGCCTGCGCGATTTCCTGGTCGGGTCCGACCGGACGATGGCCACCCGGCGCGACGCGGCCGACGTGCTCCTCGACAAGGACACCCCGGCCGCGCTTGCCGTTCTGGTCGAACTCCTTTCGGGCACGATGCCGTCGGACGCGAAGTTGGCGATCCTCGACGCCATCGCCGCGCGCCAGACGGCCCACCCGGCGTTCCTCGATCCGCTCTTCCAACTGCTGCGAAGCGACGACGAAGCGACCCGCCGCGCTGCCGCCGCGGCTTTCGGCGCCTATCAGGGTAGCGACAGGGCCTTCCTTCGTCTGAAGGAACTGGCGACCGCGGGCGAGGCCCCTTCGACGGTCCGCCTGGCGGCGATCCAGGCGATGGCCCGCCTGGTGGACAAGCGTTCGATCGAAACGCTGGTCCGCCTGACGGGCGATGCGAAGTCGTCCGTGGCAGCCGCTGCGGCCGACGCCCTGGCCGACATGACGGGCCTCAGGGACATCGGCGCGTCGCCCTTCGACCCGCTCAAGGCGACCCCGAGCATGGTCGAGGGGTCGCACGAGGCTTGGGCCGAGTGGTGGAAGGCGCACGAGCAGCAGCCCGAGTCGCTGCTGCTGGCCGGCCTGCTCCGCCGCAGCCGCGAGGAAGCCAAACGCTGCGAGGCCGCCATGGACCGGCTCCAGGCACGCCTCATCCGTCACCTCAAGGATCTTTACGAGGCCGCGGACGCCAAGCAGAAAGTCCGCCTGGCGATGGAGCATCTCGATGACTCTGTGCCGCAGGTCCGCGCCCTGGGGGCCAGCCAGGCCGCCAACATGGCGCACGATGTGCTGGGCGCCGGCAACGGCGGCGCGCGGCAGGGGTACCAGGAACTCATCGCGTCGCTCACCAAGCGTGTCAACGACGAGTCGCCGGCGGTCCGGTCGGCTACGGCGGAAGCCCTGGCGGCCTGGAAAGAAGCCGCGGCGGCGCCGGTCCTGCTGGCGCGGCTCGATGCGGAGAAGTCGCCGGAGGTGCGAGCCGCACTGGCCGCGGCGCTCGGCGGGCTGAAGGTCATCGAGGCCGTCCCGAAACTGATAACCATGCTGGATTCGAGCAACGAGGTGGAGGTCCTTCGTGCGGCCGGAGCGCTCGGCGCCATCGGCGAAAAGGGGTCGCCGGGATCGGCAGCGGTCGAGCCGGCCGCCAAGGCGCTCGGGCGCCTGGTTCGGTCGGCTCCGCAGCCGTCGGTCCGCGAGGCGGCGTGCTTGGCCCTGGCGAAGATCGCCCCGCCGTCGGCCGAAGAAGTGCTGGCGATGGTCCTCGACGATCCGACGCCGAGCGTCCGGTTCGGCGCCGCCCAGGGGATCGGGAACCTTCCCAAAGTCGGCGACCGGACGGTCGCGTCGCTGGCGGCCCGGCTTCAGGACGAGAACAAGGGCGTGCGTCAGGCGGCGGCGGCCGCCCTGGCCAGGCTCGGCGGACCGGAGGCCGCGAGGAAAATGGCCGACCGGCTCAAGGTCGGCGCCGAGACTGAGCCGGCCGTCCGCAACGCGCTGTGGGCGGCCGTCAAGGCCCTCGTGGACCGCAGCGCTTCGCCGGACCTGGCGCAGGAACTGGGCGACCGGTTCTTCGCGCGCGAAGGGGCCGAGGAGGTGCAGCACGCCGCGGCGATGTACGAGGCGGCCCTGGCCAAGATGCCCGCCGCAGATCGCGCCGGCCAGGCCGCCCAGGTCCTCTACGAGAAACTGGTGGATGCCTACGTTGCGGCGGGGACACCCGAAAGCGCCATACCGCCGCTCAGGCAGTTGCTTCTCATGACGCCCGCCGAGAACGTCGTCCGCGTCCGCGAACTCAACCAGCAACTCGGCGTGATCCTCCTGGCCAGGGAACCGTACACGGACGCGGTGCCGTGCCTGGCGGCGGGCATGAAAGGCGCCGCCGCCGATGACCGGCTGGCCATCGTCAAGGCCGTCCAGGCGCGGACCGAGGCGCTCCTGAAGGCCGACCGGCCGGAGCAGGCGCTGAAATTGCTCGATGTGTTCGGCCGCGCCCAGCCCGACGGCGGCGCGGACCTGACCGCGCTCGGGCCTCTGAGAGCCCAGGCCACCGACGCGACCGTCGCGCGGGCCATCGCCAAGTTGGGCGGCCCGGAGGACCAGGCGGCGGCAGCCGTCGCCACGCTCAAGACGATCGGCCGCCCGGCTTCCCTCAAACTGCTCGATGCCCTCGAGGCCGACGCCAAAGGCGGTCGCCGCGACCTCGAGGTCAAGGTCCTCGCGGCGATCGAGGCCGTCACGGGCCGGAACGATCATGGGTACGTTCTCCAGGCCCCGCTCGAGGAACGCCTCGGGCGGATCGAGGCCTGGCGAAAGGCGCTTTAAGTCAGACCCGTAAATCCGAAGGACGAAATCCGAAATTCGAATGAAACAGCAAGTCCGAAATCCGAAACCCGTATCCGCGGGCGGTTTCGAATTTGTCTTTTCGTCACTCATTCGACATTCGAATTTCATCATTCGTTATTCTGGAAAGTGCGGCACCGCAGGGCCATGACGAAACGCTACGTTGGAATTGACCTGGGCGGCACGAACCTGAAACTCGGTCTGGTCGCGGCCGACCCATACGGGTCCGGTCGTAACAAGGACGGGAAACTCCTGGAGCGCCATTCCACCCCGACCGAGGTCGCCGGCGGGCCGGACCACGTCCTGAATCGCATGGCCCAGGCCGTGCGCGACCTGTGCCGGACCGCTAGGCTGCCGCTCAGCGACGTGGCCGCCGTCGGGGCGGCCGCGCCGGGGCCGCTCGACTCCAAGGCCGGCGTCGTCGTCGTCGCTCCGAACCTGCCGGGTTGGCGGAACATCCACGTCCGCGACATCCTCCGGAAAAAACTCCGCCGCCCGGTCGTACTCGAAAACGATGCCAACGTTGCGGCCTACGGCGAGTTCCGGTGCGGCGCAGGCCGACGCGTCCGCAACATGGTCATCCTGACCCTCGGCACCGGCATCGGCGGCGGCATCATCCTGGACGGCAAGATGTTTCGCGGCACAACCGACACGGGCGCCGAACTGGGGCACATGATCGTCCACTACGGCGGTCGGCGGTGCTCCTGCGGCGCTCACGGATGCCTCGAGGCCTACGCCTCGGCCACGGCCGTCGTCGGCCGGACCAGGGAAGCCATTGCATCAGGCAATCGGTCCAGCCTCGCCAGGCATCGAGGCTTCACCTGCAAAGACGTTTTCGACGCCGCCGACGCCGGCGACCGGCTCGCCCGACGCATCGTCGAAGAGACAGCCGATTACCTGGCTGCCGGCATCACCACGATCCTCCACGTCCTGAACCCGGAGATGGTAGTCCTGACGGGGGGCATGATGGGCGCGGGTGAGCCGTTCCTGGATCGCGTCCGGCGGCGCGTGAGGGAGACGGCCTTCGAGCGCGCCTCGTCGGCCTGCGAAATTTGCTGGAGCGCGCTGGGCGGCGACGCCGGAATCCTCGGGGCGGCACTGGCGGCCGAGGCGTTTGACCGGACCGGCAAGCCCGCCTGAGACCCGCGAGGAACGCATCATGAAGCGACGGTGTCCGAAATGCGGCGCGGAGTGGGAGATCAAGGGGCCGATCGGGTTTCGCGAGGAATGCCCGGAGTGCGCGGCGTTCATGCATACGTGCGTCAACTGCCGCCTGCTCGACGCCCCGGCCGGCGTCTGCCGCAGCCCGACGACCGAGGCCGTCCGCGACCGGACGGAGATCAACTTCTGCGAGGAGTTCGAGTTCGGCCCTGGCGAGGCCGCCAGCGCGTCCGGCACAGGCGCGCCGCCACGCCAGGGGACGCCGGCGCCGCGACCGACCGGCTTCAAGCCCTTGTCGGGCGACGATGCCAGGCGCCGGTTCGACGACCTGTTCCGGGATTCCAAAGAGTGATGGCGCCCGCGAGAGGTTTCCGCGGCCTGTCGCGAGCCCGGCCGAGCGGCGGTGTGCGCTGCGGCCTCGCGGCCGCGCTGGCCATGGCGCTGGCGGCCGCGGCGATTTCGGCCGGGTGCGCGATCTTCCCGCTAGGCTCGTACTGGCCGGCCATCGCCGAGCGCCGGGCCGGAGCGTCCCCCGCGGCCCAGGCCGAACTCCGCTCGCTCGGTCCGCCGGCTGCGACCGAGGCCGAGGCGGCAGCCCTCAGCGCCCGCCTCCAGACGGCTGTCACGCGGCGGTGGACGAGCGAAGACCTGGCCCGGTCGGCGCGACGGATGAGCGCTCCGGCCGGTCAGTCCGTCTATGCCGACGCGATGCAGGCAGTTGTATGGTATTATGTTGATGAGATTTCGTACCGGCGCCTCGTGGTCGCCGGCATCGAGAGCCTCCGGGCGGCGCTCGATAACCCGGCCTTCCGCCGGCAATTCCCCGAGACCGAGACAGCCGACCGGCGCGCGCGGCTGGCCGCGGCGCTCGACATCCTCGACCTGAAGGCCAGGGCTTCGAATCCGGCCCTGGCCTGCCAGGCCGCCGAGTGGCTCGCCGTCGCCCTCGAAAAGAACCGCGCCATGCTGGGCCTGCCGGACGGCGCGGTCGTCGCGGAGTTCCTCTTCGGCGCCATGGACAGCCTCGACCCCTACTCGCGCTACATGACGGCCGAGATGACGTGCCTGTACCGCGAGCAGGAGCAGGGCCGGTACGTCGGCATCGGGGCCGAGATCACCAGCCGCCAGGGCCGGTTCTTCGTCAAGGCCGTCTTCGAGCACGGCCCGGCGGCCAAGGCCGGCCTCCAGGCGGGCGACGAAATTATCGCCGTGGACGGACGGACCATGACGGACCTCACCCTCTCGGACGTGGGCCGGCGCCTCCGCGGAAAGCCCGGAACGACCGTCACCCTGACGCTGAGGAGCGATGGCCAAGGACCGCCGCGCGACCTGGCCGTCACGCGGGCCGAGGTCCGCTTGGCGGCCGCGCGCGACGCCCGATTGCTCGATCCCGCGCGCGGCATAGCCTATGTCCGGCTGGCGGAGTTTCAGGAGGGGGCGGAGGCCGACCTCAGGCAGGCGGTGGAATCGCTGGCCCGACAAGGGGCGAAGACGCTCATCCTCGACCTCCGCGACAATCCGGGCGGATCGCTCCTCGAGGCGATCTGGGTGGCCGGGATGTTCCTGGCGCCGGGTCCGGTGATACAGACTCGCGGCCGGATGATCGGCGCGACGTGGAAGTACGACGTGCCGTGGCTCGCGCGGCGGGCATGGACGGGGCCGATGGCGGTCCTCGTTAACGAAGACACGGCGAGTTCGGCGGAACTGGTGGCCTCGGCGCTGGCCGAGCGAGGCCGCGCGACGATTGTCGGACGGCGGACCTTCGGCAAGGGCGCCGTCCAGATATGCTTTCCGATCCAGTGGGGCGCGGGGGCGGTCTGCCTGACGATGGCCCGCGTCTACGACGCCGGCGGCCGGTGCCTGGACGGCCGGGGCGTTGTGCCGGACATCGAAGTGGTTCCGCCCGAGTCGCCGCCGCTGCCGGTCGCAGGGCCGGTGGCAATCCAGGAAGACCCTGTGGTGCGCGCGGCGATCGAGGCGCTCGCGCCAGTCCTCCAGCCTGCGGCGCCTGCGGCGCGATGAAACTTTTCCGGCCGCGCACTATAATTAGTTCAAGATGAGTTCCTGCGGCGTCCGATAGTTTCTATTGAGAGAACGAGCGAGGTGCTGTCTCCGCGTAAGCCGATTCCGCAAGTGCAACGGGCACTTGTTCATATGTTTTTAGCATTGTGGAATCACGCATCGCACCCGATTTCGTGAAAGGAGACGGCTCATGGCGAAGAAGAAAAAGGCGAAGAAGAAGGTGGCAAAGAAGAAACGTTGCAGGTAGTAGAAGTTAGCCGGGCCGTCACGTCTGACGCGCCCTGAAAGAATTGCCGGGGAGGTCCGCTGCAAGCGGGCCTCCCGCTTTTTACCCTGAGCGGCGCGACCGCATTGACACGGCCGGCCGGTCTCTCTATACTGCCGCGCCGCACGGGCCGAGAGAGATCAAGCGGAACGTCAACGGGATTTTCATGAACGAGCGGCACATTGCAATCCTGAAGGGCGCCGTGGACGCCAAGAATCTGGCCCGCATCGAGGCGCTCGGCAGCGATTGCCTGAACTCCTTCGTGGCTGACGCCGTCAGACTCTGCCGCCCGGCCTCCGTCAGGGTCTGCACGGACGATCCGGCTGACGCCGCCTGCATCCGCCGGCGCGCGGTCGCCAACGGCGAGGAGTCGCCCCTGACCCTCTCGGCGCACACCGTCCACTTCGACGGCTACCGCGACCAGGGCCGCGACAAGGAGGCCACCAAGTACCTCCTGCCGAAGGGCTTCCACCTGGGGCCGAACCTGAACTGCATCGGCCGCGACGAGGGACTCGCGGAGATCCGAGGATTCCTGGAAGGCTCCATGGAAGGGCGCGAGATGTACGTCGCCTTCTACTCGCTCGGACCGACGAACTCGCCCTTCAGCATCGCGTGCGTCCAGATCACCGACTCGGCCTACGTCGTCCACAGCGAGAACCTCCTGTACCGCGCCGGCTACGAGCAGTTCCGGCGCCTGGGCGGCGGGGAGGGGTTCTTCCGGTTTCTGCACTCCTGCGGCCGGATCGAGAATCACACGAGCGCCGAGCCGGACAAGAAACGAATGTATATAGATATCGCCGAGGACACGGTCTTCAGCGTCAACACGCAGTACGGCGGCAACTCGATCGGACTGAAGAAACTGGCGCTGCGCCTGGCCATCCGCAAGGCCGACCGCGAAGGGTGGCTTGCCGAGCACATGTTCGTCATGGGCGTCCACGGACCGAAAAAGCGCGTGACGTACTTCGCGGGGGCCTATCCGAGCGCCTGCGGCAAGACGTCCACCGCGATGATCCCGAACGAGACGATCCTCGGCGACGACATCGCCTATTTCCGCGCCATCGGCCGCATGGCCCGCGCCGTCAACGTCGAGGCCGGCATCTTCGGCATCATCCAGGACGTCAAGGCCAAGGACGATCCGGTCATCTACCAGGTGCTGACGCAGCCCGGCGAAGTCATCTTCTCGAACGTCCTGGTGGCCGGCGGACGACCCTACTGGCTGGGGATGGGAGAGGAACTGCCCAAGGAGGGCGTCAACTTCTCCGGCCGCTGGCACGTCGGCAAGATTGACAAGCAGGGCAACGAGATCCCTTCGGCCCACAAGAACGCCCGCTACACGATCTCCCTGAGGACCCTCGCGAACCTCGACCCGAAGTTGGACGATCCCAGGGGCGTCGTCGTGGGCGGCATAGTTTACGGCGGCCGCGACAGCGACACCTCCGTCCCCGTCCAGCAGAGTTTCGACTGGATGCACGGCATCGTCGCCTACGGCGCGTCGCTCGAGAGCGAGACCACGGCTGCAACCCTCGGCCAGGAAGGCGTCCGCACGTTCAACCTGATGTCGAATCTGGATTTCCTGGCCATCCCGCTCGGCCGCTACATCGCCAACAACCTCCGCTTCGCCGAGGGCCTGCGCAAGGCGCCGCGAGTCTTCGCCGTCAACTATTTCCTTCGCGGCAAGGACGGCCGGTTCCTGACCGGCATGCGCGACAAGGCCGTCTGGATGAAATGGATGGAACTCCGGGTCCACGGCGACGTCAAGGCCATCCGCGGGCCGACCGGCTGGCTGCCGCGATACGGCGACCTCAAGCGGCTCTTTAAGTCGGTCCTCGGCGCGGAGTACACGCGCCGCCAGTACGTGGACCAGTTCACGATCCGGACACTTGAGAACCTGGCGAAACTCGACCGCATCGAGAAAATCTATCGCCAGGACGTGGCCGACACGCCGCCGGAGGTCCTGAAGGTCCTGGCCGACCAGCGCCGCCGCCTCGAGCGCCTCCGCAAGGCCAAGGGCGACTACGTCGCGCCGACGGACCTGTAGGCCGGCCGCTCAGGTTCCTTCCTTCGGCCCCAGCAGGCGGATCTTGCGCTTCTCGTCCGTGCGGCGGACCATCGCCAGGTCGTTCACTTTCAGGATCGCGATCTCCGCCAGGTAGGCCACTTCGCTTTCCGGCTCCAGGTGCCCGGCCCAGACCTCCGTTTCGCCGCACGAGACGACGATGTGCAGGTGCGGCTCGCCGTCGGCGATGAGGCCACTCGTGCTGACGAGTTCCAGCGGCTTAACGAGGCGGAAGAACCGGTCCTTCGGCGGAAAGTCGGTGTGCTCGATGTAATGCATGTGGCAGGTCCGGAGGGTCCCGATGCCGGACACGACGACGCCGTTTCGGATGTCGTGCCGCGCGATGGCCTCGCGGATGGACTCCAGCAGCATCTCACCCGGTTCAAGGGCGATGATGACGACCTGCGTGGGGCCGCCATGTTCGAGGGTCTTCACGTTCGTGGCCTCCTTCGCCGCTTGGCCGGCCGCTTGTCAATCACGGTCTCATCGAGCCGCATGCCGAGCGCCTGGTAGTATTTTCGCCGTCCGGCCTTGTCGCGCTGGTGTTCCTCGCGGGCCCACTTGGCCACGTCTAAGGCCGTCGCGCGCGGCACGACGATGACGCCGTCGCCATCCGCCACGACCACGTCGCCGGGGTTGACGAGGACGCCGCCGATCGCAACGGGGATGTCCTTGGAGTCGTACGCGAGTCGCCCCTGGACCATCGCCTGGCTTACGAAGGCCGACCAGATGGGGACCTTCTGGAGGATGATCTCGTCGGTGTCGCGGACGCCGGCGCTCGTGACGAAGCCGCGCACGCCGGCCCGCAGGCCGGCCAGCGTGTTGTTCGAGCCCATCAGGGCGGCCATCGGCACGTCGCTCTGGTCGATGACGCAGAAATCGCCCGGCTGAATCTCGTCCATCCACGGATAGGTGCACACATTGTCATAATACCATCCAACCCACTTCCAGTATTCCTCGGGCGTCCCCGTCGGGGTCGTCCCCTGGTAGGGGACATAGCGGCAGGTCCGGGCGATGCCGAATGCCCGTGTCCGCCACAGGGGCTGGATCTCGGGGCTCATCGAACCCATGTGATGCATCCCCAGGGTATCCATTCCGTCGCGGACGTCCGCCACGCGCAGGTCTTCGTAGGCGGCCAGCAAGTCCTCGCGCTCCATCTTCGTTTCTTTCATCTTACGATTGTCCTTCGTTGTCCGGGGACCTCCGCCCGTCCATGTCGAGGCTCCAACCCTCGAGCCCGGCATCCGGTCGGATGGGTCGGGTCCGTGCCTTGCGCAACGTACCCGAAGAAGGACGGTAGTCAAGGAAAACACCAGGTGTTGTCGCCTTGCCTCCAGCCTCCAGTCTCCGGCCTCCAGCCTCCAGTCTCCGGCCTCCAGCCTGCCGTCACCCGTGAATCAGCGGAGGGTTTAGCCGCCGCGCTTGCGCGGCGGGAGCGGCTCAAGGAAACCCACTCCCAGGTTCAGGTCGTTCAGGGCCTTCAGGTGCTCCAGGACCGTGGTCATCGGCGTGTCGAGCCTGCCGATCAGCCAGACCTGGAGGAACCATTTCATCCGCTCCTTGGCGTCCTTCTGCAACCTCTGGAGTTGCGCCGGGTCGTTCATGTCGCACTTGGGATTGGTAATTTTACTGAAAGGGTTTTCGAGTTCAACTAAAGGCAACCAAAGATTGGGATATTGGAGGCGAATGTCATTTACCCAGATGGTCCAGTAGTCTCTTTCGCAGTGGATTGCGTCGAGAATCTTAAGAAGTTGTCCATAGGTGCTCTTGGCGGGGTCAGCAACTTGTATTGAGATTTTCTGGAAGTAGTGATGATCGGCTGTCATAACGGCATCTTCGAGGGCATCCGCGCGCCCGTCCACTTCCAGCGATCCGTCGGCCTTCAGGATGACCTTCAAAGGATCGTCCCAACCGGGGCTTCGGGCATATCCCCCCCTAGACTTCGGATAGTACCCGTGAACCGCCCTGGCACGATAATGGGTTTCGGACCACTCCAGGTCGATCTGGATGATTGTGGGCCCTGCCCGCATCTGGAGTTTTGGATGGTCTATGCTTCGGTCAAGAACTCCGATCTCCGGGTCGGCAGCATTAAAGCAATTGCCTAAGTCATCATAAGGCTTGATGTCCCACACCTGGAATAACCTCATCCATTCGCCAGAATGGATGAGGTCATGGCCGCGTCCCGAAAGTGGGTGGAAATTGGGGTTCGGCGCGACCTGTATCCGAAGCCCAATTCGGCCCGCCTTCCTAGCGGACCTGACGTGACTCTAAGC
>Ga0315275_10002203_pt1 | contig 17523 bp, 9 predicted proteins | sample YL17G03_0_MG_FD_205557 | JGI IMG/M metagenome (GOLD analysis project Ga0315275, IMG submission 205557) | Sediment microbial communities from Yellowstone Lake, YNP, Wyoming, USA - YL17G03_0 | ecosystem: Environmental > Aquatic > Freshwater > Lake > Sediment | place: USA: Wyoming | collected...
GTCAGGAAAGCAAGGAACGCCTCCGACCTCGAGTTCGTCATCCTGATGGCGTTCGGCAAACCGGCCGAGGATCCTCATAGGAAGAGCGTCGCTGAGTTCGAGAGGAGGCCGCTGGCCAAGATCACGAACGTGAAAGGACAGGACGGTTTATTAGAATCGGCCCGTCTCGCCCCCTCCGGCATGAACAACCAGCCATGGTACTTCACGGACGGGGATGGCTTCATCCACGCCTATAGTGCCAAATCATTGATCGTGGATCGGATGAACCGGACCAGCGTGGGCATTGCCCTCTGCCATCTCTGGCTGGCCGCTGCGCATTCGGGCATGAAGGTGGACCTCGTCAGCGCCATATCCAAGGATGCGAACCCGCCGAAGGGATACTTGTACATCGCCTCCCTGGCGATCAAATAGGTGGCGGACCCAGGTCGACTGGCGGGTGGCAGAACGACCAAGGGAATAGAGATGGACTGGACGCGCATCCTCAGATCCCTTTGATGCTCTTGGAGACCTGGTCCATGAACTCCACCTGCTCCTTGCGACCTAGCTTGAGGAAGGCCTCGCAGTAACGGCAGCTGCCGGTGCACATGGAACGGTAAGCGTTCAAGCCCATGATCTTCTCCGCATAATCCACCATCTGCAGCTGGGAGCGGTGCTCCCGGAGAGCTGCGATCTTGCGGGGCATGACTTCCGAGATGTCCACCAGGGTCGTCATCTGCAAGGGGTTCCATACCTCGTAATTGAAGCAGACGGCCTCACCAGGATAATCCCTGAGCGCCTCCGATACTAGCTTCGAGGTCACCACGTGGTCGCTCGGGCCGTCGGTGATGTGCGGAAGGAAGACCAGGTCGGGCCGGTTGCCTCGCAGGACATCTCCGACGCCGTCCAGCGTCGCTTCGGTCATCTCCAGACGACCGTCCTCGAAGCCCAGGAAATGGTAGGCTTCGCAGCCAAGGACCTTGAGGCCGGCGATGGCTTCCAGATTCCTCTTCTGCACCAGACCTGCCTCCATGCTCTCCGAGCCTCTGCGACCGTCGGTCAGATATGCCACCGTCACCTCAAGCCCCAGATCGACCATCCTGGCGATCGTGCCTCCGCAACCAAGCACCTCATCGTCCTGATGCGGCGCGTAAACCAAGGCCTTCTTACCTTTCCACGGAGCGAGATCCTCCATGGTCGGCATGCTGAATGGCTGTTTCACCTCCCTGAGGGATTGCGCATAGGCATTGGCCACCGCACTGGCGCCGACAAGCCCCTTGTTCAACTTGGCGTTCGTCCTCACCATTGCAGCATCCCCCTTCTCGGCCTTGCGTGCCAGGCGACCACCTCGGCGGACCCAGCTGCTCGACCATTATCTTCTTCAGGAGATCGTTGATGTGCTCGGCCCTCCATGGTATCTTCCCCCTGATCGATTTATTAATGATGCTAAAAGATTTGACTGTATAAATAAATTATAGACCAATGGGATAATGTTGTCCTAAAAATACAATATTGAATGCCGATGTGGACCAAAAGGCGTGAACTCGATGGAACACAGCCCCCCTACACAGCGTGAGATGTAAAGGTTGGGCATCCTCTCCAAATACCTGAATTCGTGGTCAGGGTTAATGGCCTCGCACCTGCCGTTGCAGAAGGCTACGAGCAATCCCACGGATGGTCCAAGATGATGCCATCGTTCTCTCCGACTACACCTCCCGCCACCTGGCCTTCCTCATTCCAATCCATAGGAAGAGGGCGGTGAGCCCCAGCAGCACGGCCCAATCGATAACGAGCAGGTTGTTCGGGACCTCCAGGAAGCCGATCAGATACTGCGCGATCTGCGCGGCGTAGGTGGTGGGAGAGAGATAAGCCAGATAGCGCCATGGCAGGGGGATGTAGCTCACGGGATAGTACACCGGGGCCAGGGTGGTGAAGAGCAGGGACAGCAGGCGGGTGAAGGCGAAGCTCTGCACGATGTCGGTGGAGAAGGTCGCGAAGGCGAAGCCCAGCGATATGGACATCAGGAACATGAGCAGCAGGACGATGACGATGCCCAGCACCGAGATCAACGGGATGTGGATGAACAGGGCGAAGAGCAAGGCGAGTATGGCCAGAGCGGGGGAGGAGTAGATGAGCTCCGACAGCGCCATCCCCGCGACGTACACCGAGGCGCTGGTGGGCGAGCCGACCACCATGTCCTGCAGCTTGAAGTCGTTCTTGAGGTGCGAAAGGTCCGCCTGCAGGGAGGTGCCGGCGGAGAACATGGTCATGATGAGGCCGCCCACGATCCCGACCTCCAGCAGCGTGCCCCCGCTGATGAAGAAGATCAGGGTGAGGAAGGAAAGGGGCGACAGCACGGTGATGATCAGGACCGCAGGGTAGTTCTTCATCTCGTAGATGGCGTTCACCAGGACGGAGGCCAGCAGCTGGCTTCCCAGTCGGCTCATTCCTCCTCTGCCTCCCTTTCCTCCTTCGCCTCGGGGTCCATCGCCCCGACCTTGTAGGTGAAGATGTCGTCCAACGTGACCGGGTTGACGGAGAACTGTGCCCTCTGCTCGATGAGCCTCTTGGAGATCTCCAGGGCCTCGTCCTGCGTGGTGAGGACCTGCAGCTGGCCGTTGCTGAGCGTCACGATCTCTCCCTCAGCTACCTTGAGGTCGACGCCCCGCGCCACCTTCAGGCTGTACTGGTGCTTGAGCGTCCTGCGGAGTTCGTCCATGCTTCCCAGGGTGAGCAGCCGGCCGTCGTTCAGGATCCCGATGCGGTCCGCCACGCTCTCGGCCTCCTCCAGGTAATGGGTGGTGAGCAGCACGAAGCGGTCCTTGCCCAGGTCGATCAGCAGCTTCCAGAGCTCCTGTCGGGAGATGGGATCGAGGCCGGTGCTCGGCTCATCCAGGAAGATGAACTCAGAGTCCGAGGCGAGCACCATGGCCACCACTACCTTGCGCTTCATCCCTCCAGAGAGGGTGCGGTTCAGGCGGTCGGCCTGCTTCTCCAGTCCGACGCGGACGACCGCCTCCTCCGCCCGCTTCAGCGATTCCCTGTAACCAATCCCGCGCCACAGAAGGTAGGCGGACACGGTCTGGACCGGCGTCATCCAGGCGACCGTCCGACCCTCCTGCGGCACCACGGCCATCCTCTCCCGCAGCTTCTTGGCGTCGGCCATCACGTCCAGACCGTCTATGCTGGCCCGGCCCGAGCTGGGCTCCAGGAGGGTCGACAATATCCTGGTCAGGGTGGTCTTGCCCGCGCCGTTACGGCCGATGACCGCGAATATCCCCTGCGCGGGGATGCTGAAGCTGACCGAGGAGAGCGCCTGCTTGCCGGTGCCGTAAACCTTGGAGATGTCCTCGCACTGGATCTCGCCCGTCCGCGCCATGCTGCACTCCTGTTCCGATATGCGATCGCTTCCCGGCCTGGCAACCTTCGAGGCCGAGCATCGTCACTAGGATATGATGCTTGGTCCATGTTAAAAAAGGATGAGCCGCGCAGGCAGCCGATGAAAACCATCATGGCTGGCCGATCATTCCGAGACGGGCATATCGCCCCTCCTGACATCAAGCGTTTGGGCCGAGCGCTTGCTTTATCAGGCTGACGCGGCAATCTTCATTACGAATTTTATGACCGACATCGTCAACCTCATCTGGGAGAGGAGCTCTAACCGAGCGCCCTTCGACCCCGATCGACCGGTGAGCAATGAGGACCTGCTCCAGATACTGGACGCTGCCCGTTGGGCGCCGACCGCGCACAACATGCAGAACTTCGAGATCGTCGTGGTGGACGACCGGACGGCCCTCAGGAAGCTCGGGGACATACGATCCCCGATCAGCGAGGTCTTCCTGCGGGAGAACCTGGAGCTGCTCTCCTTCACCCGCGAGGAGCTGCTGGAAAGGAAGGTGGGCATCCTGGCGTCCGCCTTCCCGCCGGAGTGGCTCGACCCGGACCGGTTCAGGGAGATCGCGGAGGACCCGCCTCCACCCCTGAGCGAGATGATAGACGGCGGCCCGACCGTGCTGGTCGTCCTCTTCGACCCGAATAAGCGGGCGCCTGATTCGGAGGAGGATGTGCTGGGCATGATCAGCCTCGGCTGCGTCATGGAGAGCATGTGGCTCATGGCACAGCACCTGGGGATAGGCGTGCGGGTCCTGAGCCAGTTCGGCAACCCGGGAGTGGAGGAGGAGGTGAAGCGCGCGCTCGACGTCCCCGATCGCATGAGGGTCGCCTTCGGCCTTCGCCTGGGATATCCCTTCTCCAAGCATGTGAAAGGGCTGAGGGTAAGGCGCGAGGTCAGCGACCTCGCCCATCATAATCGGTACGGCATCAAGGACCTGTGAGGATTGGATTTCGGCCATTGGCAACTGCAGCAGGAGGAGGATGAAAGGTTCTACGAGCCCGAGGCCTTCGGGACCGCTTGAACCTCTAGGAGGATCTCCTCCTTCTCACATAGAACGCCCCTAGGCAAGCTGCAACGGTCACAATGCTCAGGATGGCAATGATCAGCACCCAATCGAACTGCTCGGTCATCGTCAAGGAGCCGACCTCGTTCGTTTGCGCCGTCTCCAAGGCCAGGGGGGTCTGATAGTCAACCATGCCCTTCGAGCTGATCCTCAGTGTGTAGTTGCCTATCTCCGCCGTCATCTCGAAGCGCCCTCTGTGGTCGGTCGATGCCTGCACGATCACGACCCCGTCCCTCACGATCGAGACCGTGGCGTTGTCGATCGGCTCGCCCTTCTGGTCATGGACCGTCCCGCTCATCTTGGCGAGGGTTGTGAACCGGAGCACATTGTCCGGACTTGCCAGGGAGTTCCCTGCCAGATCCTTGCCCACGACAGTGACACTGTAGCGGGTCGCATATGGCAATGGCTGGTGAGGCGTGAAGGTGGCCGTCTCCTCGCTCCATGACACCGCCCCTTCGGTGGACGGATAGATGATGAAGGCCAATGAGGATTCGTTCATCGCCTCCGAGAATCCCACCGTGAGGTAGGCGACTGGATTGACCCGGATCGAGTTCAGGGCGGGCATGCGCAAGGCGATGCTCGGCAGCACCGTGTCCACTGTCACCGAGACGTTCGCTTCCCGGACATTGCCTGCCAGGTCCTCGACCTTGACGAATATCGTGACCCGGCCGTCCGCAGGCGCGGTCGCATTCCACACATCGCCCTCAATCTCCGAGTAGGATGAGCCCACTCCCAGACTGGCCCATCTCCTGCCGACCGGGCTGAGGCTGTCGTTCGCGGAGAAGCTCACCTGCAGCAGCCTGTGATTGAGGCAGCTGCCTGCCTTCGGACCGATGATCGTGATGTCTGGGGGAGAGCGGTCGATGGTCAAGTTGATCTGCCTTCCGATCTTGTTGCCGATACCGTCCGATGCCACGAGCGTGATGATGTGAGCTCCCTCGGCCAGATCGTCGAAGGCGTAGGCCGTCGTCCCGGTCGTCTCGATGAACTCACCCGCATCGATGCTTGCCCAGGTCCCCCCGAGCCCGCTAAGAGCGTCCCGAGCGGACCATTGGACCTGCACACTGGTGGCAGAAAGGCAAAGCCCTTCGCTCGGATGTGCTATGTCCAGCTCAGGGGGCGTCGTGTCCGATGTGAAGGAAACGATGGTGACATTGACATTGCCGGCTCCGTCGAACGCCCTTACTTTCACCACATGTGGTCCATCGGAAAGACCTGTCCAAAGGCCGCTTTCATTGCTTCCCAGCAGGACCCAGGCACCGCCATCGAGCGCGGCGTCAAAGCCTTGCACGCCGGACAAGGCGTCGCTCGCGGTCCAGTTCACCTGGATGAAGTCGTGTGCGATAGTGGTCCCGCTCGCCGGCCCAGTTATCTGCAGCTGGGGAGGGGTCAGGTCGACGATGAATTCGACCGCGCTCGAAGCCCAGTTCATAGCCCGGTCATAAGCCCTGACCTCTAGCACATGGACCCCCTCCTGAACATTCAATGCCCTCTCCAAATCGGACGAGGTATTCGTCCACGCTCCGTCGTCCAGCCTTATCCAGCAGAAGCATGCGCCCGAGCCAGGGTCGGGATCGCTTGCCGACCAGCTTGCCGTGACGGCCGTGAGGTTGCCGAGGCCGTGCGGCAGCGGAGCATCGATAAGGACGATCGGAGCCAGCGTGTCCACGGTGAAGCTCAGGTCTATCTGTCGCGCGTTGCCCGCATTATCAATGGCTTTGACCGTCAATGAGTGCGCGCCCTCCTGAAGGCCGCTCATCGGGCACGAACCGACATTCCCAAGAATCGTCCAGACCCCGTCTACCTCGACCTCGTAATGATCGATGCCTGACCCTAGGTCGCTGCCCGTCCAGCTCACTGTAAGCTCTGAAGAGTTCACCAGGGCGCCCGCGTCGACGGGGAAGATGATCGTGACTGATGGTGAGGTGAGGTCGATGATGAGCTGCGAGCCGAGGGTGGCGCTGTTCATGGCCCGGTCGAACGTCCTCACCCGGAAGGTGTGAGCGCCCTCGGAGAGGGTGAGCGACAGCGAGGTGCCCGAGCTCCGGTTGACCCACCCCGCTCCATCCAGCTCGGTCCAGTAGAACCATACGCCAGAGGCGGGATTGGGGTCGGTCCCTTGCCAGCTTATATGAACCGTCGAGACGTTGAAGCACGCCCCATCGCCCGGTTCCAGGACCATGGTGGGAGCGACGGTGTCGATGGAGAAGCTGACCACGTTCGACCTTTGGTTGCCCGCCTGGTCGATGGCTTTGACGGTGACGGTGTGCGCCCCTTCGCCCAGATTCCGAAGCGTGCGATGGGTCTCCAGGCCCAAGGTGGTCCATGAGCCGTCCAATCCGATCTCGAAATGGTCCAGGCCGGAGAGAGCGTCGCTTCCGGACCAGCTTACATCCAGGCTCCTGGTGTTGAACAAGGCACCGTCTGCAGCCGGGAAGGAGATCGATACCGCGGGCGCGGTCAGGTCGACCCCGAAGTGCAAGGTAACGAGCGCAGTGTTCATCGCTAGGTCGAAGCCCCTGACCTGCAGGGTGTGGCTCCCCTCGGCCAGGACTGATGAGGTCGTGGTGGAGGTTCCCATCGGCATCCAGCTGCCAGCGTCCCATCGGACCTCATAACCGAGAATGCCGGAACCGGGGGCCGGGTCCTCACCGTCCCAGATGGCTTGAATGATGGTGCTCTGGCTCCAGTCGCCTTCACTCGGGCCTTGGACCGTCAGCAAGGGCGCGACCGTGTCGATCTGGAAGCCGGCCCGGTCCATTGCCTGGTTGCTGGCATTGTCCCAGACCCTCACCCTGACCTCGTGCGCCCCTTCGCCAAGTGTCGAATAGGTGCGTGAGGTGCCTAGGCCCTCATTCTGCCAGGTCCCGTTGTCGAGGCTGGTCTCGAATCGGGATATGCCCGACCCAACATCCGAGCCGGTCCAAGAGACCAGGACCGAGGAGGAATTGAACAGCGTGCCCTCGGCCGGCAGAACGATGCTGACGACCGGTGGATCGACGTCGACGCCCGAAAGGACTACATGATCAAGCCAGCCGCAGTCTTCGTTGCTGCTCACGGCCGCATCCTTGCTATACCTCCATTCGAGCACATGCGCGCCATCATTTAGCGTCTGCAACTCGGTGGACCAGTTGGTGCTGCCGGAAATGGCCATGATCTGGCCGCCGTCTACGTATAGGGCTAGGAGGTCGTGGCTGGCCTCTGACGATACTTTCCAATCGAACAGCAATGTGCTCGGCCCTTGCACGAGCGCCTTGAACGATGAATGCGAGGAGTAGCCGATGTCGCCGCTCTGCAGGGCGTCCCCGTCGAACGAGTAATGATGCCTGACGGGAACCCAACCAGCATATGTTGTGCTGTCAACCTGCACATGGTCTGCGATGTAGCTTGAGTCCAACGCCTCGGCCACTGTGCATGGTTCGTATCTGAGGAAGACATTATCCGCTGTGCCTGGGGTGGCAACTTTCAAGCCAGAGGCCTGAGCGGAGACCTGAGTCGGAAGTCCGGGTGAGTAACCGTCCTCATAGAGCTCGACCTTGAACGAGGATATGGTTCCGGAGGCCGAGCCAGAACCGACCTTCACATAGAAGTCGTCAGCGCTTGAAGAGTAATAGGGTAAGAACTCCGAGATGTCCAGCGACAGGTAAGAAGGCAGAACGTGGCCTGCATCCGATCGGAAGTTTGGAAAGCTGGAGACAAGCTTGCTGGTGCCCTCCTTTAGGCCAAGCTCCAGGGAGACATCGCGGTTCGGTGAGGCGTCGAAGTGCCAGGTGGCCAGCATCGACGGCTGATAATCGACCAGGTCCGTGATGTAGTAAAGGTAGAGGCTGGAGCCCATCTCCATGAGCGCGCTGTAGGTCAGCCAATAGTAACCATGGTCCCCCCAGCCAGAGCCCCAGGAGTTGGCGATCCTGAACGCCCCTACGTCCCCGTCATCGGTGATGGCGTCGTTGAACCCGACGATGGCCTGCGCGTGGTTGGTGTCCGCGGACGAATACTCGCTGGAGGAGACGATGTAGTTGCCATCGCCGAAGGCGGGACCGAGCTCGTAGGCATCTAGGGCCAGATCAACAGGTACCTGGTTCTGGACGAGCGATTTCAGCTGGTCCACGGTCGCCTGACCGTTATAGGGGATGTAGTGGGTGCTGGCCGCTCGGTGCAGCGGGGCCTCGCGGAACGCCTGCGGCGATCCCCAGGAAGTGCAGTCGTTCTGGTTGTAAGGCATCTTGGCCATGGTCGAAACCCCCCAATCGCAGATGACATGCATGTTGGCCGAGTACGAAGAACCGGAGTCGCTCCCACCGTTCACCATGTTGTAGGTCCAGGCGGGGGACAGCAGTTGCTGGGTGGATCCGAGGGAGGCGTTCGACCAGCCCTTGTCCAAGGCCTCCAGGAAGCCGTAGGCATAATAGGTCGAGGCCCAGGCCGCGCAGGACCCCTGCGACCCCTGGTTCCCGATCTTGGGGAAATAGGGGGAGCTTGAGATATCGTAGGAAGAGGCCAGAGGCTTGGGATCCAAGATGGCGTCGACCACTTGCAGGCTCTCCGCCATCGAACTCCATTCCTCTTCGGTGGGAGGCGCCAGACCGGTGCCATGACCGTCCACGATGGCGTTATAGTCCTGCTGAGGGTCGCAGACCCCAATGCTTTCCTTCATCTGGGTCAGCTCATAGGACGTGATGCTGTGGAATTCGATTACCGATTTACCTAGCAAAGCATCGGGGCTTTCAATCGCACCATTTCCAATCGATGCAACAACCGATGACCCGCCCATGGAACAAGTCATCAGGAACGCCAGCATCAAGAGTAGAACGAAAACCGCCTTTCTTTCCATCTTCCCATCCAACCCCGATTCCATCATCGGTATTACTCATCAATTCTTCTTAAGACTAAATTGAACTTACCCCATCGTTATCAAATCTGAATCAGCGGGGGAGCTCAGACGAAGCCCTTGGCGATCATATCGAAGCGCTCAATTTGGTTCCGGTGCTCGCACTGAGCGATCCATCATGCGGTTCCTTCTCATCTCATGCTTGATGACCCGGACCAGCTTCCATTGTTATCTCTATTCCAACCGCCACATCCGAAAGAGACATAGAAGATTAAATGGGGTCGAGATGGGCTCGACCCCGACCTCAAGATGTTTGCACCCCGGGTCCTAGGGCGACCCTCCTCCCCTCCTGCTCATGATGAAATACGCGGCGGCTATGATGGCGATTATCACCACCACCGCGATCACGATCAGCGTGGTCATGTCCCCCGTGCTGCCATCCGTGGGCGGCGTGGTGCCCTGTGGCGTGGCCGAGACGATGTCGGAATAGCTTCCTGCGCCATAGGAATTCGTGGCGACCACCAGATAATAGTACTTCTGGCCATTCGTCACCGAGGTGTCAACGTAGGTCAGCGTGCTTCCCGTGACATGGGCATAGGAGATGGTGGTGATCCCCTCCGCGGTCATGCCCCGGAATATGTCATAACGGGTGACCGTGGAGCCTCCGTCGCTAGCTGGAGGGCTCCAGGTCAACGTGACCCTGCCGTCCCCGCCCACGGCCGCCAAGCTCAGGGGAGCGCCTGGATGTCCGCCTTGGACGACCATGCTCACTATCGAAGAGTATGGCCCCCAGCCGATCCCGTTCTTGGCCCGCACCTTGTAATAATAGGTCCCCGGGCTGAGACCGAGATGTTCGTAGGTCAGCACATCTCCCAGGACGATCTCGTTGGTCATTATGCCCGAGGAAAGCCCCCAGGAGATGGAGTAGTTGGTGACCGCGGAGCCGTTGCTGTATTCTGGCGCATTCCAGGTCAGATTGACTCCTTGCTGGCGTGCGTTGGCGAAGAGGTATGGCGCGGTCGGCAAGTCGGCCGGTGACCCGGTCACGATGGACGACATGTTGCTATTCCCGGCGGAATTGGCGGCTGCTAAGGAGACATAGTAAGGGCCGCCGTTCCAAAACAGACCCGTGAATGCGTACGATGATTCAGTGGACGGCAGGGCGATGGTCCTGATGGGCGCCGCTCCGGCCGTCACCGGATCTGAGTTGTAGAGGTAGGCACAGTAGCCCAGGAGGGGGTAGTCTCCGGTGGAGTTCGGAGCGGTCCAATGCACCACCAGGCTGCCGGGCGCAGGCGAGAGCTGCAGGTTCCACGGCTCGGAAGGCACCTTGGCGGTGGTGGCGTACTTCAGGTGGAACGCCCCAGAGGATGGACCTGGATCGGCATATGCGACGAAGAGCTTGCCATTCGAATCCATCCCGATGCTGGGGAACCCGAACATGCCCGTGACGATGTTCTCAACGCTCCATCCGCCCGAGCTGGTCACATATCTGAGGGCTTCGTTGTCGCAATAGGCGATGTGCACCTCGTTCGAGGGGTCCGTGACCAGGGACATCTGCTCCTGGGCTCCGCCTATGACGCCAGCGAACTCATACGGGGTCGACCATCCAGAGGCATCCCTCATGATGTACAGCATATGTGAGTTGAAAGGGGTTGTGCTGTCCCTCAGAGCATATATGAAGTGGGGTCGGTTGAGCGAGTCCACGGTCAGCGCCCCCGGCGTATGCACGTAACTTGATACCAGGACTCTATCGAAGGTCTCAATGGTCTCGTAACTTCTAACTCCGCCTGCACTCCATGTGTGGATGACGTTGTAGTGATATGTGGCGTTGATATCGTAGTAGAGATAGGAGCGGTACATGATATGGACCACATCGTCGGAGCCGATTGCGATGTTGGTCGGATATAGGACCGATCGATCCTCGGGAATCGTGGTGATGTTCCAGTCTCCTCCCTTGTTGGTCGCGTACTTGAGTTGGCCGGACACCACATAGCTGATGTGGGCCTTGCCAGCGGAATCTACAGCGATCGAATCTCCAACCGTTTCGAAGACCCCGGTCCTATCGATCACTCGGGTGACGAAGCCGCCGCCGGTGTTGTTGGCGTATCTCAGCTCTTTGCTCAGTCCATCCTGGTAGCTGATGTGGGCCTTGTTATTCGAGTCCAAGGCCATGGCCACCTTCGACCCGAAGTAGCTCATGCCGTCTACGATGGTGATGGTCCAATTGCCATAAGGACCGCTGTTCGTGGCGTATCTCAAGGTCTGCCCATAATGGTAATAGGCGATGTGGATCCGATTATTATGGTCAATCGCCAATGAGCTGGAGTAGACATCAGCGGCGTCCACCGTCCGAATAGTCCAATCGTGGCTTGGAGCAATTCCGTTCGAAGCAGCGGTGACAAGTAAGAATGAAAAAAAGAATAATGCCACCAGTGCAAGAGCGGCTATCCTTCTGGATATCTTGACTTCTTGCATTTCCTCCCCCTTCCAATAAATCCCAAAGCCCGTGGATAGTAGTATCAAGCACCGCACGGTGCGTAGCACAGGTAGATCGGGCGTTTGATAATGTAGTGTGCCCCGCAACGGAAATAGTTTTTTGCGGTCATTTGTCGGCTGTATCAATTAGAGGCCTATTTATTTCATAAATAGCGGGTAAGGCTCTTTCCAAATTAATGCGAGGACGGACCAGTTGGGTCAGCAACGGACCAACGATGATGGATGATGCCTTGGTCCGTCTTCCGTCTACCCCAGGTCGCAGGTGACCGATCTGCCATAAGCTTCGCTGAACATCTCGTAGAAGTCCACGATGCGGAAGCTGATGCGCTCCCCCGCCTTCTCCTTCTGCTCCAGGACCCTCTCGAAGGACATCACGCAGAAGGGGCAGTTGGTGATGAGCGTGTCCACCCCGGACTCCTGCGCGATCTCGATCCTTCTCAGCGCGAGCTTGTCGGCCAGGGCGGGGAACGCCGATCTCACCCCGCCTCCGCCGCCGCAGCAGTACCCGGAGCGGGGCACCTTGGCCAGCTCCACACCGGGTATCCTGCCCATGAGCTCGAGGTAGATCTCCTCGGCCAGGCCGCTGGCCCTGATGTGGCAGGGATAGTGGTACATGCCTTGGATGGGCAAGTGGTTCAGGTCTTTGGTGTTCAATTGGATGCGCTCCAGCATGTACTCCCCCACATCGAACACCTTGAAGTCCATGGGAATGCCGAACTCCTTCGCCAGGGTAGGGAAGTCATGGCGGAAGGTAGAGTTGCAGCCGGAGCAGCTGGTGAGCACATCGGTCACCCCCTTGGCCGCATAGGCGTTGAAGATGGCGAAGTTGTTGACCACGAAGGGCTTGATGCTGGACCTCTGCCCCACCCTCATGAAGGGTGAGCCGCAGCACAGCGCCTTGCGAGGCAGATGCACCGCCACGCGGTTCATCTGCAGGATATTGATGATCGCCTTCGCCACGTTCTGCTTGCGCCGGTTGATGATGCATCCCAAGAAGAGCACCACCTCGGCCTGGGGCTCGCCCTCGAACTCCTTGATGTACTCGGGGAACGTCTCGGTGGCGGGCTTGGTGGTCACGCAGACCACCCCTCCGGTGGTGAGCACCGAGTTGATGAGCCTTTTATGGTCCGGCAACGGCCCGTGCCCGCTCAGCACCGCCAGCTCCCTGAGGCGCTCGATCGCCTCCCGGCGGATCCTGATGTCCTTGGGGCAGGCGAACTCGCATTCCTGGTCCACCGGGCATTTGTAAAGGCCGATCTCGATGGCCTGCGCCGCCCTGCCCCCGTCGATGTCACGGGGGTCCTTCGCGAAGCGCAGCGCGCTGATGATCGCCGCCGGCCCCAGGAAGGAGCTGTCCACGTCCAGCACGTTGCAGTCGGAGTAGCAGGAGCCGCACAGGATGCAGTCGCGCATGGCCTTCGAGACCCTCAGCGCCTCGGGGTCGACCTTCATGCCTTCCTCCGTGATAGCGACGGCGTTGTCCCTTATCAGGTACGGTTGCACCTGCCTCATGCGCTCGTAGAAGGGCTCCAGATCGACCACCAGGTCCTTGATCACCTTGAAGTGGCTGAGCGGGTCGATGACGATGACCTCGGCCATCATCTTCTTGGTGATGCGCGTCCGGCAGGCCAGGCAGCTCCGCTTGTTCACCCTCACGGCGCATGAGCCGCAGATCGCGGCACGGCAGCTCTGACGGAACGAGAGGGTCCCGTCGATCTCCTCCTTCACAAAGTTGAGGGCATCGAGGATGGTCAGATTCTTCGAATAAGGTACAGAGCAGGTCTGGTAGCGCGAGCCCTCGTCCTTCTCTGGATCGAACCTGAAGACGCTCAGACGGACTTCGTCACGAGCCATCAGGCCATCCCTCCCTTTCCCTCATGATCCGATGACATCAGTAAGACCTCCTCTCCGGCTCGAACATGGTGATCCTTATCGGTTCGTGCTCCACCTGCGGCCTCCCGTCCACCTGCCTGATCAAGGTGTGCTTGAGCCAATTCTTATCATCCCTTTGCTTGAAATCGGTCCGGTAATGGCTGCCCCGGCTCTCCTGTCTTTGCAGGGCGCCCACGGCGGTCAGCTCGGCGTTGTCCAATAGGTAACCGAGTTCGATGGCTTGCGTCAGCTGGGTGTTGAACACCGCGCTGCGGTCCTCCACCGAGACCTCCGCGTATCTCGCCCTGAGCTCGGCGATGGTGCGCACCGCCTGTTCTAGGTCCTGCCTGTTCCTGAAGACCCCGACCTTCTCCCACATCTGGCGCTGCAGCAGCCTTCTGATCTCGACCGCCGACTCGCCGCCTTTCCGGAATAGGCCGTCGATCCGGCGCTCCTCTTCGGCCAGGACGTCCTTCGGAACGCTGAGCAGCTTGCGCTTCCTGGCATATTCCGTGGCCTTCGTTCCGGCCAGCTTGCCGAACACCAGCGTGTCGGCCAACGAGTTCCCGCCCAGACGATTCGCGCCATGCACCGATACGCAGGCGCATTCGCCGCAGGCGAACAGCCCTTGGACCGAGGTCTCGCCGTCGTTGTTGGTGCGCACCCCTCCCATGGTGTAATGCTGGGCCGGCTGGACCGGTAACAGGGATTCCGACGCGTCCAGGTCGAGGAAGTCCTGGGCCAGCTTGAATATCTGCGGCAGCTTATGGAGCAAGACCCCCTGCCCCAGACCCCTGAGGTCGAGCCAGACATGGTCCCCCTGCTCTCCCGCTCCCCTACCCTCCTCGATCTCGGTCTGGATGCTCCTGGTGACGATGTCCCGCGGAGCGAGCTCCTGCATCTTCGGGGCGTAGCGCTGCATAAACCTCTCCTGCTTGGAGTTGAGCAGTATGCCCCCCTCTCCCCGGGCCGCCTCGGTGATGAGAATGTTGGTCCCGAGCAGCGTGGTCGGATGGAACTGCACGAACTCCATGTCGCCGATGCTCGCTCCGGCCCGATAGGCCATTGATATCCCGTCCCCGGTGCAGGGATGGGAGTTCGTGGTCCTTTCATAGGCCCGTCCGGAGCCGCCAGTGGCGAGGATCACCGCCTTGGATTTGACATGATAGCGCTCACCGCTCCTCAGGTCTATGGCCAGGACCCCCTTGCAGATGTTCCCCTCGACCAGCAGCGAGGTGGCAAGCCATTCCGAGTAGACCTTCACGTTGTTCTTGATCAGCTGCGAGAACAGGGTATCGAGGAGCTCGTGACCGGTGCTGTCACCGGCGTAGCAGGTCCGCGGGAAGCTCCCTCCCCCGAACGGCCTCTGCGCCAGCCTGCCGTCCTCCAGCCGATCGAAGATCGCGCCGAAGGAATCGACCTCGATTATCCTGGAGGTGATGCTGCGACAGAGGACCTCGACCGAGTCCTGATCGGCGAGATAGTCCGATCCTTTCACCGTGTCGTACGCATGCTTCTTCCAGTCGTCCTCGGTGACGTTGCCGAAGGGCGCATTGATGCCTCCCTGTGCAGCCACGGAATGGCTTCTGAGCGGATGGACCTTGGACAATATCGCGGTGTCGGCATAGGGCGACGCCTCCAGGGCGGCCATCTGGCCAGCTAGACCGGCCCCGATTATTATGATGTCGTGGGAGATCGTCTCCATAGCTACCTCGACCTCTACGAAATTTCAGCTACTATTCTGCTTACCGACCTAAAGTAAGTATGGGATGCGTCCTGGATTTCGACGAAGCACCCGAACTCGCGGGCCGCACCGGGAAGCGTTTCGCTGGCGGCGCTTCTTCCTCACGGCTGAGGCGATCGGAAGTCACTCCGGTCTGTGTGTATGAGATGTTCTACCCCTTCGACTTATTTTGAAGAATGATGCTTCTTGCGCTGGATCACTTTTTAGTTCATGAAATGGGCGACTTTACTTGCTCAAGGGATCAGCCCGGCGATCGTCTCCGCCGCTCTGCGGCAGCCCTGGGACGAAAGGGACGGATAGCTGACCGGCTTGTCGATATTCTCGACCACCAGCTCCGCCAATCGCTCCGGGCTCATGCCTTCGAAAGAGCATTTGATGCCCAAGCCGTTCCTCTCCAGCTTCCTAGCCACATTGATCTCTTGCTCAGAGTGCCCTTTCAGCGGGAAGTAGAGGAACTGCTTCCTCAGCACCGAGAGCTCGAGCGTCGAGGTGCCTCCCCCTTGCACTATGGCCATGTCGGCGGCAGCGAAGTGCTCATAGAGCTTGGGAAGGTAGCCCTTTACCTCCACTCCCTCGGGCACATCGCGCAGGTCCTCGGTCATCCTGGGTCCCTTGACCACGAGCATCCTCACGTCCCGCAGGACGCGCCTGATGAGCGGGAATGCGTCCACGCACAGCTGCAGCAGGTCCCTTCCCACCGAGGTTCCGCCGACCGAGCAAACGAGCATATGGCCGGGGCCATAGCCTAGCCTTGCCCTAACGGCCCCCTTATCCAAGAACGGCTCAGGGTCGAACTGCACCGGATTGCCAGCCACCTTGAAGCGCTTCGCAACGCCCTCCCTCGCGTTCATCATGCCCCATCCCAGCCGTTCGTCCGGGACATCCTCGAGATCCCCCAGGAAGATGTCGGTCCACAGGTCGTCCGGAGCGGACCGGAAGGCCTTGTCCCATCCTTGGTTCACCTTCCTGGTGACCAGGCGGTCCCTTAAGCTCGCGCTGCCCGGGTACACCTTCACGAAGTCCCACATGAAAACGATGCGCGGCCATGGAACCTGTGGATGGGCGGCATAACCTCCAGTCAGCTCGTAGGCCTCGTCGGCGATGAGCAGCGCTGGCTTCTCCCTCTGCAGGATCTGCAGGATCTGGCCGATCGCCCTGTCATACCGCCTCAGCTTGCGCACGTTGTAGAGGATGGCGGTCATGTTGACCTCTTGCGACCCTCCCGCCAACTGCTCGATCACGGAGGTCCCCACGTCTCGCTCCGCACATTCCGGCAGCAGCCGCAGTCCCTCCCCCTCCAGCACCTCGTTCGCAGGATGGCCGGCGAGCCAAAGGATCTCAAGGTCCTTCCTCATTGCCATGAGCTCTCTGGCGATTCTTATGTCCCTCTGCACATGGCCCAGGCCAACCGAGCCACTGATGTAGACGATCTTCTTCATGCTCGTGCCCTCATGCGTGAGCGGACAATTATTGCTTCCTAGCTCCACGATCGGGTCGGTCTTTTCACCGAATGAAGGTTGGAAGGAAAGGAGGTTTGGTTATGCCGTTTCGACCAAGGCTATAGGATCAGAGGAGCTTCTTTCCGCAGTTGCCGCAATATTGATGTCCCATGGTATCGGCACCGCAGTTCGGGCATCTTCTATCCGGGAACGCGACCGGCGCCCCGCCTCTCGGGCCCTTGTCCCTCCTGGCCCACAGAAGGAGCACGAGCAATATGGCCGTCAGCGCCCCGACCCCGCCCAGGATGATCAGCAGCACCATCCCCGCCCCTAAGCCAGGGTCCGCGGCCGTGGCGGAAGCGGAGGCGGACATCTGGCCCATGCCGTATCCGTTCTCCGCCACCACCCAGTAGTAATAGGTACCGCCCTCGACCACCCCCTCGTCAGTGAAGGAGGTGGCGCTGGTGCTGCCTATCTCCATGCGGTCGGAGCCGTCCAGCTCTCGCCCGCCGAGGATGTGATAGGCGATGATCGGGCCACCATGCTCCTCCGGCGCCTGCCAGCTAAGGGAAATATGATCCGCGCGCCCCTCCGCCTGCAGGGTGGTTATCGCGCCCGGCACGACGAGGTCCCCCGGGATCTTGAGGTGGGATTCGACGGAAAGCGCGCCCTTGCCGAAGGAGGTCACCGCCCTCACCTCATAGT
>Ga0315275_10002206_pt1 | contig 17504 bp, 12 predicted proteins | sample YL17G03_0_MG_FD_205557 | JGI IMG/M metagenome (GOLD analysis project Ga0315275, IMG submission 205557) | Sediment microbial communities from Yellowstone Lake, YNP, Wyoming, USA - YL17G03_0 | ecosystem: Environmental > Aquatic > Freshwater > Lake > Sediment | place: USA: Wyoming | collected...
GCGGGGTACCAGCGATCGCTCGGATGTTGCAGGATGGCAATGCCTTCGGTGACGCCGGCCCGCGTGCCGTAGTAGTCGCACCAGGGCGAGGCAACGCCGAAGGTGCCTTTCTCTGCGGCCTTGCCTTCCGCGTTGACCAGCGTTCCGCCCGCGGTGACGCCTAACTCGGACACGACGCGGGCCGAGAACAGCGAGTGGTTCGTCTTGAGAATCCGAATGTCGGTCAGCGGCTCCATGGTGATGCGGAAGTCGATGAATCGCAAGCTCTCGCTCGGGGCAGTAATGACGATCTGCCTTTGGTCGCGGAGGATGGGTGCTTTGCCGGGCTGTCTCCAGAGACCTTCATCGGTGAAGATGACTTTGCTGCCCGACGGCTCGACGATCTTGGGCCTCTGGGAGATGATCTGGCCCCGCTCGTTGCTCTCCTGCCAGTAGTTGCCGCCGTTGACCCGGTCGCAGCCGAAGAAGAGTGAATGATGGTGCGGATAGGGCTCCGAGGTCTCGGTTGTGATGGACTTGCCTGAGGCGGGGCCGTTGACCGGCCAGAAATAGGGGTATTTCTGTGATGGGTCGAACTTGTAGCAGGTGAACAGTTGTCCACCCACTGTGACGACGACTTGGCTCTTTTCGAGCTTGGCTTCGACCTTGCCCGCCGCCGGCTGGGCCGAAGCGGCAAACGCTGAAGTGGTGAAAAGACCAAGTGCGGCGGTGATCAGGAAACTTCGAGTATTCATTACTGTGTCCTCCAAGAAAGCAACTCCTTTGTCATCCGTAGGGTGGGTTCTCAACCCACGCGTCGACCCCACCGAGGTGCACGAAACGCTGACATTTAGAGATGCCACGGGCTTCGCATCGAGCGATTGAGCAGCCGGTTGGCCGCATCGTCGCCGGGGAACTCTTCCTTGCCGGGGTCCCACGTCAGGGACCGCTGTAGTTTGTAGGCGATGATCGTCAGGTGACCCAGCGACGCGCCGCGGTGGCCGATCTCTTCGCCGCAACTCGTCGGCCGACGTGTGCGGGTGCACTCGAACCAGTTGGCGTGATGATTGTTGTCCCCGGGATTCACCTCGCGGGTCGTTAACTTCATTTCCGCGAAGATTTCCTCCGGACTGCCCTCGATACGTCCGCCGGTGGTCATCGACGTGACCCAGCCGCGCTCGCCGACGAACACACCGCCGAAATTGCCGGCGAGGCGGGCATCGGCGGGCACCGCCTTATAGAGGCTCTTGACCATGGCCCAGTCGTCCACGAGGTGCAGGAGCGTCCCATTGGCGTACCGGCAGGTGAGCGTTGGATACGTTCCGCGGCTGGGATGAATGAGCTCGACCGGCCCGCTGTTCTCCATGCCCAGGGTGTACTGAATCACGTCCGCCGCATGAGAGTGGTACCAAGTCACGGCCGCCGCGCCAAAATCCTCACAGAACGCCCACGGCACCACGCCGGGCGATGGGTTCGTATGATATAGGCTGTTGTACGGGCGCCACGGAGCAGGACCCACCCACAGGTCCCAGTCCAGTCCATCCGGCACAGGCTCGGCCGGCAGGGCGAAATCCATCGGCGCATACGAGCGGCCGGATCGCTCCCCATCCATCGCCCGGGCATAGGGTTTGGCGCGGCCGCCCGCGACGGAGCCGCCCAGGGGGCCCCACAGCGTGAAGACCGATTTGATCTTGCCCAACCCGCCGGCTCGCACGAATTCACAGACCTTCCTGATCGTGGAAATAGAGCGGTATTGCGTCCCGGTCTGGAAGATGCGGCCGTACCGGCGCACGGTCTCCACCAGCCGGCGGCCTTCGCCGATGGTCAATGAGATCGGCTTCTCGCAATAGACATCCTTACCCGCCTCCACGGCATGAATGGCCTGCAACGTATGCCAGTGATCCGGCGTGACAATCACCACGGCGTCGATGTCGGAGCGGGCGAGCAACTCGCGGTAGTCATTGTATGCGGCGCAGCCCTTGTACTCGCCGCCGGGATTACGGGCGGCATAGGTCTGCTCTGCAACTCGCTTGGCCTCTTCGCACCGCACGCGATCCACGTCGCAGACGGCCAGCAACTGGACCTCCCGGTCGCCGGCCAACCGGTGCAGATGCCCGCGTCCCATCACCCCGTGGCCGATCAAACCTACCGTGATTCGCTCGCTCGGCGAGGTGCTCGTCTGGGCACGTCCCGCCGAGGCCGGGAGGACCCACGGCAGGGTGGCGGCGGCCGAAAGGCGGCCCGTCCGATCCAGGAACTCACGCCGCGTGATCTTCTGGGGGTTCGTGCGTGTCACGATTTACCTCCAGTCGTCAGTTGCACGGTTGCTTTGTTGAAAAGCTTGATGCTTTGAGCCAAGCCGGCGCCATCGCTCCCCAGCTCTATGGTGAATACGACCGATTTACGGCCAGACTTATAGATTCTGTCGAGGCGCGACGCGATCGTCTTCTCGCGTGCCGATTCGTCCAGCGTTACGATCTCCGGCGCAGCGTCGACACCCATTCTCCGGGCGAATTCGACGGCCTTGTCGGATGGCGTGCCGTCGATCCGATACGTCAACAGGCGAACGCCGGCGGCATCCAGCTTCAGACGGATTTGCCTCCTCTCATCACTGGTGAGTTGGTCATTGAAATCCTTTGAGATGTCACGGCTGACCTTCTGGCGGTTGGAGCCTCCTACGCAGAGCAAGCCGAGTTCCGCTGCCTTGTCGATGGTCTCGAAGAGCGTCAACGGCTTGGCGGAGGGCACAAGGGCCAGTTGCCAACCGAGTTGCTCTTGTGCTCGAACGGCTGGGGTCAATTTTGTGCTTGGAGTTGTTGGGGCCGGCAGGTCGCCCAGGGCGAATTGCGTCGCTGCCAGGTAGAATTGGAGCATCTTCGGGTCCCAGAAGACGGAGGGGTGGTGGGCGAAGCCGCAGTAGAAGGCGCGGCCCCGGCCGTACTGGCGGACCCAGGCCAGGGCGTAGTCGTTGTCGGCACGCTCGACCTTCCCCAGGGACGGGGTTTGCTTCATGTCGGTTTTGGCTGTGTCGATGCTCAGAAGCACGCGCACCCGGTTGCGCGAGTACGGTTCGTGGACGCGGAAGAACTCGTCGCGATAGTCGAAATCGCCGCCGAGGGGCTGATTGATCGGATGAATGGGATCGTCGAGCTTGATGAAGACGTGCTCGTTGTTCGCTTTGTGATTGGCGCCGCGGGCGCCGAGCATGATGCCGAATTCGGGCCAATCCTCGACCGCGCCCGGCCATTTCATGAATGCGACCGACGTGCCGTGGACGCCCATCAGCCCGCCGCCGCTGTAGACGAACTCGACCAGGCTTTGCCGCAGGGCAGGGTCTTCAAAGAGATTGCCCACGGTGTTGTTGAAAAAGACCGCATCGAATCGCTTGAGACTGTCCGGCGCGAAGACGGCCGGGTCTTTGCTGATCTCGGTCTCGAAGGCGCCGGTCTTGGCGCCCATCATCGTGAAGGCCAGATTCGCGGTGGGAATGGAACCGTGGCCGCCATAGTTGACGTTGAGGTCGAAGATCAGGAGCTTGCGAGGCTTGCGGGGCGAGACGAAGGCCTTCGCCGGAATCGCCGCCTCGATGCGTTTCTGCTCTTCGGGATTGGGCCCGGCCTGTGCCTTGGCCTTGAGGCGCTGGAGCCAGGGGATCATGAGCATGCCTCCCGTGACCGCAGCGCCGCCCAATACGTTGCGCCGAGTTATCGCTGTTTGAGACTTCGTCATCTTTTTCATGGCCTCTCTCTTGTCAATGGACTCACTTGGCGGCGGCAGTGTTGGATGCCGGCTGCTTGTCGGCAACCACGGGTGCACTCTGCTCGGGCGTCGTAATACCGGGCGGCAGCTCGATGATTCGGATGTTGCGGAAATGGATCGGGGCGCCTTCCGACTCCAGGCAGATATAGCCCTTCTTGATGCTGGCCTTGCTGATGCCGTTGACGAACTTGCCGTTGACAGAGAGCTTGATGACGCCGTCAACGCATACGAGCGTGTACGAATTCCATTCGCCTTTGCCTTTGCAGCGATTCTCCGCGGACTTGCTGCGCGGGCCGCGCGGGTTGTCCGGTACGGTCGTCATTCCTCCTACCGGGAAGACCTCGCCGTGGACGTAGGCGTCCGTCACCTTGTTCTGCACGGCATAGTCCAGCTCCAGAATCTGAATCTCCATGCCCTTGGGGAAGGGCTTGCCTTCCGGCACCGTTCCTTCGGCCCAGACGTAGGCGCCGGAATTGCCGCCCGCCGTCAGGTGCTTCCATTCCACCGTCAGGATGAAGTTCTCGTACTGCCGGTCGGTGCGCATGACGCCGATTGGCTTTCCCGTGCACACGATCTCGCCGTCGCGTACGCTCCATGTATCGGGAGCGGTGTTCACGTTGACCCATCCCGACAGGTCCTTGCCATTGAACAGGTCCCGGACCTGCAGGAGGTCCTGGGACCGCGTCGAGCCACAGCACAGCAGTACCACAGCGATACATATCATTACCTTTGTCCGATTCTTCATGATTCCGTCTCCATCATCAATATGGTTTCGTCTTACCCGGCATGGCGCAGGCATAGAGATGGTCCGAGCCGGGTGTGATTGGCGCCTCGGCATCCCAGGCATAGCGTTTGGGGCCGAGGTCGGTTTCCGATTTCATCGCGTCGTCCCAGGTGACGACTTGTCCCGAGTAGGTGGCCATGCGGCCGAGGATGGCCGTCATGGTGCTGGCGATGCCGTAGTCGCCTTCGTTGTAGGGCCGGCCCGCATCCAGAGCGGCGAACAGGTCGTTGTGTTCCTGCTGGTGGCCCGCGACGCCGCGCTCGAACCGGACCGGCTCCTGCCCGCGCACGCTGAGCAGGCCCTTGCCGAGATCGGCCTCGCCCTTTGTGCCATGGGCGACGCCGCCTCCACTCGTCCAGCAATTCGGGATATGCCGGCAGAACAGGAACATCTTCGCGCCGTCCCGATAGGTGTATTCCACCGCGTGGTGATCGTAGATCTCGCCATAGTCGGGACCGACCCTCACCTGGCGGCCGCCCATCCCCTGGGCCTCGATAGGATGATCGCCCTTGGCCCAGTTGACCAGATCGATCGAGTGCACGGTTTGCTCGACGATCAGATCGCCGCAGAGCCAGTTGAAGTAGTACCAGTTACGCATCTGGTAGTCCATCTCGCTTTGGCCGCTCTTGCGGGGGCGGACCCACACGCCGGCGTTGTTGCCGTAGGCCCGCAGAAACATGACCTCGCCGATCGCGCCGTCGTGGACGCGCTTGATGATCTCGCGGGCGCTGTTCTGATGCCGGTTGTTCAGGCCGACCGCCACCATCAGGCCCTTCTTCTTGGCCTGCTCGTTCGCGGCGATCATCCGCCGAATGCCCGGTGCATCGACGGCAACCGGCTTCTCCGTGAACACATGCTTACCCGCCGTGACCGCCGCTTCGAAGTGAAGGGGCCGGAAGCCCGGCGGCGTACACAAGAGCACCAGGTCCACATCGGCCGCGATCACGCCCGCATAGGCGTCCATGCCGACGAAGCGTCGGTTGGCCGGCACATCCACGCGGTCGGGATGCTCCTTCGAGACCCCTTGATGGCTTCGATCAAGCTGGTCCTGGAATGCATCGCCCATCGCGACGAGCTTGGCGCGCTTGCAGGCATTGAGCGCCTGGACGGCCGCTCCGGTGCCGCGCCCGCCGCAGCCGATCAGGCCCAGCCGCATCGTGTTTCCGCCGGCTGCATAGGCTCTGGTTCGGATGCCGGCGGTCAGCGCTGCGAGGGAGGCTGCCGTCGCCGTGCCTCTGAGGAATTGTCTGCGAGAGAATCCTTCTTCTGACGCGCGTCTGGTTTTCATTGCGGTGTCCTTTCCCTTTCCTGAAACCATCAGTGAATTGTCATCTTGCTCATTGGATACCAACCGTCGGCTGTTCTTCTTTTGATCGCGAGCCGGACCACCGGCTCCGTCGAATTCTCACCGACGATCCCGATCGCCAGATCGTACTCGCCCGTTGGCAGGTCCTTGGGTAATGTCACGGAATCGGTGGTTTCGACAACTTCGCCCGGCGGCAGATCCGGTACTTCTCGCAGGAAGTCCTCGGTGAACGTCTTGACGGAGCCGGGCATCCATTTGTTCACGGTGACACCGCCGAGCAGGACCTTCGCGTATCCCTGTCCGTTCGAGAGCCTGTAGGCAACCCGGTAGGCCCGGTAGCACGGCGCCGAGCCGACGTTCTGCCATTTGGTTGTGACCGCCAACGCAGTTCCGGCAGCCGCCTGCTTCGACACCCGTGCCTCCTTGAGCACGAAGCGATAGCCGAGCCGGCGGAGGAATCGCTCGATCTCCGGCCGGACGTTCTCGCCCTCCGGCAGGGGGGCGGACTTATTGTTGATGCACGAGCCGTGCAGGGCCAGAGCGTAGTTGAAGATGTATCGCAGCGACCATCCATCCTTCACCCAGCGGCGCATGTCCCAGCAGGTCTCCCAGGCGACCGGGGCTACTTTCCATGCGTCCTCGACCTTCGCTCCCTGGATCTCCTGCGGATAGGCATCGCGCATGTGATACCAGTTCTTCGAGAAGCCCCCCATGTCCCCAAGACAATCCGCCCGCCAGCCTGCGCCGCGCTCGGCCGCCGCCGTGAGGCATTCACCGCCTCCGATCAGCATCAGCAGGGGAGTCTTGTGGAACGCCTCCACATAGGCGTCAATGATTCGCTTACGGTTCTCCATCGTGGGCATCTTGGCGGTTTTCGAGCCGCTCATGTGCCACTCGCCCCACCAGCCGACGGAGCCCAGGTCCACGTGGTCAAGGTCCGGATGCCCGTCATAGCGGGCCCCCAGCCGCTGGATCAGGTGAAGGTGCCGAGCGAGGACGTCCACGTTGTCCAGGTCAGGGATCAGGAATCCCTGCTGGCCCTCATAATCGACCGTGAGCACCTTGCCGCCCACTTTTTCGAGCCAGTCCGGGTGATACGGCTGGCCCCGTCTCGTCGAGCAGCACATCACGCGAAAGGCTAATCGCTGGCCGGCGGCCCGGGACTCGGCCAGGACTTTGTCGAGGAACGCGTAGTCGATCTCGCCCGGCCGGGGTTCCAGCACTCGCCATCCCCATCGGTCATAATGGACCGTCGAGGGAATCCAGTCGGGCAGACTTCTATCCTTGTCTCGGGTCCTGCCGAACGTCTCCCAGCCGATGCCGGGGTTGGCGAGCAGCTCATCCGTCTCCTCGGGCAGGATTGTCACGATCTCGGCGGATATGCTCTTGTCTTGGCCGGAGGCGAGGAATGGAGGAATGCAGGCGAGGATTGTCACAATCGGGAGGAAGGTTCTGAATCGGCTCACGGCAGACTCTCCGATGCACAAGGATACTGATCATCAGATGCTCCGAATACACGCCGCTATGATACCCGTTCCGCCCCGAGGTTCAAGGGGTCTTCCGCCAAGGATGCTAATATGGCGTCGAGATTGTTTCGTCGCTGCGCTCCTGGCTATGACAAACAATGTGCGTCTTCCTGTCATTGCGAGCGCCGCGAAGCAATCTATTGGCTGTCACCGCGGGACGGCGTCGTTGTACACCTGGCGGAGGTGAGTGGGACACAAGGCCGTGTCGTAGATTCGAAGGTCGTCGAGGATGCCGTTGAAGGGCTTGCTCGCGGCGGGATCGTATGGTGCGCCGGCTCTCAGGTCCTGCGTGGTGCACGCGTTGATCTCTTGCTCATTCAGGTCATAAACGGCCTGGGGCTGTACATCGACGTAGAGCCTGATGTCGCTGATATGGGGCGAGCCTGGAACGAGGGGATCGAGCGAGACGGCGACGTGGTGCCAGTCGGTGTCGCCGACGACCCTTGAGGCCGCCGCATAGCCCTGGCCGCAAGAGAATCGGAGCCTTCGATTCGCATCGACTTCCAGCAGCCAATGCTTGCCGGAGCCTGGTTCGCCCCAGGCCAGGACGGTCTGATTCGCCGTGGGTCTGTCCGTGAGCTTGATCCAGGCGGCGATGGTCCGCTGATTACGCGCGTCCATAGCCGCAAGACCGGTGATATCGAGAACGTCATCAATCCCATCGAAACGCAGTCCGCCGCCGCTGGCGCCAGGCACCCACTGTGAGTTGTCGCCGGGGAAGCCGTGGAGAGTGCCGGGATGCTGTCCACGCTCGTCGGATGCCGTTGCTCCCGTTTTCTCATCGAGCTTCCAGTGGCTGATGGGCGACGGCAGACCAGCTTTCTGACGCCACTGACGCGCCATTACGGCGAAATCCTGAAGATCGATCCTGTCGTCTTTCACAGACGACACGTCGCAAGCAGGCTCCCAACCCTTGTCAGCGGGCCGGCGCAGCCAAGCCGAGGACAGGAGCGACAGGTCGTTCCCATCGACGGTATTGTCCCCCGTGCCATCCTGGGGAACGAAGCCATCGGTGCGAAAGGTATACGTGCGAGTGAATCGGGCCTCTTCGCCCGGCGCCAGCGTGATCTGGAGAAACTGCTCCGGCGAGACTTGATAGTCCGTCGTCCAGATTCCGGTATAGGCCGCCGGAATCGATGTCTCAATCGTCAGTCGCTGCTGCGTGTCCGCAAAATCCACCGCACAGAGTTCGGGGCCAGTGTGGCCTTGCGGCCTGTAGACCCAGATTTTGGGCACGCCGGTGGCTTTCTCCATGAATTCGATGCCGTTCGCGATCCGGACAACGACGGGCGCCGCGGCGGCCGCGATGCTGCGGAAGCGGCCGGACGGCTGCCAGGGCGTGACGGCGGGATTTGTGGTGAAGTCATACGGGAATGAGAGCCTCACGTTGGGTCCGACCGGCCGGCCGGAGAACGAGAGAAAGTCGTGCAGGTACTGCTCGGTGGTGAAGGGCTTGCTGCCGGTGTTTCGCAGGAGGTAGTTCAGGATGACGCGGTCGTTCTTGACAATGACATCTTCTTCCAGATAGCAGGAGTAGCCGTTGGCGCTGCCGGTCAGGGTCTGGACGAAGTGCGCCCGGTCCTGCTGCCACGTCACGGCAGTGCGGGCCCGCTCCACGACGGGATAGTTCGCGCTGAAGTTGTACGCGCCGGCGTCTCGCCGGAGAATCCCGACGCCGATTTTGAGAAAGGGGTCGCCATTCTTGCCTTCATTGTAGCCGGGTGGGTCCGGCTGGAAGGCCTCCTGGCCGATGTCGAATTCCATGGGCAGGCCACCGAGGTAGGTCAAGGCCCCTCCGCCGGGCGGCGAGTACAGGAACTCCTGGCCATGCAGTTGAGCCCGCAGGATATTGGCCACGGGCGAGAACCGCAGACCCTTGTTCCACCGGCATTCCGCTGATTCGGGATCACCGACCTCAATGACGAGGCTGCCGCTTTGCAGGAGGCGAGTCCCCGCGTGGGCCGGGACGGGCTGGCTCGCTGCCGTGCCGGTCTCGAAGGCCAACAGGGCGCACGTCATGAGGGTAATCCGGATGGCCGCGACTGTCGACATGGTTCCGATTGTACCAAACGGGAGTCAGTACAGCAATTCGAGAATGCTGTCCTTGGCGACTTCGTTCTGCTGCTGGAGGTCCCGGATGTGCCGGATGACGTCCCGGCGGCTGATGATCCCGACGAGTCTGCCGTTGTCGAGGATCGGGACCCGGCGGAAGCTGTTCAAGCTGAGGCACTCGGCGATATCGCTGAGATCATCCTGGGGCTCGAAACAGACCACCTTAGAGGTCATGAAGTCTCCGACTTTGCCGACCGCCTGGTCGAGCTTCGTGCTATCGAGGCTATTGCACAGCAAGACCAGAACGTCCTTCTCCGTGATGATTCCCACCAGCGTCCCGTCATCGTCGATGACGGGCAGGCCCGTGATGTTGTTCAGGGCCATCATGCGTATGGCCTCGCAGATGTCCTCGTCCTTGCCGATCGTGATGACACGCGTATTCATAAGTTCTTTTGCTTTAAGCATTTAACATACCCTCAGGTTGTCATGAGCCGGTTGTCTTCTGCAACCACGATTGTCTATTTCGGCAATCCCCGAAATAGCCATGAGCAGTTTGCCCCCTTTGCCGCCGGTGTCTGCCTGCGGACCCGCCTACGGAGGAGATTTTCAGCAAAATGGCGTTGCATTTCGGCACCGGACAAAGGTAGAATAGACGAATTGCAGCGGGGGTCCCGTTCTGGGCTGAATGGGATTATCGGCCGCAAGAGCTCACGGGCAAATAGGAGGTAACATCATGAAGTCGAAACGGCGCGGTTTTACACTGATCGAGCTGCTGGTCGTCATTTCCATCATCGCCATCCTGATGGCGATCATGATGCCGGCGCTGCAACGCGTCAAGGCCCAGGCGGCGGAGATGAGGTGCCGGGCGAACCTGAAGCAGTACGGCGTCGTGCAATCGATGTACCTGGGGGATAACGACGACCGCTATCCCAGCGCCTGGAACTCTCTGGTCAGGAGCGAGGCTCCCATCGGCGGCTATCAGCGGTATTGCCGATGGCACGATCCCCGGTACCCGGCCGACGGCCCCATCTGGAGGTACATGCCGGAATCAGGCGTCAACCTGTGCCCCGTGTTCGCCACGCTGGCCAAGACGATGGGAAACGTGCACCCCAGTCACGTGGCGACGAATCCCATCGTCCCCTACTATAGTTACAGCATGAACGCGTTCCTCGGCAACGGCACGGGTGGCGGGACCACTCCGGCCGGAATAAGGGATCGGAAGGCTTCGGACATTACCCGCTCCAAGGCCGAGGTCTTCTTCTTCGGCGAAGAGAACATGTGGGGCAGACCCGGCAATAGCAACGTGCTCAACGACAACGCCCTGTGTCCCGACGGGCGCGACTGGTTCGGCACGTTCCACGGCGCCAAGAAAGGGGACTGGAACGGCGGTACGGTCAACCTCGTATTCGCGGACTCCCACGTTGGGTCCGTCAAGTCCGCCTTGCAGGTGGCGCCGGGTGGTGTGACGGCGGATCGGAGCGAGGCCGAGTACGGCCGCTTCGAGAAGTATAGCTGGCCCTTCAAAAGGAATCCGTAATCCAGGTTGTTCGATTCTCGGGTACTCCATCCGGCCGGCAAGAGGTGGAGGGGCAGGCGGATCGGAGCGAGGCTGAGTTCGGCCAGTACGAGGAATATGCCTGGCCGTACGCGGTTCCCGCCCGGTAACGGACCCGAACGACACTTGGTCTGTCAGCGACTCTGTGCGCTCGTTCGTGTTTCTTTCTGTCCCTGCCAGATTGGCTGAACTGTTGTCCGGCGCAGCAGTATCAAGAGGAGTCGGTCTGAAGTAGTGTCAGCGTCCTGCGGACCGGCGATTCAAGATCAGAAATCGAGCGCGTCTGTTCACCACATCCGTGGCGGTGTCGGTTCGCGCCGGGGATTCGACATGAAGAGGCACGCGGTTGTGGCGGTGTGCTTGGTCGTAGCCATGTCCCTGAGCCTCGCTCTTTCGGGGGTAGGCGATGGCCTGGCCGCACAGGGCGAGGGCCCCGTGCCGGCCGATGTGCTGCAGGTCAACTACGAATCCGGCCAGGGACACGGGGAGAGGCCTGAGTTCAGGCCCGGCGAAATCATCGTCGGGTTCGATCCCAACGTATCGGACAGGCAGTGCGAGCGGATCATCCTGGACCATCAGTGTTGGATCGCCTGTGCGGCCGAGTTGGGAGGTCTCTACCTGGTCGGCGTCCCTGAGAGCACGAGTCCGCACCGCATGATCGAGGTATTCTCGCAGTACCCGGAGGTCCGTTATGCGGAGCTCAACTACTACGTCTGGGCCACTTTTGTACCCGATGATACGCTGTATTCCTATCAATGGAATTTCGATAACGCGGCCAAGACCGGCATGGGGATGCAGGCGGCGTGGGACCTTGAAGAGGGGGACCCGAACGTGATCGTTGCCGTGGTGGACACGGGCGTGGCCTATGAGAATTTCGGCATCTACAAACAGGCCCCCGATCTGGCGAAGACACGCTTTGTCCCCGGCTACGACTTCGTCCACGATGACAACCATCCCAACGATGACCACGGGCACGGGACCCACGTTGCCGGCACGATCGCACAGAGCACCAACAACCTCATCGGCGTGGCGGGGGTGGCGTTCCGCTGTTCGATCATGCCGGTCAAGGCGATGGATGAGCAGGGCGTTGGCGACCAATTCACGGTCTCTCAGGGCATTCTGTTCGCGGTTGAGCACGGGGCCCGCATCATCAACTTGAGCGTGGGCAGTCTCCAGCCCTCCATCACTCTGCAGAACACGGTGAAGACGGCTTACGACCGCGGTGTTACCGTGGTCGCGGCGGCGGGCAATGAGTACACCAAGCGCAACCAGCCTTCGTACCCTGCGGCGTACAAGGACTACTGCATCGCCGTGGGGGCCGTCCGGTACGACCTGACCAGGGCCCCCTATTCGAGCACGGGCTCTTATCTGTCTCTTGTCGCGCCCGGCGGCGATCTGACCGTAGACCAGAATGGTGACCGTTATCCCGACGGTATCCTCCAGCAGACGTTCAAGTCCGACCCGAACAGCTTCGCCTATTGGTTCTTCCAGGGCACCTCGATGGCTACCCCGCACGTCAGCGGACTGGCGGCCCTGCTGGCATCGCGCGGCGTGACCCGCCCCGACAAGATCAGGGAGGCCATGGAATTGACGGCCAGAGACCTCGGCCCCGCCGGCTGGGACCGGGAGTATGGATGGGGCATGATCGACGCCCAGGCCGCCCTGGCGTATCGCGTGCCGGGCGACCTCAACGGCGACAACGTGGTGGACGCCAACGACTTGGCCGCCCTCTCAGGACGTTTGCAGTGATGCCGTGAGGCGTTTCTTCCAATGCCCTTGCGGGTCCACTGCAGGCGGGGGGGCCGATAATGCAGGCCGTGCCTCCCCGCACGACGTATCCGCGCGAGTGAGACCGCTCGTCCCACGCCGCTCGGGTCGTTTTCGCTTGAAGGAATGCCCCCGGCCGCGTATAATGGATAGTGGGTGTGTGACTCGTGGACCAGGGAAGGTGAATCCGATCCCGTCTCGATTCGTTTTTCCGGCCGAATGCAGATTATAGCCGTGGCAAATCAAAAGGGCGGTTGTGGGAAGACTACAACCGCGATCAACCTCGCGGCGGCCTTCGCCGCGCTGGGGCATAGGGTCCTGCTCGTCGATCTCGACCCCCAAGGCCACGCCACCCTCGGCCTGGGATACGACCCCAACAGCTTCGAGAAAACCGCCTACCACGCCATGACGGAGGGGTACGTTCCGGTGTCGGCCATCGCCGTCAGGACCCGTGTCCCCCGGCTGCACCTGCTGCCGAGCAACATCCTGCTGGCCGGAGTGGAATTCTCGTTGCGCGACGTGCGAGGCAAGGAGCTGATCCTGGGCGAGCAGTTGCGGACCGTCGCCCGCCAGTATGATCTGTGCGTCATCGACTGTTCCCCTTCGCTCGGCATCCTGATGCTCAACGCACTCGTCGCCGGCACGGAGGTCATCATTCCCGTCCAGGCGCACTTCTATGCTCTCGACGGCCTCAAACGCCTGCTCGACACGATCCGGGTGATCCGGGCCCGCTTCTACCCGTGCTTCGTGAGACCCCTCGGCCTGCTCCTGACCTTCATGGAGAACCGAACGGCCTTGAGCAAACGAATCGAGGAGGGCATGCGAAGGCTCTTCGGGTCCCTCGTCTTCACTACGGTGATTCATAAAACGGTAACGCTGGCGGAAGCGCCCAGCAAAGGCCAATGCATCCTGACGTACGCCCCCGACAGCAGAGGCGCAAAGGAATACACGGCCCTGGCTCAAGAGACCCTCGCGCGTCTTCCGGCCGCCCAGACGATTGCCGCCCACACGCAAAGACGGGCACTTCCGTAGAGCCACCCATGTGTTGGCTCAGACCGAACCATTGAGGACTTGCTCGACCCTGCGTGCGCAGGTCAGAGTGGCGTGCTTTCTCATTCACATCGGACAACGACTGCTGTACCATGTGTTGCAGGGTGAAGATGTCGCTCGGAAGATCCAGTTTATATTCAGGCCTATAGTGCCAAGCATTTCTCAAGGAGAAACATCCTTCCTCAGTTTGATATCAATTGCCTTATGTTCATTCTCTTTCAGTTCGAAGAAGGACAAGGTTGCAAGGATTTTGCTGTCATTTATCCTGTTCCCTGTTACCAGCATATAATGCCCGGGAACCAGGGCAAGTTCATCCTTGAAATCTACACGCCTTTGCACGGTCTTATACCGTCCCTTTTCAAAACGCGCAATCGTAAAATGGGTATTGTATTTCGGGACCGGATTTGTCTCACCGGACGAAAAGCTGATAAACCCTTGGCCGGGTAGAGGTTGATTCCTTCCTGCTAACCAAACATCATGCCATTCTTTTCTAAAATAAAATTGAGGGACATACCTTCCAGGCTCGAGTCTTGAAGGCATTCCCAGACTCCGGCATAAGGCAACAAAGTAAAGATCACGTGAAAATGAATCCGCAATTTTCAGTTCATCAACCCCCTTTGGTGAAATTAGTGACGTAAAGTAATAGTAATCTTCGCTATCATCAATAACAATATAATTATTGACGTACTTTATCAATATCGATGGATCATTTATTGCATCCTGTCGGAAACCGGCAGGCAAGCTTTCAAAAAGGTACTTACGCCAGGCACCAATCCTTGCACCTGTAATAATGCTCGGATTAAGCACATACTTCGAATAAAGTTCATAATCATAGGCACCATGCGTGTTTTCGAACCTGGTAACATTATTCAGATGGTCAGCAAAAAGTTCCTCTTTGGTATCTCGCAGATCTTGATCTGATACTTGTTTTAATAAAGTGATTGCCAGTGGTCTATCTACATCTGGAGTATGAGTAAGAAATGAAGCTATACTTTTGTAATTTCCCATACTCCTGCGGATAAGATCCTTTACCATCTCAGGATCGGCGCCAAGTTCTTTAGCCAGGTTTGCTGCCTCTTCCGGCTTCATCCAGGAATCGATATAAGCCTGGCGAATCATGTTCTCCTCATTAAGCCGTTTAGTATTTGCGGCGATCAATTCAGTTGCAGGACCTTTTAGTGGTGCGCGTACGATAGGGACGCCAAGATCCAGTTCCTGGAAACCATGATCGGCAGGCTTGAGGTTAAGGATCAGATCAAGTGTATCGATGTCATTTACGGAAACTTTTCTGAAATTAAAGTCAGCTCCCTTTCGGGCCCAAATTAACAGATCACCAAGTCCGGTTTCAAACTGACTGATACCAAATTCATCAGTGGGAACCTCAGCAAGCGGATAAAATTCCGCAGAATTGTAAAGCAAATATTCTACCAGAGCATCTTTAACCGGTACATTATTCGTATCTAAAACCTTGACCTTAATGTGTTTTGTAACTGCATATTGTGAAAGAGTATTCACAACGGAATAATTTCTATAAGAGACCGTTGTGTTTTCCTGCCCATATTTTGCACCGAATGACTCTGTATTTATTATCATTGCACGTCTGGCTGATTCAGTAAACCAACCCCTGTCAAGAACCGGTTCAGGCTCACAGGCTCCCATATAGTACCATTTGCCATCTATCCACACCTCTACCCAGGCGTGAGCCCAACTATCCTTATGTGCCAAGATTGGTGTGCGAACCAAACGTGCAGGAATGCCGGCAGTTCTTAATGAAGCCACTGTAAAAGTTGATTCTTCTCCGCATCTTCCCTGGGCCGAAAGAATTGTACCGACAGGACTGGAGTCACGTCTAGCGGAAAGCTGATAAGTCACTTTTTCGTGGCACCAGTGATTGATTTCGAGAGCAGCGTGTGTAGCATCCATTCCTTTCACCCTGCTTTGAATTTCCTCGTAATAAGCAATTCTGAATGAATCGAGGGGTTCGTTAATTATTCTAAAAGGCAGAACGTAATGAAGAAAAATTTCGTCCGAGATATCTTTTCCCCAGGGGGACTCTTTTCTTGTTTTTAGGGCAATATTTGCATTGGCAAGGAAGAAATCTCCATTATAATCAGCCAGATCACTTAGGGGCATATAGGCGAAGAGGAACTTAAGAGCTTCTTCCTGCTGAAGGGAAAGACCAGATCCAAAAACATTGAATAGTTTATCTTTCCTGTTTTGAGCAAGATGTTCCCGTTTCTTAAATGAAGATTCCACTTTAGAACGGTATTCCTTATTATTAATAAGGTGGTTTCCTGAACCACCACCCCCAGTCCCTGCAAAGAGGTTCGTGCCACTCACGGCAAGACTATTTATCTGACCACCGTAGGGGTCGTTTGTTTGAACCCATTGAGCGTGAGCAACGCCTGCGTGCATCAGTGAAAGAAAGAACAGGACCAGAATAGATCGTACTTTATGCATAGGTCTGACTCCCTTCGAATAAAAAGTGATGCCGGGATTTCCCATTTGACCTGATAGACCGTGCTCCCGCACCGTATGCGTCCCATGATACCCAGGTACTGCGCCCAATTTCAATAGCTCTGGTCATCAATTGAGCGTGTTTTTCCATCAGAATCCGGCATTGCACTGCCTTTTCTCGGGGGCAGGCCACTGGCCGTCAGCCCCAGGGCTTCATCCAACTCCCGATAGGCCAGCAAACCGGCATCACTTGTCACCTTGGTTCCATGGAATTCGAGCTTCAGTCTGGGGTCAAAAGCGACCCCCAGAGCATCCTTGCGTGCTTTACCCATGGGGTGCTCCCCTTATTCACTGATCGAGCGTGAGAATCAACCATATTCTACAGGATGAACGCAGCGGGCGCTACATGGAAATAAACAGATCATCTGGGAAATCCGGGGTTACTATTTGTCGAGCGTCTTGACCCTGATGTTGCGGAATTCCAAATAGTCGCCGTGGCCGAGGAAACCGATGTGGCCCTTGTCCCGCTTGAGGCCCGGATGGTCCCGATGGTCCATCGTTTGGGGCGTGCTGGCCTTGTCGATGTCGGCATCGACGATGGTCATCCCGTTGACCTTGATGGTGATCTGCCGGCCTTTGGCGGTAACCTCTTCCGAGTTCCACTCGCCGACCGGCTTCAAGCAGCCGCGCTTCGCCGGGACGACGCCGTAGATGGAGCCGTGGAACTGGTAAGGCTGGAGGTTCGCGTACTTCGGGTGCGAGTCTTCGAGAATCTGGATTTCCATGCCCTGATAGGCGGCGTCGCCCGTAAGGACCGTCCGGATCCCAAGGCCGTTGTTGGCGCCGGGCGTAAGCTTGAACTCGAATCGCACGGTGAAGTCGCTGTACTCATCGGCGGTGTAGACGTTGCCGGCGGCCTTCGTCGGGTCGCAGATCATCTTGCCGTCTTTGGCGTAGTAGCCGTTGGTGTTGCCCGTCCAGCCGGCCATGTCCCGGCCGTTGAACAGCGGGATGAAGCCCTCCAGCTTCTCCTCGGCGGGCAGAATCTCCCGGATGTAGATGTTCCGGAAGTAGAGGAAGTTGCCGTGGTTCTGCAATTCGATCTGGCCGGTGGGGTAGATGGGCTTCTTCCGGTCCCAATAGTTCTCCATGATGACGTTGTCCACGACAAGCTCGCCATTGAGATAGACCGTCACCTTTTCCCCGACCATGATGATGCGGAAGCTGTTCCACTCGCCGACGGGCTTGTCCGCCAGCTTCGAAGGCTTG
>Ga0315275_10002208_pt1 | contig 17498 bp, 15 predicted proteins | sample YL17G03_0_MG_FD_205557 | JGI IMG/M metagenome (GOLD analysis project Ga0315275, IMG submission 205557) | Sediment microbial communities from Yellowstone Lake, YNP, Wyoming, USA - YL17G03_0 | ecosystem: Environmental > Aquatic > Freshwater > Lake > Sediment | place: USA: Wyoming | collected...
GCCTCGTGCTCCTGGTGTTCTCGTTTGCGCTGAACCTCGTCACGGAGCATTTCCTCCAACGGGTTCGCCGCGCGGGAGGTATGGCCGGATGACAAGCCAGCCGCCCATCTCTGATCCAGAGCGGCCATCGCGGCGCCTGTGGGTTCGCGGCCTGTGTGACCGGCTGTTCACTGGCCTGGCGTCGGGTTCCGTCCTCCTGATTGCCCTGGCGCTGGTGGTTGTCCTTGCGCCGATGCTCTGGCGCGGGGCTACGGCGGTCGTCTTCAAGGGGACGGTGGAGTTTCGCCGGATGCAGTTGGAGCAATTCAAGCGCGGCGACCCGGCGGCCGTCGAAGCGGAGATGGCCGAGGTCTCGCGCGCCCGGCAGCCGGTGTATGACCTGTTGGATCGGTTCAGCCGCGGCATCGCCACGGAAGACCTCGTTGAGGAATCGCGCCGCATTAACCGCGAGTTCGGAAAGCAACTTGAAGCCCGCGACACACCTGCCCAGGATCGTGTCGAATTGCGGTCCCTGGCGAAGCGGTTGCGAGACGACCTGATGGAGGCGCTTGAGGCGACCGACAAGACGGCGGCCCTGGCGGCGCTCGGCCGAGTGCTCCGCTGTGCGGACGACCCGTGTCTGAAGGGAACCGTGGCTGACGGGTTCTTCACGTTGGCGAAAGACTATCGGCACGTCGTTGAGACTGTTGACCTGTCGCGCCGCGCTGAGTACGCGAAGACTCTTGGCGAAGTCCGGGACGCGATCAAGGCCCTCTTCGGCCCGCGGCCCGGCGAACCCGTGCCGTCCCTCGACATGGACCGGTACGGGGCAACGCGGTGGGACATGGCCGAGAAGCAGCTCGCGCGGCTGCTCACGGTTGAGAAGTGGGTTGAGGTGCAGCCGGGCCGGCCGCTCCAGCGAGTTGAGGCGCCGCGCGAGCGCGAGTTCGCGGGGACCGACCTCGCGCCGCTCTTCCCGCTGATGCGCGAGCACGCCGCCGACATGCTCCGGCCCGAACGGACGTTCTACTGGCAGTATTTTCTCGACGGCAGCCTCTCGAGCCATTACTTCGGCGGTGTGGGGCCGGAAATCCTCGGAACGTTGCTCATCACGCTGGTGGCCATTGCGTTTTCCATGCCGCTGGGCGTCATCTCGGCCGCGTACCTGGTGGAATGTGCCGGCGACGGTCGCACCGTGCACCTGATCCGCACGTCCATAAACACGCTGGCGGGTGTGCCGAGCATCGTGTTCGGCCTCTTCGGGTTGGCGTTCTTCGTCATTTTTTTGCTTCCGAAGTTAGGGCTTCCGGGAAATTCCTGCGTCCTGGCGGGCGGACTGACGCTGGGCGTGCTGGTGCTGCCTATAATCATCCGCGCCAGCGAGGAGGCCGTCCGCTCCGTGCCGCCGACCTACAAGGAAGCCGCCCTGGCGCTCGGGGCGAGCCGCCTGCGGTGCTTTGTGACGGTGACGCTTCCGGCGGCGCTGCCGGGCATCCTGACGGGCGTGATCCTGAGTGTCAGCCGCGCGGCCGGCGAGACGGCGCCCATCCTGTTCGTGGCGGGCGCGGCGGTCGCGGCGCCGGCGTGGCCGCCTTGGGAAGCCATGACGAGGGAGACCGTGACGCTGACGTATTCCAGTTACAACATGGCCGTCGGCGACCGTCTGGCCGCGCTGGTTCCCCACAATCAGTATGGCATGGTGACGACGCTGATCCTCCTGGTGCTCATTCTGAACATCACAGCCATCCTCGTGAGGTCTCGCGTGGCCAAGCGGCTGCGCGGACAGTAGGCGGGCAGGTGCACCGTGAGTGACACGTCGAGACTCAAGGAGGCGGAAATGGTGGAACCCGGTGATTCACCGGCCGAGATGCCGCAGACTGCCGAGGCGCCGGACAAGACGGTGCGGACGCCGGCGCCCACGCTCTTTGCCGCAGCAAGTCCGCGACCTCTGGGTGGCGAGCCCCTCATCCGCTCGCGCGACTTTTCCCTCTTCTACGGTCAGAAGGTCGGCGTCCGAGAGATCACGATGGACATCCACCCCCGGTCCGTGACGGCCATCATCGGCCCGAGCGGCTGCGGCAAGAGCACGTTTCTCAGGAGCATCAACCGCATGAACGACCTCATTCCGCACGTGCGGGCAGAAGGCCGCCTGGAGGTCGCCGGCGTTGACGTGTACGACAGGCGCGTGAACCTCCCTAACCTGCGGCAGCAGGTCGGCATGGTGTTTCAGAAGCCCAACCCATTCCCCAAGAGCATCTACGACAACGTCGCCTATGGGCGGCGATTCCAGGGGTTCCGCCACCGGGGTGAACTGGATGAAGCCGTTGAGCGGTGCCTGCGTGCGGCAGTCCTTTGGGATGAGGTCAAGGACAACCTGCGAAAGTCGGCCTTGGCCCTCTCGGGCGGCCAGCAGCAGCGCCTGTGCATCGCGCGGGCGCTCGCGACGCAGCCGAAAGTGCTTCTCATGGACGAGCCGTGCTCGGCCCTGGACCCCATTGCGACCGGGCGCATCGAGGAACTCATCGCCGACTTAAAGAGCGCCTACACCATCGTCATCGTCACGCATAACATGCAGCAGGCCGCCCGCGTCAGCGACCGGACGGCCTTCTTCTGCCTAGGCGAACTCATCGAGTACGACTGGACGAGCGTCATCTTCACGAAGCCGGCCAGGAAACAGACTGAAGACTATGTGACCGGGCGTTTCGGTTAAGCGGTTGAGAGGCTCCGCCAGTCTTAACGTACTTCTCATATTGCCTTTCTACGTTCTTAAACTCCCGCAGCGAAACTGATCCCCGCAAGGTCGCCCTAGCGGCCGCGCGATCGGTTGCGGCGACTTGCACGTCCGGGAAATGTCGAAAGGAGACGCCATGTTGCGAAAAGCACTTCTTGGCGCCGGTCTCTTGATGCTGGTTGCCGTCACGGCAGCAATGGCACAGGCGCCCGCTTCGGAGGATGACGATCTCAAGATGACGGTGGAGGCGCTCAAGGCCCGCAACCACGACCTGGAGCGGCGGCTGACAGAACTGGAGGCCAGGATCGGCGAAGGGGTGGACACGCAGCGCCTTCGCCGCGAGGAGGTTGGCACGCTCGTCAAGCAGGCGATGGCCGACTCGAAGGACAAGTTCGCTCCGGGCTGGCTCGACAACCTGAAGTTCTCCGGAGACCTCCGCCTCCGCTACGAGTACCGCGACAAAACGTCCGACACCAAACGCGACGAGCGCGCTCGGACTCGCCTCAGGTTCGGGTTCGAAAAAGCCTGGCCGGATCAGGACCTGATGGTCGGGTTCCGCCTCGCCACCGGCTCGGACAACGATCCCACCTCAACCAACCAGACCTTCGTAGGATTCCAGAAGTACCCGGTCTGGGTCGATCGGGCGTACGCCCAGTGGACGCCGAAGGCCGTCAAGGGCCTCTCGGTCACCGCGGGCAAAATGGCGAATCCGTGGGAAACGTCCGATCTGGTCTGGGACGGGGACGTCAATCCGGACGGCGTGTGGGTCCGATATAATCTGCCTTGCCCGGGGCCAATCACGCCGTTCATCGGTGCCGGTGCGTTTCAACTCTATACGAACGACACCAAGAAAGATGCGTCGTTGAAGGCCTACGATGTTGGTATGCGGTACCAGATCACGAAGGACGTGAAGTGGACCTCCGCCGTCACGTTCTATAACTATACCAACATCTACTCTGCTTTCGCGAGCGGAGCCATCGTCAACCGCGGCGGTAATACGACCGTGGGCGGCCACCTGGTGTCGGACTATAGCACGCTGGACTTCACCAACAAGGTCGAGTTTGTCGCCTTCGGCCTGCCGATGAACGTTTTCATCGACTGGGCTCACAACACGAGTTCCGAGAACCTGAACTCCGAGCAACTGGACGGATTGGCGGTGGGCCTCAAGGTCGGCGCAAACAAGAAGAAGGGCGACTGGTCAGCCTGGTACGTCTGGAAAAACCTGGAGTCCGATGCGGTGCTGGCATCCTTCGCCGAGAGCGATTTCGGCTGGAACACCTTCACCAACCGAAGGGGCAGCCAGTTCGGCGTCGCCTACAACATTACGGACAACATGACGGCCGGGGCCACGCTGTTCATTACCGAACCGATCCGGGCGTCCAACGAGACCGAGCGGTTTACTTTGCAGGCCGACCTGGTCTGGAAGTTCTAGAGCGATTAACGGTTGACCGTAACCCTTTGCGCGGCGGGCAGTCTTGCCCGCCGCGCTCGCTGCGCCGCCGGTGGCGTGGTGGGCAGCCTGCCTGCCGGCAGCCTGCCCTGCCTACCGCAGGCAGGTCGCCGGGGCGAGGCAGGTCCTGCCATCGCCAAAATCCGACAGCCAAGCCTGCCTTCCGTAGCAGGATTAGCCATGCCTCCCATGAGGCCTTACCTTCGGGGAGGCTCATGGCTATAATCCCGGTAGGTTTCCCGGACCCTTTCAAGCGTAAAGGACTCGTGATGGCCGTCCTTGTGGCGATCGGCAACTGGCTGCTGCCCCTGCTGTACCTGGGCCTCATGATTGATTACGGGGCGACGTTCTTTTTGCGGACACGGACCCACGGTCGCAGACCGTGGCTGGCGGCGGTGGTCGTGCTGCACGCGGGCCTCCTGGCGGCGAGGGCGGTCCACCTGGGCCACCCGCCGCTGACTGGGGTGGCGGAGATACTGTCGGCGGTAGCGTGGGCGATGGCGGCGGTGTACGCCGTGGCGGAATGGATCGGGCGGGACCGACGCAGCGGCCTCTTCGTCATCCTCCTCGTATTCTTGCTTCAATATACATCGTCGTTGCTGGTGCCTTGGTGGTCGGCGCGTCCGGCCGAGGGCTTCTGGCCGCGGCTGCACCTGGTGCCGGCGCTGGTGGCCTACACGGCCCTGGCGCTGGCGGCGGTGTATGGCCTCATGTACCTGGTGGCGCGGAGGGACCTCAAGGACCGGCGGTTCGGCGTCTTTTTCGAGCGGTTGCCGCCGCTGGACCTCCTGGGCCGCATGACTTGGCACGCCCTCGTGATCGGCTTTATCTTCATGACGGCCACGATCCTGACGGGGCCGCTGATGTTCGCTGCGCCGGCGGCGGGGGTCGGCGGAACGGGCGGCGGCGAGGCCGCTCTCGCCAACCCCAAGATCCTGATGAAGATCGCCACCGGCGGCGTCGCGTGGCTCATCTACGCGGCGGCGATCGTCGGCAGGCTGGCCGGCCGGTGGCCGCCCCAGCGAGTCGCCGCCGTCGCCGTGGCCGGGTACATGGTCTTCATGGGCCTGCTCGTGGCCAGCGCCCTGCTTTCGTGACGGAAGAGGGGCGAGTCCCCTCGCGGCATCATCATGGCACAACTGTCGGTCATCGGCGTCAGTCATCGGACCGCTCCGGTCGAGGTGCGCGAGCGGTTGGCTCTGCCGGGCGGCGAGGTCGTGCGGCTCCTGCGGATTATGCACGCCGAACCGGCCCTTGAGGAGGCCCTGCTCCTTTCGACCTGCAACCGGACGGAACTGTACGCCGTGCCGCGGCGCGGCCACGAGCCGCTCCCGTACTTTCTCGCCCACCTGGCGCGACTGAAGGGCGGCCCCCCGCCGGCCGACCCGAGCGTGTTTTACCGCCGGGATGGGCTGGAGGCCGCGCGACATCTGTTTCGCGTTGCCGCGTCGCTCGACTCGCAGATCGTCGGCGAGCACCAGATCCTCGGCCAGGTCAGGGAGGCCTACCGGGCTGCCGTCGAGGCACGCACCGCCGGCTTCCTCCTGAACCGCGTGCTGCACTGGGCGCTGCGCGTCGGCAAGCGCGTGCGGACCGAGACACAGTTGGGCCGCGGGTCCTCGAGCGTCGCCCAGGCGGCCGTGGAACTGGCGAGGCAGATATTTTCGTCGCTCCAGGGCCGGACCGTGCTCCTCGTCGGCGCGGGCGCGAGCGCCGAGTGTGCCGCAAGGGCGATCCTCGGGGCCGGCGCGTCGCGGCTCATCGTGGCGAACCGGACGGTGTACCGCGCCCAGCAACTTGCATGGGACCTCCTGCACAAGCCAGCAGACAAGCCGGGCGCCGACGACGAATGCGACCTCGACGAGGAAGGCGAGGGGCCGATCCAGTGTCCGGCGATTCCGGCCTCGGCGCAAGCGCAGGCGCCAAGGGCATCGGCGCAGGCCGCGATCCTCGGCGCCGGCGCGCCCGAGGCCGGTCCGGCCACCGAGGCGATCGGCCTTGATGACATCCCGGCGGCCATGGCCCGAGCGGACCTCGTGATCTCCTCCACCGACTCGCCGCAGCCGGTCCTGACGCTCGACGGGCTGGCCCCTGTCCTTAGGCAGCGGCGCCAGCCGATTTTTATCGTGGACATCGCCGTGCCGCGTGACGTGGACGAGCGGCTGGGCGGCCTGGAGAGCGTTTTCCTCTATAATATTGACGACCTGGACCGGCTGGTGGCGCGGAACCTGGAGAGCCGCCGCCGCGAGGTCCCGCGGGCCGAGGCAATCGTCGAGGAGGAGATCGAGCGGTTCGACCGGTGGCTGTCGTCGCTGGAGGTGTCGCCGACGATCCGCCTTTTGAGCGAGCGGCTGGCCGGTCTGGAGCAGGCCCACGTGGCCCGGTACGACCGCAAGTTCACCGCGGCCGACCGCGAGCAACTGGACCAGTTTGCCCGGACGCTCGGCAACCAGTTCCTCCACAAGCCGGTCGAGTTCCTGCGAAGCCTGTCGGAGGACGGCGAAACAACGAAGAGCCTGGCGGCGGTGGAACTGGTCCGCCGACTCTTTGGTCTCGACGAATCGGACAATCCATGATCGGCATATCGAAACTCTATTGCGGCACGGTTGAGCCGAGCGACGTCCTGCGGTACGGCGCCGAGAGCCGCCGCCTGCCCAGCCACCTGCTCCAGTTCTCGACCGACAAGAAGCCCGTCGTGGTCTTCAGCGCTACTCGCCGGTGCAACCTCCGGTGCGTCCACTGTTACAGCCAGTCCGAGAACCGCTCGTATGAAGGGGAACTGACGACCGACGAGGCCCTCGCGATGCTCGAAGACCTCGCGCGGTTCGGCGTCCCGGTGGTCCTCTTTTCGGGCGGCGAGCCGATGCTTCGGACCGACCTCCTCGCTCTCCTCGACGCGGCCGCGGCACTTGGCATGCGGACTGTCCTTTCAACCAATGGCACGCTCATCACCGAACGGGCGGCGGCGCGCCTGCGCACGACGAACTTGAGTTACGTCGGCGTCTCCCTGGACGGCCTGCGGGAGACGAACGACGAGTTTCGCGGCGTCGCGGGGGCGTTCGAGGCGGCGCTTCGAGGCATCCGGTGCGCGCGGGAGGCCGGCATCAAGGTCGGCCTGCGCTTTACGATCACGCGCCGCAACGCCGACCAGGTGGACGGCCTGTTCGATCTTGTGGCCGCCGAGAATATCCCGCGCATCTGTTTCTATCATCTCGTGTACGCCGGCCGCGGGGCCAAACTGGCCGCCGAGGACCTAGACCACGAGGAGACGCGGCGCCTGGTGGACCGCATCATTGACCGCACGGCCGCGCTGCACCGCGCCGGCCGCCACGTTGAAGTCCTCACCGTGGACAATCACGCCGACGGGCCGCACCTCTACATGAGGATGCTCCGCGAGAAGCACCCACGGGCCGGCGCCGTGCTGGACCTCTTGCGCATGAACCGTGGCAACTCCTCGGGCCTGGGGATCGCATGCATCAGTTGGGACGGCGCGGTCCATCCCGACCAGTTCTGGAGGCACACGACTTTGGGCAACGTCCGCGAGCGCCCCTTCTCGTCAATCTGGACGGACGCGGCGAACCCGCTCCTCGCGAAACTCCGGGACAAGCGGCCGCACCTCAAGGGCCGCTGCGCCACATGCCGGTTTCTCGATATCTGCGGCGGGAACTTTCGCATCCGGGCCGAGGCCGCCACCGGCGATCTCTGGGCTCCCGACCCGGCCTGTTACCTGACGGACGAGGAGATCGCCGTGGCTGCCGATCCACCCGACACCCCATGCTCCAGAGCGGAGTAATCGCGTGGGCGCCCATCATCCACCCAACGCCGACACGTTTCTGCCGCGACTGATTGCGTGGGAGGTCACGCGGTCCTGCCCGCTGGCGTGCAAGCATTGCCGCGCGGCCGCCCGGCCGACGCAATATCCCGGGGAACTGACGATTGACGAAGGCCGGCGGCTCTTGGAGAACATCGCGTCATTCGCCCGGCCGACGATTATCCTGACGGGCGGTGAACCGATGCTCCGGCCCGACATCTACGATTTGGCCGGGCACGCCCACTGGTTGGGCCTTCCGGTGGTCATGGCCCCGTGCGGAATGCTGATTGACGACGAGGCCGCCGCGCGATTGATCGCATCGGGCATCGAGTGCATCTCGATCTCGCTCGACGGGGCGACGGCCCGAGTGCACGACGCCTTCCGCGGCGTCGCGGGGGCGTTCGACGGGGCGATGCGTGGCCTGGAGGCGGCGCGCCGGGCGGGACTCGCGCTGCAGATCAACACGACGGTCACCCGCCTTAACCTCGCGGAACTCCCGGCGATCCTGGACCTCGCGGTGCGTCTGGGGGCCATCGTGTTCAATCCGTTCCTCCTGGTTCCGACCGGGCGGGGAAAGGACCTCGCGAGCGAGGAGCTCTCGCCCGCCGAGTACGAGCGAACGCTCGAGTGGCTGGCCGACCAATCGGCGCGGGACGATATCAAGATCCGCGTGACGTGCGCTCCGCACTTTGCGCGCGTCCTGCTCCGGCGCCGCGGGAAAGGAGACCGTCCCCTTTTCTCGAAGGGGTGCCTGGGCGGCAAACAGTTCGCCTTCATCTCCCACGTAGGCAAGGTCCAGATCTGCGGGTTCCTGGAACTGGAGGCCGGCGACCTCAAGCGCGAGGACATGAACTTCCGCCGCATCTGGGACGAGAGCGAACTCTTCCTCCGCATGCGCAACGTGGACTCTTACGGCGGTAAGTGCGGTGTTTGCGAGTACCGTCGAGTCTGCGGTGGATGCCGCGCGCGGGCCTACGCCATGACAGGCGACGCCTTGGGACCGGAACCGTTTTGTGTTTACACGCCGTCTGCGGCTGGGCGAGGCGGATAAACTCTCCTGTTATTGGGCCGGCTGTTCCTTCCTCAGCCATTCCTCAGCCATTCCTCAGCCCTTGTCGAGATGACCTCGAATGCAATAGAATAGGCGACATGCGTCGAGCGGCAAAGTGGTGCATTTGGACGGCCTTAGGGCTGCTGGTGATCTTGTCCATCGCCGGGGCCTTTCTGGGCCCCGCGCGGAGCAAGGTCCTGTTCAACTCGGTGCCGCTCGCCGTGTTCTGGTTTCTCCTGGTGGTCCTCCTGGTTGTCGGCGTCCTCGCATTCCCAAGGCTTCGGCGGTCGCCCGGCCTGCTGGCGATGCACGTAGGGTCGGTCCTGGTCCTTGGCGGAGCGATGTGGGGCTCCGACGCCGGTCACGATGCGGCCGCGCGGCTGCTGGGCCGGAGCAAGATACCTTCCGGATACATGCTCGTCGGCCGGGGAGATGCTACGGACCTCGTCTTTGCGGACCCTCCGGACCCTGAGGATTTCGACCCTTCTCTTGCAATCGGACGCCTGCCGTTCAGCCTGAAGTTGGCCGATTTGCGGATGACGTATTATCCCCTTTTGCAGGAGGAGTGGAATCTCTGGGTGGCCGCGCTGCGTCCTGCCCGTGATAAGCAAGGACATGCCGTAAAAAAGAAAATGACGGCCTATGTCCGATGGGCCATCGGCAAGGAAGTGAGAATCCCGTCAACCGAGGCTCGCCTGACGGTGCTTCAGTACCTTCCGGGCGCGCGGCCGGTCTATGACGAGACCAAGCCTGCGCTGGAGATCGGCGGGCTCTGTGGAACCGTTGTCTTGTCGCCGGAAGTGGGGAAGGAGGCCGTGCTGCCGGACCTCGGGATCACTGTCAGAATCACCCAGGTCTTCTCGACCCTTCGTGTCCAAGGCATGAGCAAGGCCATCGAGGTTGTGGACGCCGGAGGTCCCCCGGAGAACCCCGCACTGAAGGTCGAAGTCGAGTGGCCGGATGGCAAGAAGGAATATCGGTACGTAATGGCGCGTTTTCCCATGCACGGGGACCCGCTGGAAGCCATACGCCTGACGTACCGATGGCCCGCGGTCGTGGGGGCCGTGGCCGACCCCACGTCCGAAACGCCCGCCATGGAAGTCTTGCTACGCGGCGGTGGGCAGGAAAATCGCGTCTGGCTGATTCCGGGAGGACCGGGGGAGGACGCCCAGATCTCGCTGGCGCCGTTGATCGGATCGGCTGCGGAGCAGGAGGCGGAAGGGGATACGACGGCCCCCGAACTCTATCTGGCTCCGCCGCAGCCAGATCTCAAGGGGGTCCAGAGCGACCTGGAGGTCTTCCAGCAGGGCCGGCTCGTGAATCGCCAGGTCGTGGAACCGAACCAGCCAATGCATTTCGAAGGATACCACCTGTATCAGGCCTCCTTTGATAATGTAGAGGAGGCGTACACGGTCTTGAGCGTCAAGTCCGACTCCGGCCTGTGGTGGGTTTACGCCGGATTCATCCTGGTGGTGGTCGGCGTGTTCTGGCAATTCTGGGTCGAATCGGTCCTGGCGAGGATGACGAATAAGGATGCACATGGAAATTAAATTCACGATCGTCGGGGCACTGATCTACCTGGCGATGCTGCTCTATCTGTGTTCGGCGCTCGTGGCGCTGGTCCGCTGGCTTCAGCGGCTCGGCGCCGAGGGCTTGCCCGGAAGCACAGATCCTCGGCCGGAGGATCGCCGGCTCGACCGGGTGGTCAAGGTGCTGTACGGCCTGGGATTTCTGGCCGCCGCGGCCGCGCTCATCCTTCGCGGGTACGAGGTCGAGCACGTCCCGCTCCAGAACCTGTTTGAGGTGGTTCTGTGCCTGGGGGCGCTGGTCTATCCGATCTCTCTCTTCTGCCGGCGATTCCTCAAGGTGGGAGGCGAGTGGGCGGATGCCGTGATCTGCTTCATCGTGCTCTTTCCGGCGGGGTTTGTCTTCAGCGAGGAGCCGCAGCGGCTGCCGCCGATCCTCCAGAGTTTCATCTTCATACCGCACGTCTCGGCCTACATGCTCTCGTACGTGATCCTTGCCAAGGCCTTCGTGCCGGCGCTCGCGAGGCTGGCGGGGCGGGAGGGGCCGGCCGAGGCCGGCCTTGTGGCCCACGAGTTGGCGGCCTATCGGATGACGATGTTAGGATTTCCCCTGCTGACGCTCGGCCTCGTGCTGGGTGCTTGGTGGGGGAAACTGGCGTGGGGAGATTACTGGAACTGGGACCCCAAGGAACTCTGGTCGCTGGTATCGTGGCTGGTCTACCTGGGGTACCTGCACTTTCGGAGCATGTACGGAACGAGGTTTGCGCGGGCCAGCGCCGTGTTTGTCGTCGTCGGCCTTGTTGCGATTTTGATCACGCTGAGTTGGGTGAACCTGGGCAGGATGTTTGCCGGCCTGCATAGTTATGCCGGGTAGCGGAATCGCGCGTGGCGCATCGGCCGAGGCGGCGGCCTGGAGCCCGCAAATGACGGAACGGCTGGCGTCCGACCCGCGCGGGTTTTGGAGAGACAAGGAGCTGTGCTGGGCGTGCCGCGGCTGTATCGCGGAAGCGTGCCTCTCTTGTGTGGCGTATTGCGACCAGTCGCAGCCATGCTGGGAGCACGAAGACACGTTGTGCAAGCAGATGGGCATCAATACCTGCTTTTCGTGCGAGGTCTTCAAGCGGTACGGGAGCAAGGGACGTCCGCCAAGCCGTTCAGGGCACCCTTCGCCCTGATGGGCCCACTAGTGGGCCGATGTGTGGAAAAACACGAGCAGACATTTCATCAGTGAAGGAAGGCAGGCTATGGCAGCAAGATCGCTTACCGCGGGTGTGGTGATGGCGGTCATCGGAGGAGTCGTCGCCAGCGCGTTCCTGGTTCTGGCTTCGGAACCGCCGGCAGGCGCCACGTATCTCGGAGCAGAGACGTGCAAAGCCTGCCATTTCAAGGATTTCAAGACCTGGCAGGCACACAAACACTCGAAAAACTTCGAGGTGCTCCAGGGGGCGGAGAGGCAGAACTCGGAGTGCCTCAAGTGCCATGCGACCGGCTACGGCAAGCCGGGCGGCTTCGTCAGAGTCGAGAAAACGCCGAACCTGACCAGCACGGGCTGTGAGGCCTGTCACGGCCCTGGCAGCGCCCATGTCGAGGCCGCCAAGAACGCTCCCGATACCGGGGCGTGGGATACGAAGATCAACAAGGTCCCGGCCAACGCCTGCGTCACTTGTCACAATCCGCACATCAACCAGAAAGAGCGAGTCGCCAAGTTGCGCGAAGGGCATGGGGCCAAGCAAGAAAGCCCTCGGAGCGCGGGCGGGTCGCAGTGCTCCCTCTTGGCAGAATGCCGCGATGGGAGGCCCCTCCTGGCCGATCCCGTTCGCCGCCGCGATGCGAAGGTCCGCGGCGTGCCGGCCTGTTGCGCTGAGCGGATCGTGATTGCGCCGTCCACGAAGAGCGGCATCCTGGCGGTCAACGCGGCGGCCTGTGACGCATGTACCCATAAAGAAAACTACCGCCCGAAAGGACGGTCGCATGTAGATATGGTAGCGGGGGCAGGATTCGAACCAGCGACCTTCGGGTTATGAGACCGATCCGCTCATTTTGCGTAACTTCCTGAAAACACGTAACTTACGCAACCACAACGGTCTAGCAGGCCTTTTCCTTGATCACCATGGTGACCATGGTGACCACAATTTGGCTACATTTTGGCTACAGTGGCACGAATGTGCAAGTGAAAAATCCGCTCATCCAGTAGCAGCCAGCGACCTTCGGGGTAGCCCCTACGGTAGGTTAGCAATTGGGCATATTAAGACCGGTGACTCTTTAGTCGTCAATGTTAGCATCGGGCTCACGCTACCAACCCCTTCACGCTGGCCTCGGAGTCGCCCTCCGTGGCTGGAGTTCTTGCTGTGACGCTTCCGTCTGCACTGATCACCATCGGCCATATGCAGTCTCGTCGTGCGTGGTGTCAGGGGCCCGACACGGTCTCGGGCGAGACCGTGTCAGAGGACGACGTTACGCACCACCATCGTGCCGCATGACAGGCACAGCGGCATCATCCTGGGTTCCATGAGGGTTCGGGTGCCGCGTTCTTGCCCCGCCACCCGCCGCAGTTCTTTTCTCCTTTACAGCTCTTGCCCTCCGAGTGTATATTCGCACAGCAGCGCTGCTGCAGTCCTCACAGGACACCGTGAAATCCCCTGGCGAACTGACGGAACCATCGACCGGCCGGCGTGTTTCAGCGGGTGGCTGGACTGGACTTTCAGATTTGACAAGATAGTGGGGGGAACTGCGGCCAGGGGTACCAGCCGCAGTCTCGCCGAAGACGCCGGCGGCACAGACCTCAAAGGGGACGTCCGCCATGCTCAAGATCGCCATGCTCTTCATCGCGCTGGCGCTGCAGCCCGTGGTCCGGGCCTACGCGGCGCCGATCTCGGTCCACCCGGCCAACCCGCACTACTTCCTCTTCAATGGGCGGCCGACCATCCTTGTGACCTCGGCCGAGCACTACGGGGCCGTCGTCAACAAGGACTTCGACTACGTCGCGTACCTGGACGCCCTGAAGTCGTTCAGCCTGAACTACACGCGCATCTACCCGGGCTTCCTCATAGAGCCCTACGGGAAGTTCCTGCCGGGGAACACGCTGGGGCCGCGGCCCGAGGCCGTCATCCTGCCGTGGGCCCGGAGCAGCCAGCCGGGTTACAGCCAGGGGGGCAACCGGTTCGACCTGGACCGGTGGGACCCCGAGTACTTCAAGCGGTACAGGGATTTTCTGGCGAAGGCGGCCGCGCGCGGCGTGGTCGTCGAGATATGTATGTTCAATTGTCAGTACGACGATACGTGGCCGCTGTGCCCGCTGTACTTCAAGAACAACATCTAGGGCGTCGGCCACTGCCCGCACCAGGACGCGCAGACCCTGCGCCACAAGGACCTCGTCAAGCGGATCGACGACTACGTCGTGAAACTCACCCAGGAGGCCAACCCGTTCGACAACGTGATCCTGGAGATCTGCGACGAGCCGAACCTGAACGGCACGCCCGTCAAGGACGCCGGAGAGTGGATCGACCACGTCTTCGACGTGATCCGGGCGACCGAGGCGCGGCTCCCGAAGAAGCACCTCGTCGGCCAGCAGGTGGTGGTTCCCGTGAACGGCCCGTGCGATTTTTCGGCCAGCCCGAAGAATGACATCATTATTACGCAATATGTCAACGAGGCCGCAGGCCAGCAGATGGGCGGCATGAGGGCCCTCGACCTCAAGTACGGCGTCCGCAAACCCATCGAGATCAACGAGACGAACTACTATCCGATCTGGTACGGCGGTGACAAGATTGCGGCCTCGCGGGCCGAGGGGTGGGAGTTCATCGTCGGCGGGGGGGCGGGCTTCAACCACCTCAACGGCCTCTTCACCGCGAAGAACCCCGGCGGAAAGACCGCCGAGAACGCCCGCCTGCTGGGGGCCTTGAAGAACCTGATGGACTTCATGGCGAGTTTCGAATTCATCAAGATGAGTCAGGATAAGAAGTTCGTCGTGCGCGGCCTGCCATCGGGCGTCTTCTGCCGCGCGATCAGCGAGCCGGGCCGACAGTACGCCCTCTACCTTCATCACAGCACCGCCAAGAACGAGGCCTACACGGCGGTCCCCGGCCGGTACACGATCGACCTGGTCGTCAACCTGCCCGCGGGGCCGTACCAGGCCGACTGGGTGGACCCGGCCACCGGCTCCGTGGTCCGCACCGAAAGGCTGGATCACACCGGCGGCGAGCGGATGCTGAAGACGCCGGTGCACGCGGTGGACTTCGCGCTCAGGGTGAAGCGCAGCAAGAAGTGAACGGTTGTCGGGCGCCGCGGCCGGCGGTCCCCACACCAACCGGAAACCGGCGTGAACAGCGTCACCAGACTAAAGGAGGCATACCTATGTCACAAGTGCTTACCTGGCATCGCTATGGTCTTGGGCTCGTTGCCCTTGCCATGATCATGCTCCTCGCGTGCGCCACGCCCGCCGCCGCGTTCGCCGGCAAGCCGCTGCACTGGGAACCGCTTTGCGAGCCGGGCAGCGGCGGGGCGATCACCTCGCTCTGCGTCAGCCCATTCGACCATAACCGCGTGCTGGTCGGCGGCGACATGCTCGGCATCGGCCTCAGCGAGGACCGCGGCGAGCACTGGCAGGCCACCTACGGGTTGACCGCCTATGAGATCGCCGCCTTCACCTGGCACCCCACCGAGAAGAACACTGTGTGGGTGGCCACCATGATGGGGCCGTTTGTCAGCACCGACGGCGGGCGGAACTGGCAGTCCAAGCGCAAAGGCATGCCGGAGGTCGCCTGGGGCGCCTATTCGTGCCCGCTGGAGAAAATCATCTTCGATCCCAACAATGCCAAACACTTACTCGCCTTCGGCGGCAGCCGCCGGCACTGGGGCGGACCGGCCGACAAGAAGCCGTGGACGGTCTGGGAATCCACCGATAGCGGGGAGAACTGGACCAAACTGCCGGAGATCGGCGACAAGGGCGTCGGGGTACTCTCCGCGGCGTTCGCCGCACGCAGTTCGTCGGTCATCTATGTCGCCGGAGACGGCGCCGGGGTGATGAAGAGCAACGACGGAGGCAAGACGTGGGCCGCGGCCAACGCCGGTCTGCCGAACAAGGATGTCCGTCACCTGCGCGTGCATCCCACCAACCCGAACATCCTGTGGACCGTCTTCCATGGACACGGCGTTTACAAGAGCACGGATGGCGCCACAAGTTGGCAACCATCCTGTCAAGCAGCGGCTACTACGCGCTGGCGGTGTGTGAGAGCGCTCCGGACACCCTGATCACCTGCGATATCAACTTCATGGGCGGCACCATTTTCCGTTCCACGGACGGTGGGGCGACCTGGAAAGGCGAATCGGACATTACCAACTTCGTGAGGGCTTATGCCGCCGGCCCGCAATGGGGGCAGTTAGAGTTTGACCCGAACGACCCGAATACCGCGTTTGGCGGCAACACCGAGACCATCGCGCGCACCATTGACGGCGGGAAAACGTGGACGGATACTTCCAGCCACCAGCCGAACGGCAAAGACGGCGGCTGGCGCGGAAATGGCTACTCCGGACTATGTACACTGAAGTTCCGCTTCAGCCCGTTTAATCCCAAGCACGCCGCCTTTGTGGCGATGGACAACGGCAATCTGTGGATCTCCCGCGATGGCCTGCAAACGTGGACGTGGGCCGATCATGGCATCCCGGTCTGGGGTGGAGTCAGAGACGTCAAGTTTACCGACGCCGCGGGGAATTACCAGGTCAATGCGTCGCCGGGTTCTCTCCAGGTGGATACCCCGGCCGGGAGATCGTCTTCCGCCTGTCGCGTCACGGCACAAGACGGCAGCGTCACCTACGCGGTGGTCCGAGACAAGGGCGCCCAGGGGACGCTCTACAAGAGGGTCAATGACGGGGCATGGGCGGAGATCCGCAAGCAGGAAGAGATGTCGGCCGTGGCGGCGGATCCGACCGACCCCAACCGGGTGATGTTCTGCACGCACGACAACCCCTACCACGATGTCATCCGCGCTACCGGCGTGTGGGCCAGCGACGATGGCGGAAAAACCTGGAGCCAGCAGAACGACGGCCTCGGCATGCTGCGGGGAGACGTGCTGGTGGTCAACCCGCACGACACCACGCAGTGGATTTACGGCACCAACGGGCGCGGGTACTGGATCACCACCTGGCCGAAGGGCGGTGCGCTCCCGCCAGCGGCGATGCCGAAGCCAACTGAATCCGCGAAGCCAGCTAAACCGGCAATACCGGCAGAACCCGCAAAGCCGGTTGAGCCCGCGAAGCCGGCGCCGGGCGGTGTCTCGCGGACCTCGATCAACGCGGGCGGGCCGAATAACCGCTACCTGGTTGACTCCAAGGGCCCAAGGGCCGGCGCTTCAACATGAAGTTCACCCATGTGTACCTGGTGCCGTTCTACTGGGACAGTGTGGACGACAAAGGCAAGTGGTATTGCGGCGAGTGAAAGGACGAGAAATCGCGGATCGCGAACTGGGATGTCTATGACCTTGCCTTCACGAATCGCGCCGCACAGATGAAGGCGATGAAGGCGGCGGGGATCAATGGGGTGCGGATATTCCAGGGTCCGGGCATGTGCTATGACCCGCACAACACTTTGCTCAAGGGCGATGCTTACATCAACCGGCTGATAACTTGCCGCAATGACCTGCGCGCCATCGACATGTATGCCCTGCTGTGCGTGAACGGCGGAGGATTCCCGCCGACCGACGCCGATTCGGAGAAGTACTTCGGCGTGTTGACCAAGGCGCTCAATGGCAATCCCAACGTCCTCTGGGAGATCACCAATGAACCCGGCGGGGACTGGAACAAGATCGTCGCGGACTGCAAGACCTCAATTACCTTCTTCCGAAAGCACGGGTATACCGAGACTGTAGCAACGTTACAGAGCATTTTCTCGCCTTTGGGCCATCTTCTGGCCGATATCTCCGAGCGAAGGACCTCTTGGAGGCACGGTCATGGAT
>Ga0315275_10002209_pt1 | contig 17495 bp, 16 predicted proteins | sample YL17G03_0_MG_FD_205557 | JGI IMG/M metagenome (GOLD analysis project Ga0315275, IMG submission 205557) | Sediment microbial communities from Yellowstone Lake, YNP, Wyoming, USA - YL17G03_0 | ecosystem: Environmental > Aquatic > Freshwater > Lake > Sediment | place: USA: Wyoming | collected...
GAAGCTTGATCAACGCCGTCGCGAACAGTTGCCCGAATGCGAGCGGGAGGAGGGCGAGGAGAATCAGGAAGAGCAGCAACGGGAGACAGCCCATTCTCATGAGGCCCTCAGTTCTTGGAGGCAAATGAGCATATGTGTCCAATGAGTGCCAGGCCAATAGATCCGCCCGCAGTTCGGGCATTGCACAAATTGAGAATGCGAGCTTGCGACGTAGGCCGGGACAGTGAGCGTTGCTTTCTCATGGGGGATCACTAGAAGGATATGGTCGCATGTTGCACAACGGCTTGCAGTTCTGTCACGGAGATCGAGCTTAATGTGTAGCTCAGACCGGAGTTGCCGGAGCTGGTCTTGCAGATGATCGCTGACAATGAGTGTGTAGCGATCTCGAAGGACCTTGCGTTGCACGAGGTAGCGGTCCCTGGTGAGGAGCCACCGTTGTTCAGTTAAAACACGCGCGACCAAAGCCTCATCGGAAATGACCTTTTCGTAGGCTGTATCGTATCCAAGCATCCGGAGCCAGCGGGCCAGCCTGCCGAGCATTGCATCGGCGAAGAAGGCCGGCGAACGAACGATCGGTGAAGTCAAAGACTGCATCGCCCGTTCTATCCTGCATGAGTGGCGGATATCAGAGAGCATTGAACCTATTACAAGGAGGTCCTCGTATGGCGAGCAATCGGAATATTCGTCCTGTGATCGTCACCTGTATTCTAATCGTCGCTGTCCTGTTGGGTGGCTGTTCTCCTCCTCTCCCGAAGACCTTGCTCTTGCCATCAGATGGTACGACATTGATTGACCGGTGGCATGCAATGGCTGCCACCCCGCTGACCCGTTGGCCCTGAGGACCAAAGAAGTAGCCGGTGTGAGTTGGACAATGCAAGACCCTCAAGCAGGCTGCTGAGAAACTGTTCTCGCCCCGGTGGGACTGGGGAACCGGACGTGTGCAGTGATTGCCGATGAGCCTACAGGATGCTTAAAAAGGCCGTCCAGCAAAGCCGCAGCCGATGAAAGCACCGGAGGCGTAGCTTCGGGGCTACGTGGAGGATGCTGTCGAGGCGAGAACGAAGCTGGCGGACTTTTTCAGCATCTTGCGAGAAAGAAGCCACCATGAGTTCAATAACCGGATTTCCCACCAAGTATTGGCACAGGCTGGATGACGGCCGCGTTCAGTGTGATCTCTGCCAGCGGTTTTGCAAGCTCCAAGAGGGGCAACAGGGTCTGTGCTTCGTGCGCGAAAGGCGGCAGAATCAGATCGTCCTGACTACGTACGGGCGATCCAGCGGCTTCTGCGTGGACCCGATTGAGAAAAAGCCGTTGAATCATTTTCTCCCAGGCACGCCGGTTCTCTCATTCGGGACAGCTGGCTGCAACCTGGCCTGCAAGTTCTGCCAGAACTGGGACATGAGTAAGTCCCGCGAAATGAATACCTTGGCCGACGAAGCGTCGCCCGAGACGATCGCCAAGGCTGCCTCAGAACTCGGTTGTCGGAGCGTGGCCTACACCTATAATGATCCGGTTATCTTCCATGAGTATGCGATTGATGTGGCGCAAGCCTGTCGTGAACGAGGCATCAAGTCCGTCGCGGTGACGGCAGGCTACGTCTGCGACGAACCCCGAGCCGAGTTCTACCGGCACATGGATGCCGCCAATGTGGATCTCAAGGCCTTCACCGAGCGGTTCTATCACGAGGTCACCAGGTCCCATTTCCAGTCGGTGCTGGAGACGCTCCTCTATCTCAAACACCAGACCAAGGTCTGGGTCGAGATCACGACGTTGCTCATCCCCGGAGAAAACGATTCAGAGCAGGAAATCGAGGCCCTGACTCAATGGGTGGTCGAGCAGCTCGGGCCGGACGTGCCGATCCACTTCACCGCCTTTCATCCCGATTGGAAGATGCGCGAGATCCCGCACACAGCGCCTGCCGCTCTGACCATGGCCCGCCGTATCGCGATAAAGAATGGCGTCCGCCATGCCTATGCCGGCAACGTCTCCGACCCGGAAGGTGGGAGTACCTACTGTCATGAGTGCGGGCAGAAGCTTATCGGACGAGATTGGTATGAACTGAGTGAGTGGAACTTGACGACGGATGGGAAGTGTCGATTCTGTGAGACTCCTTGTGCCGGAGTCTTCGAAGCCGCGCCAGGCCGTTGGGGCGCACGCAGGCGGCCGCTGCTGCTGAAGCAGTTCACTTAGCAGGATGCTGAAAAAGGCCGCCAGCTTCGTTCTCGCCTCGACAGCATCCTCCACGTAGCCCCGAAGCTACGCCTCCGGTGCTTTCATCGGCTGCGGCTTTGCTGGACGGCCTTTTTGAGCATCCTGTTCGCAATTCTCCTGTTGTGCCAGATATACAGGCCCTCGAAGTCCTGCGGTGTCGAAATGGTTTCCCCGCAGATTGCTGAGCCCGGCACCGTCTGACGCTATCGCAGAATTCCGCTCACGATCATCTCGACCGCCTGTTCAGGACTCAGTCCCCGCGCCATCAAGGTTTCGAGTTCTTTCTTGTCCACACTGCCGATGGCCGCTTCGTGCGTGACCTTCGCCTCCGGATGAAAGACCCTCACGATGGGAATCGCGCTGGCCTGTGCCTGGCCCTGCACGATCTCCATGCAATCCACGTGGCCCCGCGCGCCTTTGGCGTAAGCTTCAGTGATGCCGATGATTTCGGCCTGGGCCTGGTCCTCCAGTACGACACGGGTCTTGATGAGGCCGCGTGACCGCTCCCCTCGGAGCATCACCGCTTCTTTGAGCGTGATGTGGTCGGTCTTGTGCGCGAAGATCTTCGCGCTGAGTTCGGCGACGCCCTCTTCCTCTACTTCGACGAGATAGTCGATGTCGAGGTTCCCCACTGAGCCGGAGAGTAACGAGAAGTCTGAAAAATACCTGGCGCCTTTGCCGATCCTGATTGTTGCGTGGGGCAGGACCAGCATGCCGCCATGGGGGCCGTGGTAGTGGCCTTCAGTGTAGGTCAGCGACGCGCCTGGTCCGATCTCCATGATTGCCTGCATCCGATGTTCTGCCGCTTGCGCGAAGGGGAAGAGACAGTGGGATAGCACCCGCGCCTGTGCCCCTTCGAGTATCTGCACGTCGATCTTGATCTGCTGCACCCCGGTGGGGTGGGCCAGGCCGAAACACATGTGGATCGGTTGAGCGATGTGTGCGCCCGCTTCGACAATCAGTTTCCCGATGATGGCATCCGGAGTTTCTTCCATTTCGACGCGGAGTCCGGGAACGGTTCGATGACTGAGGATACGGTGCCCATGCGCCACGACATGCGCGATGCGCGTATCGTCGAGGATGGATGGCTCAGCTCCGACCATCGGGAGGGTACGTCTCAGCTCGTCAAGCTCGGACATAGTTACAGACTTCCCCGTCACAACGAACACAGGTCCGCCCGCGGAAATGATCGACGGCTTCGCGCGGACTGCCGGAGAAAATGATGCGCCCGGCGCAAAGTTGTGAAGCCCGGTCGGCGATGAGCGCGACCTCTTCCTGGTGCGTGATCAAGAGGACTGATCCACCGGCTGCTTTCAGGGCGCGGATGATGTCGATAATGTGATTGATTGAGAGCATGTCGATTCCAGCCGCCGGCTCATCGAGAATAGCCAGCTTCGGCTTCATCGACAAGACTGAGGCCAATTCGATGCGATGACGTTCCCCTCCGCTTAAGGCCTTATCCAGTCGCCGATGCAGATAGCGATCCGGAGCGAGACCGACTTGTCTCATCGCCGGTTCTGGGTCGCAATCCGGTTTGCCCAGGGTCAGATACTCGCGAACCGTGACGCCTTCGAACCGGGCCGGCTCCTGCCACGCGAGGGTCAGGCCCAACTTGGCCCGTTCATGCATCTTGAGGCGAAGAAGGTCTGTGCCATCGAACAGAACGGTTCCCGCACTCGGCACATAGCCCTCGCAGCCCATGAGGACATAGGCCAGCGTGGTTTTGCCGGAGCCGTTGGCTCCGAGGAGCGCATGAATTTCTTGCGGATTGATCGCGAGATCGAGCCGGTCAAGAATGGTCTGACGGCTTACCTCGAAGGTTAGATTACGAATGTCGAGTAGGGAATTAGGCATTATCACACAACAACTCATTTCAATCGTACCGCATCAGGTGTGCCTATAGTAACACAGCGAACTTTGGGGCACAGATGGACTATGGCAGAGAGTAAGCGTAGCGTTTTGCGGCAAAAGGGCAGTGTCACATGGGGAATTAGGCGACATCCTGTTGACCTTGGGCCAGTGGAAAATGGACAAAAAGGTTTGCTGGCTCGACTTATCGAGGGTTTCCCACTCTTACAACGATGGCATCACCATTGCGTCATTCTACAATCATGAAGCGAAGAAGCGTGATAAAGATCATCCTGATCCTGGTAGGAACCCTGATCCTGAACCAAGGCCAACCGCCTAATCCCGTCGCTGCGGCGGTGGAATTTGCACCGGGAGTGGGTGCGGATGCTGATCAGCCGGTCATTAGGGAGCTGTTGGCAGCGTTCGACGAGGCCGAAGCGGCGGTCAAGAAGGCCGATCTCGATGCCCTCATGAAGTTCTATGCTACGACTTACAACTATCATGGCTTAAAAAGATCAGATGTGCGCCGAGTATGGGAGGAAGTTTTCGTGCACTATGGGGACATCAGTTCATCCCATGTCTTCACCGAGCTCAAACTGGCCCAGGCTGACGGCGTCAGAAAAGCGTTTGTGACCTGCACCGGATGGCTCTACGGGACAGAGAAACAGACAGGGAAGCCCATCACCATTGATAGCTGGGTGCGTGAGGTGCATTATCTCGTAAAAGAAGAAGGGGCCTGGCGATTCTTCGGAAATGCGGGAGGAGCCGACGATCACGTGCCGGCGGGAAGCGCTCCCCATCATCCTCTCTTCTAATTATCTAATTGCTCACGGGAGCCAAGACCGTTGTTCCTCTGTTTTGGCGTTATTGCGAGAGAGAAACCCCACCTGAGTAGCGCCACCCCATGCCAAGCCAGAAGTAAAGTGGCGGAAGGCAAACCCATGCTCCCCGAGTCGAGGACACCACCAATATGACTTTTCTCCACAGCTGGGTGGACTGCCACGCGCTGACGGTTCTCCTCATAACCGCTTCTTTCATAGCGATTTGGACTGCCACGTCCAGCCTATTATTCGATCTTCGACGGCTCGACATGAAACACGGCAACCTTCGGACGAACGAGATTGGCAAAGTCCTTGTACCGTAGCTTAATCGCGCCGACATACGTCCCGGCTTCAAAGACAATAGACTCGTCTTCCGTCAGGAGTTGATCCACATACACCTCCACGCCGTAGAGATTGCCGAACGGAGGCATCGTGCCGACCTGGCAATCGGGGAACAGATTCGTAATTTCCGGTTCCGTCGCCAATCGCACATCGCGGGCTTCAAGCACATCCCGCAATCGCTTCATGTCCACCCGCCAGGTTGAGGGGAGCACGCTCATCACAAAGTACGAATCGGCCTTCACCATCACGACTTTGGCGACGAGCTTGCCTGGCACATCGAGTGTCTGTGCCACGTCGCGGGCGGTATAGGCTTTTGGGTGGCTCACCACTTCATAGGGGATCTTGTTGGCGTCGAGATAACTCCGGAGTCGTTTAAGGACCGGCATGGCAACCTCCCTCGTTCGACAGGGACAGATGTGTATAGGTTTCTCATGAAGAATATAATGAGCAAGGAAAATGCCATGCGCGATTGGTGCAGATGCTTGTGCAAATGCGAGAAGAACAGAGGGGTTAGCATGAACGCGGGAGCAGTATCGACAAGCGCTGGCTCGGTTCACGTGGCATTATGGGGCAAAGGCGCCGTGCCCTCTGCCCTGGAGTGCCACGAAACAGGCGCAACCCTCTGTGTTTGTGCCGTGGTTGGGAACTTGCAGAATAATTATGAGGCGGAAGCGTCTTGAGAAAGAGGTCTGTCCGATCAGAGAGAGGACACGATATGGGGAAACATATTGCGATTATCCAGGGCCACCCGGACGCGTCCGTGCGGCACTTTGGACATGCGCTGGCGGACGAGTATGCGAAGGGCGCGGAAGACGGCGACCATGAAGTCAGGCGCATCGACGTGGCCTCGCTGAGTTTCCCCCTCCTGCGGACGAAAGAAGATTTTGAGAAAGGCACTCCACCTGACTCAATCAAGCAGGCCCAGGAAACGATCGGCTGGGCAGACCATCTCGTCATTCTCTATCCCCTCTGGCTCGGGTCGATGCCTGCGGTACTCAAAGCGTTCCTCGAACAGGTGTTGCGCCCGGGCTTTGCGTTCGAATATCAGAAGTCCGGCGGGATGGCGAAAAAGCTGCTCACCGGCAAGTCCGCAAGAATCGTTATCACGATGGGTATGCCGGCGTTCGTCTACCGCTGGATCTTTTTCGCTCACAGTCTCAAGAGCCTCAAGCGCAACACGCTCTGGTTCTGCGGCATCGGGCCGGTCAAAACCACCATCATCGGTTCCATCGAAGGCATGACTGAAAAGCAGCGGGCCGACTGGCTGGATGAGATGCGGAGGCTGGGGGAGGCAGGGAAGTAGGCGGATGACGAACGGTACGCGGTTCGGTCGCGCCATAATGCGGTGACTGATGGCGCGGCTGTTTCGTTACGGTCGGCCTCATGCGACTCTAAAGCTGCGACGAAGCATCACAATGCCGTCGCATTCGGCATCGCTTCAGCCTCCTGATCTGCAGCGCCCGCTAAGGCGCGAGCCTCACCGCGCATCTGTTCCATCCGCAGAGAGAAGAGAGCAAGCGTAGAGGGAGTGTTTTGATTGGGTGAGGACCATCCTACGGGAATTCGATAGGGTTTGGATTGTTCAAACCGATCATTGTTTCGGACCATGGTTCTGGCACGGTCCTATTTCATCGAGAGTCACAGCAGCTGAAGTTCGTCGTCTGCATCACATCCGCGGCAAAGGGCCACTGATAGTTCACCGCGGAAAATCGCTCTTTGGTTTGCTAGGTTTCTCCGGCTCTCTCCAAAATAGTCGCAGTTTGTGTGTGCCGTCGGGCATGGCATCCATGCCGATCAATCCGCCAAAGAGTGCCCACGACGTGCCCACTCCCTCCACGTATTCCCGCCTCCATCCGGGAATGATCGGATTAATTTCCACAAGAGTTTTCGTCGGGGACACGGTTCGCATATACATGGCAATGGGAGGATGACCAAGTACCCAATACTCCCACTCGTCGGCCTTCGGGCTCCGATACTCAAACAGCCACCAGAGAAAGCTGGTTTCTGTTGTTCTGCCTTGAACCGCCTTGTGATCGAAGAGCGGCCATAAGAGCCAGAACTCCGACTCATCCTTGATCCGGTCGCTCGTATAGCGGAAGAACGGGAAGAGCCGGCTCTCCGTCGTCGTTGGGCTGGTGTATCGATAGTACAAGGAGAGTGGGGGGATCCCCAGCACACCGGTGTGGCCTTCCTGAGTTACCTCCTCATACTGAAAGCTCCAAACGGGGAAGAGGCGCTGGGTCATCCCGGCAGGTGATTCATGTTGATAATAAAGAGAGAGCGGGCCGACACCGAGCACGCCGAGTTTCCGCTCCTGGGTCTGATGATTTTCAAGGTCGCTCCACAGGGGGATAATGACGTTCGTCGATTCCGTCGGCGATTTTTCATGCCACCACAATGGGAACAGATGGTCGGTGGTGCTGCCCGCTGTTGTCTCATGGGAGAATAAGGACAGTTGTTGAAACCCAATAAGCGCGAGCCCCCAGTTGTTCCCTCCCTCGTGATAGTCCCAGAGTGGTGAGAAGCGGTTCTGAGCGCTCGTTGGGCTCTTGCTGATCTCTACCAGGCTCACGGGCTCTACTCCCAAGGCCGAGACGGTCCACGCCTGCTCGCTGGAATTCCTCCGTACGCTCCCCAATGGAAAGAAGGTGTCCTGTGTCTGTGCCGGATCCGAATGATGCCAGTAGAGCCAGAGCGCGTTCCACGTCGTGGCGTCTTGTGTCTGGTCGTACGAGTAGTGATACAGGGGGAAGAACCGATGGGTATTGAGGGAGGGCGTCTGCTCCCAGTTGAACAAGGTCAATGCAGGCAGGTTGCCGGTCCTTGGGAGTCCGACTACTGACACACGGCTGCTGTTATCACTGCTGTTTCGTTCGACGTCTGTCAACAGCAAGAAAATATTCCGCATATGAGCGTCTGTTTCCCGGTGCCACCAGAGGAATAACGCCTGCCAATCCAGCGTGTTGGCTTGTTCGTCCCTGGCATATCGGTAGACCGGAAAGAAGCGGTGAGCGCTGAGTGACGGTGTCTGTTCCATGGCGAAGAGGGAGAGAGCGGAGAGGACGGGACCGCTACCAGAGTGTGGGAATCCGAGGGCCGAGAAACGTAGATGCTCATTCTCAAGGCTGTATTTGTAGAGCAGGACGGCAGAATGAGAAAGCCCGGTGGGCGAGGACTGATACTGGAAAAAGTTCAACGGACGGATACCCAAAACGCCGACCTCAAGCAGGTCGCGTACCCGGTCATGCTCGATATCCACAATCGGAAGGAAGACATCCCGCATCCGTTGCTCGTTTTCCCGATGCCACCAGAGGAAGAGCGCATCCCAGTTGCGGGTCTTCACCTCGTCGTCCCGGCGATAGCGGTAGAGCGGAAAAAACCGGTGCGCCGACAAAGTGGGCGTGTCTTCTTTTTCGAAAAGAGCCAAAGTGGGGAGCGTCCCCATTTTGGGCCATCCGATCAGTGAGAGACGGCTGGCGGCGCCCTTCCGGTCATAGTCGTAGAGAGGGAACAGGTAGGAAGTGCGGGCATCGGGAGCGGTGCTGTGTTTGAACAGGATGATGGGCTTGAGCCCCAGCAGATTCAGTTCCGCCTTGCCCGTTCGATCGTCTCGTTCATATTCATGCAGCGGAGGGAATGTGTCGAGCAGATGGGTTTCCGATTCCACGTGTCGGTAAAGGAGGAGGGCAGACCAACTCACTTCTTTCGTCACATCGTTCCGCTCGAAGCGATACAGCGGGAATAGGCGGGTCAGGAAATAGGTCGGAGAGTTGCCCTGCTCATAGAGTGACCAGGCGAACGCGTCTTCTCGTGGCGGGAATCCCAGCAAGGACAGCCGCCATTCGTCCGTGGGGGCACTCTGGTAGCCGTAAAGCGGGAAGAGCCGGTTGGCCGTACGCACAGGACTGGCCTCGTGGTGGAACCACGTGATGGGTTTGATGCCGAAGAGATCCAGTTCCCACCCAGGCTGCTGTCGATGCCACGTGGCATCCCAGAGCAACAGGAACCTATCGTCTCCTTGCGTCGGTGTGGAGTGGTGCCGGTGCAGCAGGATCGTTTCCATACTCACTTCGGCAGCGGCCAGATCGTGGCGATATCTGTACAGCGGGAAGAGGCGATGGGCGATCAGCGTGGGACCGCTTTCCCGATAGAACATCGAGAACTCTAAGGCCCCCAGCACTCCCAATTCCCGCCACTCTCCATTGCGTCTCCAATCATACAGAGGGAAAAACTGGTCATGGATCGCAGCGCCTTTCTCGTCATGGCGGTAGAGAGAGAGTGGGCCGGAGATCAACGCAGACCAATGCCATTCCTCGGTATTGGGGTGATCGTAGTGGTAGAGGGGGAAGAATCGGTGGCCAAGACCGGACGGGCTGTCCCAATAGTGAAAGAGTGAAAGAGTGCCGATGCCGAGGGCAGTGGTGTCATGCGTCTGTGCAGTGAAATCCTCGGTCGATCGGTACAGGGGAATGAATTGATGCCACGTGCCCTTGGAATCATGGCCGTAGCCGGCCAGAGAGAGTCCCTCATAGCCCAGCAGTGACCAACCAATACGGTCCTGCCCACGATCATGTTCATAGTAGTACAAGGGAAACAGACGATGGGCAGTGAGACTCGGGCTGGTTCGAAGCTGGAAGAGAGCGATGACGTCCAGTTGACGGAGATCTTCTTTCAAGGCGTGGGAGTAGTGGTACAGAGGAAACATCCGGTCTGAGATAGCCGTCGGCGTCGAGGCATGCTCATAAAAGGAGAGCGTATCGCGCATGTCTGGAATCGGGGGCAAGCCGATAACAGACGTGCGTGTTTCCTGTGTCGAGGTATTAGTGAGTGATCCGTAGAGGGGGAAAAAATAGCTCAGGTCGGTCTGAGGCGTGACAGATTGGCCGTAGAGGGGGAGCAGATGGCGATACCAGGTTCCGTTCCGGTGATTCTCGCCGGAGAAGTAGAGCGGGAAGAGCCTGGTTTCGTAGCCGTTCTGATCTGAGCCATAGTGGAACAGCGGAAAGAGAATGTCCCATTCCTTCAGATCGGTTTGCTTGTCGTAGGTGGCGATCGCGAGAGGACCGAGCACATAATATCGGTGATAGAGGTCACCTCGTTGATGATGCCCGTAGAGCGGAATGAAGTGAGTGTAGCTGCGGTCTCCCTTGGCATAATCAAAGTAGAGGGGGAGAAAGACGGTGTATTGCAGTGTGGGATCAGCAGCATGCCAATAGAAGGGAAGCATCTGAACGTAGGAGGTATCGCCCTTGATTTCGGATATCCCGAGAGGCCAGAGCCAACTGCGCCGCAGATAGTTCCTCTCGGGATCCAGTTCGCGTGAATAGAAGGGGATCACGGTGAGCCGAGAATACGTCCCGCGTTCTTCGGTCGAATAGAGATACAGAAACGCTTGTGTGTAGGTCGTGTCACCTTTGGTCTCCTTGCAGTAGAGAAAGCCCTGACAGAAGCGGGATTCTTCTTCCTCTGCCTGAGCCGAGGCAGTCAGATGCGTGCTCCACACCGGCAAGGTCAACCAGAGGACTAGCCCTAGCAGCAGCAGACATTTAGTAGGGGATGATCTCCGAATCGAAAATATCCGCAATCTTTCTCCCTCATTTGCCTGGTAGACCCCAACACTGACTGACAACAGTTCTGAAGAAATAGTCATGCATCATTCAGGCCGGGTGTTCGCCCTGAGATGGTGCTGCAACATGAACGGGTTCAGTAATTCTGGAGAGTTTCAGAATTGAGAAAGTGGGGACTAATCCCCCAGTGCTGTCTAGTGATTGGGAGCAAGAAGGGGCAGCCCTGTTCTTATGAGACGTTGGCTTCTCTTCGCAGAAGTCACTGTGAGGACAACCGTTTGCGGGCTCCCGGCGCTTGAACGAAAGGCGGTTCCCTTGTAGAGTGATGGGAGTTCTTTGCGCAAGATGGGCGCGAACCGGCTGCATCCCGCACGAACTCAGGAGGCATCGCGATGGATCGAAACAAGTCGCTGTTATGGGGCCTGCTCGCCTGGTACCTGGTGCTGTCTGCCTGGACCGCTTATGGTCCGGTGGATCGAGAGTTCTGGGCCATCGCCAGTATCCTTCCGGCCTGTCTGGTGGTGGGATTGATCACCATGCGCCGGTGGCTGCCCTTGTCGCCACTTTCATACGCCTTGATCACTCTCTTTCTGAGCCTCCATACCATCGGGGTACATTACACCTATGCGCAGGTGCCGGTGGGGGCGTGGATGGATCAGGCATTGCATCTCGGGCGCAATCACTTCGATCGCGTCGTGCACTTTAGTTTCGGCTTTCTCCTGGCCTATCCGATGGAGGAGGCCTTTCGGCTGCTCGCTCACGCGCGGGGTTGGGTGCTCTACTATCTGCCGGTCATGACCGTTTTGGGGTTGAGCGGCCTGTGGGAAATCATCGAGTCCTGGGTGGCGGGCGCGGTGCATCCGGAACTGGGTATCACCTATCTCGGCTCTCAGGGGGATATTTGGGATGCCCAGAAAGATATGGCCGCGGCTCTCTATGGGGCAATGTTCTCTGTGACGCTGCTCGCGATTGTGCGTGCGCTACGAGGGGCGGAGTCGGCGCTTGAGGCCGAAGCTGTTGTCTCGGAATAATCCATACGATATGGAGGTTGGGCCCACAGACCAGAGCGGGGAGGAACAGGGAAACCGTCGCCTCGTTCAGGGGCTGTCGTTGTGGTACGGGCTCTTCTGGATCTGGTTGGCGATCGAGCCGGTCGATCGCCGCGATTGGCTGCTGGAAAATCTGCTCTCCCTGACGCTCGTCGCAGTCTTAGTCCTGACCTATCGGCGGTATCAGTTCTCTCGCCTTTCCTACTGGCTGATTGCCTTGTTCCTGACGCTCCATGCCGTCGGCGCGCATTACACCTAGGCCGAGGTGCCGTTCGGCTATTGGCTTAAAGATTTTTTCGTCTTGAGTCGTAACCCCTTCGATCGCCTCGCCCATTTCGCTTACGGTGCCCTGCTGGTGTATCCCCTTCGTGAGCTTCTCGTGCGCCTGGCCGGGCTGCGCGGATTCTGGGCCTCTTCCCTAGCCGTCAGTACCATCTTGGCCCAGAGCGGTTTCTTTGAGGTGGCGGAAGCGGTGGTTGCGAACATCGTGAGCCCGGAATTGGGGAGCACCTACCTCGGAACACAAGGAGACGAGTGGGATGCGCAGAAGGATATGGCTGCGTCATTGGCCGGCGCACTGCTCACGATGTGTGTCTCCTTCGTGATGGGCTGCTTCCCTGGCCGGGACATTCATAAATAACCCAACTAGCACGAAGGTCATTCCCTTCGCTCGGCAATCCGCTCCTGTCCGTTCATCCCTTCTGTCGCATTTCACCACGGTCCTCCATCGGTAACGTGGCAAAAGGCTCCTAGTTCGTCTATCCTTCCCTCGTCTTGCCTCGCAAAATCGCGAGTTTTCCGTGGCACACCTCATGCTGGATCATTAATGGAGTCTTATGATCATGAGGCCAAGAGCTTCTGAGTGGATGCATGTGCCGATGGATGTTTGTGTCGAGACACATTGGTCAAGGCTGAAGGGCAGGGGACTCGGAAGAGACCTTCTGGCGATCGGCCTCGTCGCCTTGGCGTTCGGTGGATTGGTCGCCTGCGAGAGATCTCCCGATCAAGCGCCTGAGGCCAAGAAGGTCGTTGTGGCTGACAGGCGTGGAGTCCTCCGCCTCACGTCCGAAGAACTCGCGCGGACGGCCGTCGAGGTCACGCCGGTTGCCCGTGGACAGTTGCGAGTGCCTCGGCAATTCCCCGCCACAGTTCAATCCAACGAAAATGAACTTGCAGAGGTGACCACGCTCATCAGGGGCCGGGTGGTGAAGGTCCATGTGGATGTCGGTCAAGATGTAAAGAAAGATGCCTTGCTGGCGCTGCTCCACAGTGCGGACCTCGGTGTGGCGGAGGGGGCCTATCTGAAGGCGGCGGCTAAACTGCATGAAGCGGAACTGGCGTATGAGCGTGCCAGGGATCTGCATGAACACAAGGCTGTGAGTCTGGCCGAGTTGCAGCGCCGCGAGGCCGAAATGAAAACGGCACGAGCCGAAACGCGTGAAACACAGAACCGCCTGGAACTGCTCGGCGTCCCCCGGCAGGAAGTTGAGCGGCTGGGTCGCGAGCATACGATCAAGGCCGATGTGCCACTGCGCGCGCCGTTCGATGGCCGAGTCATCATGCGCAATATCACTAGGGGTGAGGTGGTCGAGACGAACCAGAAGTTCTTCACCGTGGCGGATCTTTCGGATGTGTGGGTTGTCGGCAATGTGCCGGAGAAGGACGTGCAGTTTATCCGCAAGGAGCAAAGGGTCGATGTCATTGTATCGGCCTACCCCCATGCCATCTTTTCGGGAACAATCACCTATATCAGCGATGTGCTCGATCCGGCCACCCGCACAATGCGCCTGCGGGTGACGGTGCCGAACCCTGATCGGCTGCTGAAGCCGGAAATGTTCGCCACCGTCCGCGTCTACGCGGCGCCGACCCCGGATGCGCTGACCGTGCCGCTCGCGGCAATCCAAAACGGGCCGGTGGGCAAGATGGTGTTTGTCCAGCGAGGAGCGAACGAATTCGAAGTGCGGACGGTCAAATTGGGGGATGAGCAGGGAGAAGTGGTGACGGTGCTGGAGGGGGTGAGCGAGGGGGAGCAGGTTGTGACCAAGGGATCGTTCGTCCTCAAGTCCGAGATGGATCGGCACAAGATCGAGCCGACGCTATGATCGCCTCTCTTCTGGAATTTTCGCTGCGACAACGGATCCTGGTCCTGGGCCTGGCTTGTCTGTTGTCCGTCGCCGGGGTATTCGCCTTTCAGTCTACCCCGATCGATGCCTACCCCGACGTCACGAATATCCAAGTGCAGGTGCTGACGGACGCGCCGGGTCTCTCGCCGGTTGAAGTCGAACGATTCATCACCTATCCGCTCGAACTCCAGATGACTGGTCTGCCCGGCTTAGCGGAGATCCGATCCCTCTCCAAATTTGCCCTCTCTCAGATCACGGTCGTGTTCAACGACGATGTCGATATCTACTTCGCTCGTCAGTTGGTGCTCGAACGGATTATGGCGGTGAAGGAGCGATTGCCCGAGGGGCTGGAGCCTGTCATGGCTCCTGTCAGCACCGGGCTGGGTGAAGTCTATCAATATTATGTGGAAGGGCCGAATGCGACGGCGACTGATCCGAAGATTATTGAGACGGAACTGACGAACCTACGCACGCTCCAGGACTGGGTTCTGCGTCCGCTGCTCAAGAGTGTGCCGGGCGTGATCGATGTGAACGGCATGGGCGGGCTCGTGAAGCAGTATCAAGTCCTGGTTGATCCGGCCAAGCTCCGTAAATTCGATCTGACGCTCCACCATATCTACGAGGCGGTGGCGAAGAACAACGCCAACGCCGGGGGCAACGTGCTGGAACGGCACGCCGAACGCGCGATCGTCCGTGGCCTCGGGCTGATCAAGACCCTGAGTGATATCGAGTCCATCATCGTGAAAGAGTCCGGCGGCACGCCGGTCTTCGTTCGTGACGTCGCGGAGGTTCGCATCGGTCATGCCGTTCGCCATGGGGCTGTGGTGCTCAACGGCGAGCGGGAGGTCGTGGCGGGCATCGTGCTCATGATTCGCGGGGGCAATGCGCGTCAGGTGGTCGAAGCCGTGAAAGCCAAGGTGGAAGATCTGCAGCAGAATCACATCCTCCCCGCAGGCACGAAGATCATACCCTTCTATGATCGCATCGAGTTGGTCACGGCGGCCATCCACACCGTGCGGGATGCTTTGATCGAAGGGATCGTACTGGTGGTTTTCGTTTTCTTTTTCTTCCTAGGCCACGTCCGCAGCGCCATCGTCGTGACGGCCTCGCTTATCGTTACTCCTCTGATCACATTCATCGTGATGCAGCGGCTGGGGATCTCGGCCAACTTGATGACGCTCGGCGGGTTGGCCATCGCCATCGGCGAGATCGCGGACGGGTCGTTGGTCGTCGTCGAAAACGTCTATCGACATCTCGCGCAGAATAACGGCGCGATGCGGAAGAGCAAGTTAGAGGTGATTCTCCAAGCCACCAAAGAAGTGGGCCGGCCGATCCTCTTTGGCATTCTCATCATCAGCGTCGTCTTCCTGCCGCTCATGACGCTCCAGGGCATGGAAGGGAAGATGTTCGCGCCGTTGGCCTATACGCTGGTGATCGCGCTCTTGATCTCGGTGGTCGTCACGCTGACCCTGTCGCCGGTGCTCGCGTCGCTGCTCTTGCGCGGAGACCATCCGGAGGAAACGCGCCTCACGCGATGGATGAAACAGCGCTATGTGCCTGTGTTGCAATGGACGCTCCGTCGTCGCAGTCTCGCCCTGACCGGCTCGACGGTAATCGTGCTATGCAGCCTCGCTCTCGTTCCGTTCGTTGGGAGGGAGTTCATCCCCATCTTAGAGGAAGGGGCTCTCACGCCTCAGATTGTGCGGCTGCCGAGCGTCTCGCTGTCGGAGTCGATCGAGATAGAGAAGCGCACCCATAAGGCCATGTTGGAGTTTCCAGAAGTCCGGATGGCCGTGAGCAAGATCGGGCGGCCCGATATTGCCGTCGTACCGGAAGAACTGTACGAGAGCGACCCGGTTGTTTCGTTTCACGACCGGAGCACATGGAAAACGGCCAAGACGCAATCGGGGTTGACTGATGCGATCCGCCAGAAGCTGGCGGAGATCCCTGGTATTTCCGTGCTCATGAGCCAGCCGATTCAAGAACGGGTAGATGAGTTGATCTCCGGCATCAGGACGGAATGTGCCATCAAGCTGTTTGGGGAGGATCTCGAGGTGCTGCACGACAAGGCGGAGGAGATTGCCGCCTTGATGCAGCAGATCAACGGCGTCAAAGACATCAAAGTCGAGCAGATCGCCGGCCAGCCTTATCTGACGGTCGACATCGATCGGCAGAAGATTGCCCGCTTCGGCATCAACGTGGCCGATGTGCAGGAGATCATTACCAGCGCCATCGGCGGCAAGGCGGCGACCCATGTCTACGAAGGCGAGCGGCGGTTTCAATTGACTCTTCGGTTTCCGGAACCGCATCGCAACAGCATCGGCACCATCGGGGAGATTCGGGTGAAGTCGGCGTCTGGCGCGCTGATCCCGATGAGCGAACTCGCCACGATCGAGATGCGCGAAGGCCCGTCCCGCATCAGCCGTGAGCAGGTCCATCGCCGCATCTATGTCGGCTTTAACGTTGTGGGGCGCGACATCGGCAGTGTGGTGGATGAAGGGCGCAAGAAACTGGCGGCTCAGCTGCGCCTGCCGGAAGGGTACCAGGTGACGTGGGGCGGGGCCTTCGAGAACATGGAGCGGGCCAACGCGCGGCTGTTGATCGTGGTGCCGATCACGCTGGGGCTCGTGTTCTTTCTGCTCTTCTGGGCGTTTCACTCATTCCGCTATGCGACCTTGATCATGATGAATCTCCCCTTCGCGCTGATCGGGGGCGTCGTGTCTCTGTGGCTGAGCGGGCAATACCTGAGCGTGCCGGCCTCCATCGGCTTTATCGAACTATTCGGCTTGGCGGCTGGGAACGGGATCGTGCTGGTCTCCTATATCAATCAGTTGCGCAATGAAGGCATGCAGACGGACCAGGCGATCGTCAAGGGTTGCATCCTCCGGCTTCGCCCGGTCGTGATGACGATGATGACGACGCTGCTGGGTCTGCTGCCGTTGGCGCTCGCGCAAGGGATTGGTGCCGAAGTCCAGCGGCCGCTCGCGACCGTCGTGATCGGTGGTCTTTTCACCTCGACCTTGCTCACGCTGGTGGTGTTGCCGGCCTTGTATCGAGGGTTCGCTGAAAAAGAAGCGTGGAAGGAGTATGCGCCTGAATGGGTGTGACGGGGAGGGTGCGGCTGACGAAAGGAGTGCAGCTTCGGGGGCGACATAATGCGATGATTTTGTTAGGTCATTGGCCTCAGGGATATACGTCACGTGCTCCTATGAAACTGCGCCGAAACGGCGCAATGTCGTCGCACGCTTTCTGTTACTGCCACTAGGCACTGTTTTCCGCTACGTCGCCGTCGCCGTGCCCATTCCTTCCAGCCGCGGCATCCTTGGAGGGGAAGAGAAACGAGCAAGCTTGGAAGGACCATAGATAGCGGTCAGCCGAGCAGAAAGAGGGAAAGCTGGGACAGCCAGGGGAGGACGGCGATGCCGATGCAAATGGAGAGGGCCACGATCGAGGCAACCAGGTCTTCGTCCAGATGCGTTTCTGTGGCAAAGACCACCGCGTTGACTGCTGAGGGCATCGCAGAGATCAATATCG
>Ga0315275_10002210_pt1 | contig 17493 bp, 14 predicted proteins | sample YL17G03_0_MG_FD_205557 | JGI IMG/M metagenome (GOLD analysis project Ga0315275, IMG submission 205557) | Sediment microbial communities from Yellowstone Lake, YNP, Wyoming, USA - YL17G03_0 | ecosystem: Environmental > Aquatic > Freshwater > Lake > Sediment | place: USA: Wyoming | collected...
GCGCGGGTGGCGGCCACGGGAGCCCATGCCCGCGCGGAGCGCTAGCGAGCACGGCCGTGGGCGGATGGCCGACAGGACCCGCGCGCACTCAATCGGCGAAAAAGCCCGCGGCGGGCGATCCTCGCTCGCTCCCGCGAAGGGTCCGAAGCCGCCCGACAACCCCCGCCCGAAGCACGCGAAGCTCTGCGGCCGGAAAACCTAGAAGGCAGTTTGCATTCGTGGTAACGTAGCTCTCCTACGAACCGCGTTATCAACGGGAGGCAACGGGACTCGGCGCGGGGCCGCCCTGGGGCTCGATACGACGCGCCGCCGGAGGAAAAGGATGAGGCGTTTTCTCTTCTTGATCGCGCTCGCCGCGGCGCTGTGCGCAGCCCGGCGCGCGGCGGCCGAAGACTATTTTCAGCAGTTTGTCCGTTACGCCATACACTGCCGTCTCGACGCGCGAAACCATATGCTCACCGGAACCGAGCGCATCGTTTACACGAACAACTCCCCCGACACGCTGGCGAAATTCTACCTCCATCTCTACCCCAACGCGTTCCGATCGAAGAACACCGCGTTGATGAAGGACTACGCCAGACGGTTCAACAAAACCTTTCTGGACCTCCCCGAAAAGTACCGTGGCTATCTCGATATCTTCGAGGTGAAGATCGACGACACCGAAGCAACGCCCGTCGTCGACGAGACGGTCGCCGAGTTTACCCTTCCCCACCCGCTTCCCCCGGGCGGGACGATGGAGGTGACGCTTCGTTTCGAGGAAAAGATCAGGAGACAGTTCGAGCGCGCCGGTTACCGGGGAAACCAGTACGACCTCGCCCAGTGGTATCCGAAGGTCGCCGTATACGATGACAAAGGGTTCCACGCTGAAAAGCTCCGCGAGGGGGAATACTACGGCGAGTTCGGCACGTTCGACGTCTGGATCGACGTACCCGCGGGCTACGTCGTCGCCGCCACCGGGGTGCTCGAAGAGGGGGACGCGGGGTGGACGCTCAACCGGCCGGGCGGGCGAAAGCGCGGTTTCACCGCGGAGAAGGAGTCGGAGTACAAGACGGTTCATTTCCACGCGGAGAACGTCCACGACTTCGCGTGGAACGCGAGCCCCGATTTCGCGGTTCAGGACACGACCTGGAAGGATGTCGGCATCCAGAGCTTTTTCGACTCGGACAACGAGGAATGGAAGGACAGCACGCTCGTCCACGGGGTTCGCGCGGCCGAGTGGCTCTCCGAGCGCGTCGGGCTGTACCCCTATCCCCGGATGAGCCTCGTCCAGTGTTTGATGGACGGGGGGATGGAGTACCCGATGCTCGTCATGGATAGCGACGTCAGCGAGTCGCTCGTTATCCACGAGGTGGCGCACAACTGGTTCTACGGGCTGCTCGCGAACGACGAGAACGCTGAGGCGTGGCTCGACGAGGGATTCGCCACCGCCCACATGAGATGGTACCTCACCGGCCGCTACGGTCCGTACGGCGATAAGAAAGAGTGGAATTGGTATCAGAAGGTCACGCCGCAATACACGCTGGTCGGCGACACGAGGCGGTCCGTCGTGCCGCTGCTTCGCGAGGGCTACGGCGAGAGGATCGCCACCCCCGCGGCGGAATTCAAAAACGACTACTTCACCACGGTGTACGACCAGGCTTCTCTCATGTTCGACGCCCTCCGTTACGTCGTAGGCGACGAGGATTTCGACAAGATCCTCAAGGAGTACTTCGAGCGGTGGAAGTTCAAGCACGTGAACGAGGCGCGCTTCCAGACGGTGTGCGAAGAAGCGAGCGGGATGGACCTCGCTTGGTTCTTCGAGGAGTGGCTCCACACGAGGAAGATCTGCGATTACAGCCTCACCTGGATGGAATCGGCGAAGAGCGACACGGGAAACGGATATGTCACGTACGTGAAAATCGAGCGTCTCGGGGAACTCGCAATGCCCCTCCGTCTCCGTTTCACCTTCACCGACGGATCACAGGATACGGTGAGCGTTCCCGGACGGTTGAGGACCATCGAACAGACTTTCCCGCACCCGAAGAAATTGGAAAGAGCCGCCCTCAACCCGGACAACGAGATACTCGACGTCGACATGACCAACAATTTTCTTCCCCACCGCTACGCGCTCCAGGTCGACTGGCCGAGGAACGACTACTCCCCCGAAGACGCCATCCAGATCCGGCATCGTCCCTTCGCCTGGTACAACGACGTCGACGGAGCGCGTCTGGGGTATCATCTCGAGGGGCGAGATCCTTACTCGATCCGCCGCGCCGAGTTTGGCCTCTATTACGGCGTGAAGAGCGACCGACTCGATTTCTCGGCGGCTCTCGATGCGCCGTCGCTCTTCTTCGGCGGACGGACGCGCTTATCGTTATCCGGGTACAAATTGGAGGGGAGGTACGACGGTACCCTCGAGATTCGCTACAAGAGGAGAACGGCGCTCTCGCGGCCGCCGACCCATCTTGTAACCTTAGGGTTCAACTTCCACGAACTGAGGGATGAGCGGTACTCGCCGGGTCCCGAGCGGTATCAAACCGGTTCCGACCTGGCCCCGTACTTCCTTTACACAGTCGATCCGCAGTTCGATCTCTTCAGCAGCGAGATCGACGTCGGCCTCCGTTTCGGACGCGACTGGTTCGGAGGGAACTACCAGTACACGCGTTTCGAGACTTCGCTCGCGTTGAAGTCGCGTCCCCTATTGGTCAGCACCGACGCGCGTTTCCGTTTCTTCTGGGGGATCGCCGACAAGCCCTCTCCCTACCAACAGAAGTTCTATCTCGCCGGGGGCGGTCCGCTCGCCGAGGAAAAGGTGTTTTTCCTGAGAAGTCCGGGGGCGATCCTCGATGACATGAACTATCACGAAGGCGGGGGCGGGAACCTTCGTGGGTACTTCGCCGGCGACTTCGGCGTCAACCGGCTCGTCGCTATGAACCTCGAGCTCGGTCGCCCGATACCGGTTCTCTCGCGGGACAAAAAGACGTTCCTTGGGAAAATCTCGGTGAGGGCGTTCGCCGACGTGGGCTGGAGCACCGACTCACGAAATCCGATCCCGACGAGCGAGCGCGTGGGGACGCTTTTCAGCAAGGGCGTTCTCGACAAGACGATCTTCGACGCGGGGGTCGGGTTCACGCTCGCGCGGGATCTCCCGTTCTGGGACCTCTTTCTCCGTCTCGACATCCCGTTCTACGTGAACCAGCCGGCGATCAACGGAGAAACCAAGGAGACCGACTTCCGCTACGTGTTCAGCCTGACATCGAGCTTCTGAGACGCCGGTCCCCGTGGTTGTTCGTCTCGCGGCGTCCGTCATCGAGCGGCCGGTCTATCCGAGGATCTCCCTCGTCGCGCCGACGACCTCGTCCACCATTTCGTCCGTGAGCTCCGGGTACATCGGGAGTGAAACGATCTCGCCCGCCGCTTTCTCGGCGACCGGGTACGCTCCCGGCCCGAGCTTCATGTGTTTGTACGCGATCTGGAGGTGGAGCGGCACCGGATAGTGGATCCCCGCGGAGATCCCCCGCTTCCCGAGCCCCTCGATCAACCGGTCGCGGTCGGGCGTGCGGACGACGTACAGGTGATACACGTGATACCGGCCCGTCCCCTCGATCACCGGACGGACGAGACCGTCGGTAAAAGCGGCGTTGTAGCGTTTCGCGCGGCTCCTTCTCTTTTCGTTCCACTCGTCGAGGTGGCCGAGCTTGACATCGAGAATCGCCGCCTGCAACGCGTCGAGCCGGTAGTTGAAACCTTCCGCGGAGTGCGTGTACCGGTCGAGACGGCCGTGGTTTCCGACGCTCCGCATCTTCTCCGCGAGGTCGCCGTCGTCGGTGACGATCGCCCCGCCGTCTCCGTACGCGCCGAGGTTCTTGCCGGGGTAGAAGCTGTAACACGTCACGTCGCCCAGGATCGCCTCGCGGCTCCCGTTGAGCTTCGCGCCGTGCGCCTGGCAGGCGTCGACGATGAGCTTGAGCGAGCGGCGCCGGGCGATGTCGCGAATCGCCTCCATGTCCGCGCACTGACCGTAGAGATGAACGGGAATAATCGCTTTGGTCCGAGGCGTGATCGCCGCCTCGACTTTCTCCGGGTCGATGGTCAAGGTCTTGTCGTCGACATCGACGAGAACGGGGGCGGCGCCCGTTTGCGAGACCGCCTCGGTGGTGGCGATGAACGTGTTCGTCGCCGTGATCACCTCGTCGCCCCTCCCGATACCGAGCACGTGAAGCGCCAGATGGAGCGCCGATGTGCCGCTACTCGCCCCCACCGCGTGTTTCGACCCCGTATAGCCGGCGAAATGACGCTCGAAGCGCTCGAGCCTCTCGCCCCCGACGAAATGGGTGCTTTCGATAACTTCGGAGACCGCCGGGTCGATTTCGTTCTTAATAGTCTTATATTGTGCCTTTAGATCGACGAATGGGATTCCCATGATGCGTGACACCTTTCGATCGTTTGAGGGAAAGTAAGCGGAAGATGCGTCGATGGGGATACCGCCGTGCCGGGCAACGCCCGGGTACCACCGTCTCCTTCACGCGTCCGCCCGAAGCGTATGGACCATATCACAAGAAGTCATGTGCCGCAACCGACGCGTCGTGCATAAAACGCGCCAGAAACGTTTGACAGCTTGCCAAGTGCCTCGATAGAATGGGTTTCCGGGGGGTGTCCTCGATGGACTCGAACGGAGGAGTATGTCCGCCGAAAAAAGAACGCTTCTCGTTTTGTTCGCCATCGCCCTCGGTCTTCGTGTTCTCTATGGGGCCTTTCTCGCCACGCAACCCGACCTCACCCCGGGCGCCACATCGGAACTCAGTTACGCAAAGCAAATCGTCTCCGGAACGCGATGGATCACGGAGCCATACTCTCCGCGTTCGCCGGGGTACCCCGTCGTCCTCGCGGCGCTCTATGTCCTGTCGGCGAGAGAGCTCTGGCTGGTGACGTTCTTGCAGGCGGCGCTCGGCGCGCTTACCGTCCTCCTCGTATACCGTCTGGGGCGTCCCCTGTTGGGGCAGACTCTCGCCGTCGCCGCCGCGTTATGGTTTGCGCTGCACGCGCGGCACATGCACCTATCCTACGCCTTCGAGCGCGACGTACTCGCCGTCTTTCTGTTGATGCTCGTTCTTCATCTGCTCGTCAGGCCGTTCGTCAGGACGCGGTACGCGCTCGTTGCGGGGGTCTCTTATACGGTTCTCGTACACGTCGATCCCCAGTTTCTCCTACTCTTGCCCGTCCTGGCCGTGTTCGTTCTTTTCAAGACGCGGCACGGATATATCAACATCCAGTATCTCTTCCTGTTTTTGGGCGTGATCATCGTCGCGTCTATCCCGTGGACCGTTCGGAACTACATCGTTTACCGGCAGCCGCTCCCCATCGGTCTCGAGGCCGCGCGTTTCCTCCGCCCGGTCAAGCTCGCCGTCACCGAGCCGAGAACGGAGATCGCCGACATCGAGGGGAGAATCGTCCGGGCATCGCGATCGCGGTTCATCAAGGACAACGCGATCGAGTTTTGGCGGTTCGCGAAGTTTCGCGGCCAGAAACCCGCACTGACGGGGCAGACCGGGGCGGCCGGCACGACCAAGGCGCCGCCCGGCGCCGAGGCTTGGTCGGTCCGGCACAACCTCGCGAGCATCCTGAACTACGGTGTCGTGCTCCCCTTCTTTCTCATGGGGATCGTCTACGCCGTCCGAAGCAGGAGCCGCCCGGCGCTCATGCTCATCGCTGTGGTGATCGCGTACTTCCTCATGAGAACGTACCTGGGAGGGAGCGAACAGGCACGGTTACCCGTCGACCCGGTGATCGTCGTGGTTGGCTTTTATGGAGCGGTTGGGCTGGTTCGACGATTCCGGCCGGAGGAGACGCTCGAGGCCGGCGATCGATCCGGCGCCTGATCCACAAACCTCCAGCCCGTCGTGTCCGGAGAAGAGGCGCCCGCCGAATGAACTCGCGCTTCACCGGGCAGCGTCCGCCCGAAGATCCCTTCCTGTCATCTCCCGTGGCGGCGTGATACCCAGATAGTTGCAGATCGTGGGCGCGATATCGCGGAGCGATCCGCCTTCGATGAGCTTTCCGTGGTAGTGCTTATCCACGAGAATGCACGGGACGGGGTTCGTGCTGTGCGCCGTATGCGGGCCGTTCGTCTCGCGGTCCCACATGAGCTCGGCGTTTCCGTGGTCGGAAGTCACGATCGCGACGTCCCGGTCGAGATCGAGCGCGCCGAGGACGCGGCCGACGCAGATGTCGACCGTTTCGACGGCCTTCACCGCCGCTTCGAGGATCCCCGAGTGTCCGACCATGTCAGGGTTGGCGAAGTTGCAGACGATGTAGTCGTGTCTCCGCTCGGCGAGCGCCTTGACCAGCGCGCCGGTCAACTCGAAGGCGCTCATGTCCGGCTTCAGGTCGTACGTCGCGACTTTGGGAGACGGGATGAGAATGCGGTCCTCCCCCGGGTACTCGATCTCGCGGCCGCCGTTGAAGAAATACGTCACGTGCGCGTACTTTTCCGTCTCGGCGATCCGGAGGTTCGTCATCCCCGCGTTCGCTGCGACTTCGGCGAGGATGTTCTTCATGTTGGTGGGCCCGAAGGCGACGGGAAGGTTGAAGCGCTTGTCGTATTCCGTCATGCTGACGAAGTAGACCTTCGGGAAAACCTCCCGCTCGAAACCGTCGAACCCAGGCTCGGTAAGAGCGCGGGTGATCTGCCGGGCGCGGTCCGCGCGAAAATTGAAGAAGACGACCGCGTCGCCGTCCCGCAGGGTCCCCACGGGCTCGCCGCGCGAATCGATCACGACGATCGGCTCGACGAACTCGTCGGTCACACCGGTCTCGTAGGATCCGCCGAGCGCCGCCACGGGATCCTCCGTCTTCTCTCCGATCCCCCGCGTCAGCATGTCGTAGGCGCGTTTCACCCGGTCCCACCGATTGTCGCGATCCATGCAGAAGTAGCGCCCGACGACCGTCGCGATCTTCCCGGCGCCTTTCGCGTCGAGGACGTCCTGGAGCCGGGCGAGAAATTGTTTCCCCGCGGTGGGTGACGTGTCCCGTCCGTCCATCAACGCGTGGATGAAGACGTCGTGGATACCTTTCCGGCGCGCCATTTCGACGAGCGCGTAGAGATGATTCTGGTGGCTGTGGACGCCGCCCGATGAAACGAGACCGACGAGGTGCAACCGGCCGCCGCGCGCCGACTCGAACGCCGAGAGAAGCGCCCGGTTCTCGAAGAACTCCCCGCTCTCGATCGCCTTCGAGATTCTCACTATGTCCTGGTAAACCACGCGACCCGCGCCGAGGTTCAGGTGGCCGACTTCGCTATTCCCCATCTGGCCCTCGGGAAGCCCGACGGCGGGGCCGTGGGGATCGAGCGTTGTCCGCGGATAAGCGGTCCAAATTCCGTCGAAGACCGGCGTCGACGCCTGCGCGACGGCGTTGTTTTCCCTCTCTTCCCGGTATCCCCACCCATCCATCACGATGAGTATCGTTCTCCGCTTCAACCGTTACCTCCTCGGACGCGAGCCGTCACCCTGAGACTTTTCCATGCGCACCTTCTCGAGATTCGTTTTCGCCGCCCGGCTGGCCGGGTCGAGCTCGAGCGTCTTCGCGAACTCCCTCTCCGCCCGGTCGAGGTCCCCGGCGGTTGCGTAGATCGACCCCAGCGTCAAATGCCCGTTTGCGTAGTTCGGCTCGGTCCCAACAGCCATCTCGCCGTACTCGGCCGCTCGATCGAGACTGCCGGTTTCCAGGTACATGATCGCGAGATTGTTCATCGCGTAGACATCGTTCTTCTTGAGCGACAGCGCTTTCTGGAAAGACTGCTCGGCGAGGGGGTACTGCTTAATCCTTCCGTAACTCACCCCGATGTTGTTGAGCGCGCCCGGGAAATTCGGATTGATCGCGAGGGCCTTCTTGAACTGCTCGATCGCCTTCTCGTGCTCTCCCTGTTGCTGGAGACGCTGACCGAGGTTGTTGTAGTCGTTGGGGTTCATCGGCGTGATGTACCCTAAGGCCTCGAGCTTCTTCAAGGCCTCTTCATCGGCGGGACCCGTTGCTGCGACCTCCCCGGCTTCGCCGCGTTTGCCGCTCTCCAGCGTGGCTACGACGGTTCTATCGACTCTAGACGCCAGCGAGTCCTCGAACGCGTCGATGATGACCTTCCCCGGCATGTCCTGGGCTTGCGGGATCCCCTGGAGCGCGAGGATCGTGGGCAGGATGTCGAGAACCGATGCTCCTTCAATTCTGTAGCCGCGGCGAATCCCTTTTCCGTAACACGCGACGATGCCGTCCAGCTGGTGCCAGAACGCCGCTTGACCGCCCTGGATATCGCTCGAGAGACGGGGACGGTTGGGTCCGCTCTTGAACCCGTGGTCCGAGGCGATCATGATTACCGTCTCGTCGTCGCTCAATTCGATCAATTCGCCGAGCATGCGGTCCTGAAGCACATACGTGTTGAGCATGACGTCCTTGTATTTCTCGTAATCCTTCTCATCGACCCACTCCAGACGCGGCGGCGCGTAGCTCATGAACAGGTGGCCCACGGCGTCGCACAGCTCGAAGTAGACCCCGAGAAAATCCGGCCGATTCGTGACGAGAAGGTGTGTCGCGATGTCGTGATAGGTCCTCGCCGTCGCGTAGAGCATGATCAGATTGTTGATCGGTTTTATCTTGTCGAACGCGATTACCTTCTCCTTCTCGAACGTGTCGCGATCGATGTCGAGCATACGGCGGAAATCGTCGTACTCGAGCGTCTCGCTCTTGACCACGAGCTTGGCGATTTCGCCGGCCCGGTCGGCCGGCGAAATGATCCCGGGGGCAAGCACTCCTCCACCGGTTGCACCCGCGTAGGCGAGATATCCCGCGCGGTCCGTGATCATAAAACCGTTGATCTCTTCCGCGGGATATGACGCCAGCCACCCGATGATGTCCACCGTACGCCCACGGTCCCCGAGAATGTTCCAGAGCGCGTCCACCTTCCGGGACATTCGCGTAATGGGAAGTTGTTTCCCCGTTTCTTGATCCACGAGCGTAAAGCTAAGAATCCCGTGCTCTTCGGGGAGCTTCCCCGTCGCAATGGTCGTCCAAACGAGAGGCGAGAGGATCGGCTCGATCGACCGGAGGGGTCCCGTCGCTCCATTCTCGACGACGGTCTTGAAGTTGGGAAGATAGCCCTTTTCGATCATCGAGCGGATTATTTGCCAATCGCCGCCGTCCACGCCGATGAAGATCACCTTTCGAAGCGGCTTCGAAAGACCCGAACCCGCGGCGGCCCCGCCCTTCGAACCCTCCCAAGCGGCGATTCGATACTCGACGACGGCGATCCCCGCGCTGGCGAGCGCGGGTCTCATGTCGTCGACGATGGCGGCGGCAAGAAGATCCGGTGCCGAGTCTTCGGGCGACCAACGCGCGGTCTCGATCTCCACCGTCTCGCGCACGAGGTTGGAGAGGCGAGCCGACAGGTCTTTGCCGAACTCGCGGTAGATGCGTTCGCCGTTTTTCTCTCCCGTGTCGAACCGCAGTTCGAGGGCGACACCCGCGCCGTCACCGGTTCTGGTCAGCGCCTGATACACGCCCTCGTTCGGGAAACGCATCTCGACCGCGCCGGCGGGATAGACGACGAAAGCGCCGGCGAACGGCGGGATCAAGTGAAGCCCCGGACCGTAAGACTTGGCGCCGCTCTCCGCGACACGAACCCCCTGGTGCCCCGCGGGGACACGTTTTACAACGAGAGCCGCGAGCCCGATGGCGGCCGTGCCGACGAGAACGATCGCTATCAATAGAAAGCGTTTCATGTTTTGGAATCCCGCGGCGAAGCGCCGCTTTGACTTAAACCCGGTGTCTTCGAACCGGTTCCCATCCTGTCATTTCGTATGGTCGTACCTCTTGGAAAGGGCGAGGAGCAGACAAAGGAAAGGGCGTGATATTCCGAACCTCTGACATGGTAATGATCGGGCGGCGCACCGTCAAGCCGATTGCCGCTATCTTGGCCCCCCGGGCGGCGCGGATCCTCGGCCGCGCCGGCCACTCGCCGATTTTGGCTGGCGTGGCGCCCCCTCTCTCTACTATAATGAGGGCCTCTCGATCAGCCCAACGAAGGGGATTCGCAACCGTCCCGGGGAGATAGACGATCCGGCTCTTTTTCTCTCGACGCGCGGGGGCGAGTGGCTTCGGAAATGTCGCCGGCAAATCGGAGTCGCCTTTTCTGCTCACGCGTGGATGCGTGACACGGCGAAGAAAACCTGAACGCCTCGTCACATGTCGAACTCGGAAAAGATCGGGGATCCCGCGGAAACGAAACCCGCGACACCGAAGGTCGCCGTCGTCGTCCTCACGTGGAACGGGAAGGCGCTCACAATGGCGTGTCTCGAGTCGCTCGACGCGCTCGAGTACGCAAACGCGTTCGTGATCGTCGTCGACAACGCCTCGACGGACGGCACGGTGGACGCCGTGAGGCAGGCGTACGGCGAGCGCGTCGCGATCATCGAAAACCCCAAGAACCTCGGTTTCTCCCTGGGGAACAACGCGGGGATCCGCCGGGCGCTCGATGCCGGCGCGGACTTCGTTTTGTTGCTCAATAACGACACCGTGGTGGGTCCCGCTCTTGTCGGCCGCCTCGTCGACGTGATCGCGGGGTCCGGCGACATCGGAATCGTCGGACCCAAGATCTTCTATGCGTCGCCGCCCGACCGGATATGGTTTGCCGGCGGCGAGGTCTTTCTTTCGCGGGGGGTATCGAGACACATCGGAATACGCGAGCGGGACACGGGGCATTACGACACGATACGGGACGTGGACTACGTGACGGGATGCGCGCTCATGGCAAGACGCGAGGTGTTCGACACCATCGGGTACCTCGATCCGGTGTTCGCCGCCTACTACGAGGACACCGACTTCTGCATGCGGGCGAGGCGAAGCGGTTTCCGGGTCGTGTACGTCCCCGGGGGAAAGGTTTGGCACAAGATCTCGTCGAGCACGGGCGGCGAGCTCGGGCGGGCCAAGATCTCGCGGAAGCTCCGAAGCAGCATCATTTTTTACCGGCGGTACGCCTCCTGGTACCACTGGCTCACGATTCCCTTCTTTTTCGCGGCGGATGTGGTGAGAGTTGCGTTTCTCATCGCCGCGGGGAAAATCCGAAACAAGACCCCGACCGAAAGGACAGCCGGACAGAGTGGAAACTAACCGTCTAACGATAGCGATCATCGGCGCCGACGGGCAGCTCGGGATGGACCTCCAGGAGGCGTTTTCCTCTCACCGCGTCGTGGCGCTCACGTACAAGGATCTCGACATCCTCGACCCCGTGCGGACGGCCCAGAGGCTTGGTGCCGCCGCGCCCGATTGGGTCATAAACGCCGCGGCCCTCACCAATGTGGATTGGTGCGAGTCGAACGACATCAAGGCGTTCCAGGTGAACGCCCTCGGCGCCCGGCACGTGGCCCGCTCCACCCCGGCCTCCTCGCGGCTGGTTCAAGTCAGCACGGATTACGTGTTCGACGGACAAAAGAAAACGCCTTACGAGGAATACGACACGCCGGGACCTCTCAACGTATACGGGATCACAAAGCTCGCCGGCGAGCACTACGTTCAAGCCACGCATCCACGTCACTACATCCTGAGAACGAGCGGTCTCTACGGCACCCACGCGTCCTGGGGAAAGAAGAAGAACTTCGTCGAAGCGATACTTTCCCTCGTCGAGGAAAAAGACGAGATCCAGGTCGTCTGCGACGAGACCCTGACGCCCACTTTTACCGAGGACCTCGCCAAGCAGATCGGAGTGCTCATCGAATCGGAGCCGCCACCGGGTATCTACCACGCGACGAACGCCGGCGAGTGCTCGTGGTACGAGTTCGCCCGGGCTGCATTGGAGCTTTCGGGCAAGCGCGGGCGGATCGAAAGAACGACCGCCGCCGAGTGGAACGCTCCGGCGCGGCGCCCCGCCTATTCGGTGCTCGAAAATGCGGCGCTCAAGCGCCTGGGGATCGACGTGATGCCCCTGTGGAAGGACGCGCTCGAACGTTATCTTTCGAAAAAGCTCAGGTGAGAATCTTCACCAGAAGAACGATACCGCCCACGACGATCAGAATCGGAAGCGCGAAGACGGCGAGGAGGGGAAGCACGATCGACGCGGCCGCGATCGTCAGCAGGATGAGGGGCAGCCCGAAAACGAGAAAGAGCAATCCCTTGATCAAGAAAAACCCGATCTGGATCGGGAGGAGTATGAGCGAAAACACGAGCTTCGCGGCGATTGCCAGAAGGACGAGACCGGCGAAGACCACCGCGCATACGGTCAGCATCTCGAACATCGCGATCACCTTCGGCTTGGGGCTATGTTCTCTACGTGATTACCGGCGGCTGTGTTACACGGCGCCTTCGGAGGTATTCAGCACAGGGGGGAAATTTCATGCGGGCTAGAACAACGATTCGTTCAACCATATTTATTGTAATGGCTTGCGTCTTTATTGCGCCGCCGTTTTCTCTCTCCGCGGCCGCCGGAACGATCGACCTCAAAGCGTTCTCTCCCGACTACTACGTCTTCGGGGCCAACGGCGAGGATTTCGCCGGGCAAAACGTCCTTTTCGGGGACATCAACGGCGACGGCCGGGACGACATGATCATCGGCGCCCGCGGCGTCGACTACGCGGGAAGGAGCTCCTGCGGGGCGGTGTACATCGTCTTCTCGGCGGACACGTTGACGTCGCCGATCGAGCTCGCCCTCGAACGGGGTGACGTCAGAGTGATCCTCGGCCCCGAAGCGAACGCTCAGCTGGGTTCTAAGATCGCGTGCGGCAACGTCAACGGCGATCGGTATGACGACATCGTATGCGGTGTCCCCTCAGCGAGCCCCAACGGCAACTTCTACGCGGGAGAAGTCTACATCGTCTACGGCGGTAACGTTCCCCCGGATACCGTCGATCTCCAGTCGCCCGGCACGGGCGTCGTGCGGATCCAGGGGGAGGCGATGCTCGACAAGCTCGGCGACTGCGTGTCGGCCGGTGACGTGAACGACGATTCGTTCGCCGATGTGATCGCCGGGGCGCCGCTCGCCACGGCCGAGGGAAGACAGCTCGCGGGCAAGGTGTACGTCGTCTACGGCGACCCGAGCCTTCCTTCTACGATCGACCTCGCCACATTCCCCTGGGCGGGGATCCGCATCTATGGAGCGCACGCGAACGATACTTTTGGAACGTCGTGCGTTGGAACCGATGTGACCAACGATGGTGTCGCCGACATTCTCGTCGGCGCGCCCGAAGCCAAGGTTTTCGGACGCACATCGGCTGGTGTGGGATACGTGATTCCCGGCGGAGCGACGTTGCCCGACACGATCGACACCTTCCGTGAGGACGGCCCCCCGATGACGAAGATCCTTGGCGCCGCGGCCGGTGCGCTAAACGGTTCGGCCTTCGCCGCGGCCGACACCGACGGGGATCTCGTCACCGACCTCCTCATCGCATCGCCGGAGCTCTCGCCGGGCGGGAGGAACGCCGCGGGTTCGGTGTACGTTCTCAATGGCGCGGCGAGCCTCCCCGATACGATCGACCTCGCTTCCCCTCCGGCAATGACGGTTCGAATCGACGGGCCGTCGGCCAACGCGAAGATCGGGCGGATTCTCGCATGCGGGGATCTGAACTCCGACGTCGCGGACGACATCGCGATCGGGATCCCCACCGCTTCGCCGTTTGTCCCCGGCGAGCTTCAGCCCAGGTCCAACGCGGGCGTGGTGCTCATCGTGTTTGGACGGGCGGTCTTCCCCGACGTCGTCGATCTCGCGATCGTTCAGACGGGGATCACGACGATCCTGGGCGCCGCGACGGTGGAGAACACGGGAAACTCCCTGGCGGTCGGCCCGCTCGACGCCGGCGCGTTCGAAGACCTTCTCATCGGCGCGAGCGGGGCGGCCCACGACGCGATGTACTCGGTGGGAAAGATCGTCGTTCTTCTTGGGAATCCCGATATCACGCCGACGCTCGTTCTCTTTTGCGATGCCGTCGCGTCTCCGGGATCCGTCCGAATCGAGTGGGGGCTCCGAGACGATTTCGATCCCGGTTTGATCCGGATCGCCCGCGCGCCGGAGGGAAGCGATGCCGCCGTCCTCCTCCCCGCGGCGGGGTTGACCCGTTTGGGTCCGGGGCACTTCCTATATGAGGATCGCGACGTTCGTCCCGGAGATTCCTACACCTACACGGCGGCCACGCTCGAGACCGAACCACAAGACCTGTTTCGCGTGACGGTCGCCGTTCCTCGAATCGTCGACGCGGCGTTCCACCACGCCAGGCCGAACCCGTTCTCCAATGGAACCACGCTTGCCTTCGATATCCCCGAAGCGGGCCGCGTGACGGTTCGAATCTACGATGTCCGGGGCGCCCTGGTGGCGTCGATCGCGGACGCGGTGTACGGACCGGGATCTTCGACGGAGGCGTGGAACGGCCGCGACGAGAGCGGGGCGCTCGCGCCGAGCGGCGTGTACTTCGCCCGCATGGCGTATCGGGGTAGAACGCTCGACAGAAAGATCCTATTGTTGCGTTGACCGTTCGGTCGAAGGCGGCATCGGAGGTCCGGGCGCGTAGCGGTGATTCCGCCGCGCGGCGCCGGTGCGCGCAGAATTTGGGTGTTGACTTTGACGTTGATTTCACGTATCTTGCGTCAACATCTCGATCGCCGTGTTCCTTTCGGACGCGCCAGCGAGCGGGCGGCGGAGATTCCCATTTAGGATCTTGTAGATTCCTTGCAAAAGAAAGACGAAGAAGACCGCTACTGGGCGATTCGCCAGGTGGGTCTCCTGACGACGATTCCCGTCCTGCTGACCGTGCCCCCGATCGCCGGTTTCCTGATCGGCCATTTTCTCGATCGGAAACTGAACACGGATCCGATCCTCAGCATCGTATTTTTGGTCCTCGGCTTCGTCGCCGGGGCGAGACAGGTCGCGCGCGTCGTGAAGCTCGCGTCCAGGGACGTCTCCAAGGAGAGAAAGAAAGACAACGGCCGTGGGGTTTGACTTCCTCGATCGTGTGCGCAAAACGTCGATTGCGGCGGGACTCGTCGTGTCGCTTATCGTCTGGGTCTACAAGGGCCCGTGGCCGGCGCTCGCCTTCATCACCGGATGTGCGTGGTCGCTCGTCAACATCCACGTGCTTCGTTTGCTCGTGCTTCAGATCACGAACGACCCCGAGAAACACAAGCTCCGGATCGCGGCGGTGCTCGCGTTGAAGGTTCCCGTTCTCTATGCGATCGGCTACGTGCTCCTCAAAACGGGGCGGCTCCCCGCCGCGGGACTCCTCGCGGGTTTCGCCTGGCCGCTCGCCGTGGTCGTTCTCAAGGCGGCGGGGCGGCTGTTGCTCGGTCTCGATGGAAAACGGAGAACGCTCCGATCTCCCGGGTCCGGCGCCGTCCGCGGAGGAATATGAGAGATGCGATCTTTGCGCCTCTATAGAATCGCTCCGGCGCGCCGGTTCGCCTTCATGTCCGCCGCCGCGGCCGCGTGGACCGCGCTCGGCGTGCGGGGGGCCCTCGGCGCCGGCGAAGGCGAGGTGCACGAGCTCCCCAATTTCATCACGGTTCTCTACCATTTTATGGTGGGAACCAGCGCCGGCGAGTTTCTCCACAGGTGGGAGAACGTGATCTTCTCGCTTCTCGTCGCGGGATTCATCATTCTTCTCGTCCGTCTCGCGTCGAGAAATCCACAGCTCCAGCCGGGCAAGCTCCAGAATTTCGTCGAGCTCATCGTCGAGCAGCTCGAACAATTCATCGTGGGAATCCTCGGCCCGCGGGGGCGTAAGTTCGTTCCCTTTCTTGGGACACTTTTTCTCTACATCCTCTGTATGAACTACTTTGGGCTCATCCCGCTGATGAAGGCGCCGACGGCGAACCTCAACCAGACCGCGGCGCTCGCGATCTGCGTTTTTCTCTTTGTTCAATACACGGGGATAAAGGAGAACGGGATCCGCGGGTATTTCTTTCACCTGTTGGGTGAACCGAGAAACGCCCCGCAGTATGTTCTTGCCCCGCTGATGTTCCTGATCCACGTCCTCGAAGAGTTCATCAAGCCCTTGAGCCTCTCGTTCCGACTCTTCGGCAACATCACCGGAGAAGACATTTTGATTTTCATTTTCGTGGGGCTCGGGGTCTCCCTCACGAGTTTCGCCCACCTTCCGGTCGGCGTGCCGCTACAGATCCCGTTCTATTTTCTGGCGCTGCTCACGGGTTTTATCCAGGCGCTCGTCTTCATGTTGCTGAGCACGATCTACTTCGCGATGATGCTTCCGCACGAAGACGGCGAGCATCAATAAACCGGGAAAAGGAGGAACCAGTATGGACTACCAAGCGATGTTGGGTTTGGCGCTCCCGATCGGTCTGGGGCTCGCCGCGATCGGCAGCGGTCTCGGTCTCGGACGGGCCGTCGGATCCGCGATGGAGGCCATCGGCCGCCAGCCGGAGGCTTCGGGCAGGATCCAGGTCGCGATGATCATCGGTTGCGCGCTGATCGAGGCGTTGACCATCTACGCGCTCGTGACCGTTTTCTTGCTCCAGGGCAAGATCGGCGCTCACTAGCAACCCTCGGCCATCGAGTCACGCGACCGGTCGCCCCGCGGAGCCACGACGCTCCAAGGGGCCGGACCGGATCGCCAAGGAGTTCGTCATGCAACTCGATTGGAGGCAAATCGCCACCCACGTCGTGGGTTTTCTCATCGCGGTTTGGCTGGTGAGGAGATACGCGTGGGACAAGCTTCTGCGCTTCATCGAGCACCGCCGCGAGACCATCGCCGCGTCTTTCGCCGAGATCGAGCGGCGCGAAGAGGCCGCCGCCGCCGAGAAGAAGCGTTACGAACAGGCACTCGAGGGGATCGAGGTCACGCGTCGCGCGAGGATCCAGGAAGCGGCCCGCGAGGCGGAGAAACTCGCCGGCGACATCCGCGAGGAAGCCCGTCAGGAAACCGTCAACATGCGGCAAAAGGCGAAGCAGGACATCGCCCTCGAGATCGACAAGGCAAACGTCGTTTTGAAGAACCGCATGATCGAGGCCGTGTTCCTCACCACCGAGAAGGTTCTCCGGGAGAAGCTCGACCGGGAGAAGCACCGCCGCCTCGTCGACGACTTTCTCGATCAGGTGAAAGTGGACTAGAAATGGAGAAGACCCGAGAGAAGAGGCCATCGACACATCGGAGGGATCGATCGTCATGCTGAAAACGGGGATCGCCCAGCGTTACGCGAAAGCTCTCTTCCAGGCGGCGCTGGATGCCGGCGTGGCGGACGAGGTTTTCGGCGACGCGGAGAACCTCGCCGCCGTCATGTCGGAAAGCCCGATGCTGCAAAACTTCCTCGGATCTCCCCAGGTGCCGACGGAGGATAAGCACGGGCTCTTGGACAAGGCCCTGGGCGGGCGCGCGCACAAGCTCTTCCTCGATTTTCTCCACGTCCTGATGGACAAGAAACGGATCATGTTCGCCCGCGATATCGCCGAGGCCTATCGGTATTTGTACGAGAAGCACAAGGGAATCGTCCAGGTGAAAGCGATCACGGCGGTGCCCCTCGAGCATCCGCAAA
>Ga0315275_10002211_pt1 | contig 17491 bp, 12 predicted proteins | sample YL17G03_0_MG_FD_205557 | JGI IMG/M metagenome (GOLD analysis project Ga0315275, IMG submission 205557) | Sediment microbial communities from Yellowstone Lake, YNP, Wyoming, USA - YL17G03_0 | ecosystem: Environmental > Aquatic > Freshwater > Lake > Sediment | place: USA: Wyoming | collected...
TCTCGAAGTAATTCACCACTCCGCCCACGTAGAAATCCTCGAACTCGTAGAAGAGCACGTTGGCGCCCAACCCGAGGTTGAAGTGCCGGTACGAAACGCCCTCGTTATGCGGGTCGCCGTTCAGGACGGCAAATTCGAAAAAGCCGGTCACGCGCTCGTGAAAGCCGTACTTCGCCCAGATCGCCCCGAGGTTGTACGAGTCCTCCGACTCGCCGAAGCCGTCGTCCCACTGGGCGTCGCGATGAAACCACATCTCGGTGGCGCCGAGCGTGAACCGTCCCGCCTCGGTGCGGGGAGTGAGGAGGATGGCGTGGACGGGGACCGCGGTCGTCAAGATCAGGAAGGAGAAAACGACCGCCGCGACCCAAGAGCACGCGGGGACACGCCGATATTCCAAATGCGCGAGGCCGTTCATTCTCTTTCCCCTAAAATTGCACGCCGATCCCGACACGCGGCTTGATCTCGCCGGCGTACACGCCGTGCGTGAAAAGGCTCAACCGCTCGAAGAGAACCACGTTGGCGCCGAATACGAACCCGAAGTTGCCCGAGGTGTCGTTTTTAACCGGTGTCGAAGATTGCCACGGATATTGCCGGCTCTGGTTGTAGACGTACGCCGGTCCGGCCCAGAGGACGACGGACTGCTCGTCGACCGTAAAAAACTTTTCGACCTGTATGGCGAAGGTGAGATCGCGGATGTTCTTGTGAAGCTGATTCTCCGAACGGTCGTGGTCGAAGATCTCGCTGTAGTGCCCCGAGACGTCGATGCGATACGTCGACCAACGGTAGGCGATGGCGGTGAGCCCGGCGCCAATCGTGTACCGCCGGTAGTCCATGTCCTCGAAATCGGGATGGTGGACGTTCGATATCCCGCCTTCGAATGTAAGCGTCGCCCACCGGCACGTGCCGTACCTGAGATAAATAGCGCCGGCCGACCAGTTGGTCTCGCCGAGATAAACCGTTTCGAAGTCGCGCTCGTACCACTTGTGCGTGTAACCGATCTCAAGCTTGTGACGGTCAAGGGCAGGACTCAAGATCTGGGCATGCGCAAGCGGCGCCGCGCAGGCGAGGAGAATAACGACAATATACAAGAACCTGCGGATCACAAGCTGCCTCGGCCGTTTTCTAATACACGCGATACCAAGTCATTCTTCCGAGTACCGGAGAATAGCTCCCCAGTCGCCAACCGCAACGATATCCGTTGGAGAGCTTCCCCACATGCTCCAAAGGTTTACGCCCTCGTCGTGGAACATCTGGCTCCAAAACACGCCGTCGAAATGGAAAATGTTGCCTTCGACGCTCGCTGCGTACACGTTGTCAAAGGATGTTCCCCACACCACGGTGAGCGTCCTGAGGCCGGCTCCGTTCATCGGCCGCCACGAGCCCCCGTCATAATAACGGATCGTCCCCGCGGACCCAACAGCGAAGACGGAGTCGCTGGACGGCCCCCAAATGTCCCAGACCCACTCGTCCGTGCCACTCGACATTCGCCGCCACGAGCGGCCGTCGTAGTGGACGATCGCTCCATCGCCGCCGATGACGAAGACGTCACGCGACGAAGTCCCCCAAACGTGCCATGGCGTGAAGTCGGCGTCGTAGTCGACCGGCGACCACGCGGCCCCGTCGAAATGGAGGATCACAAAGTCCTCTCCGACGGCGTATACGTCCTGTGGGCCGCTCCCCCAGACGTCGTAGAGAATCGACGACACGCCGCTCTCCATCGGTTGCCATGTCGAACCGTCGAAATGCGCGATCATTCCCCCGCCGCCGACGGCGAAGACGTCGTCCGCGGCAACGCCCCATATGCCGTTCACGTCCAGTCCGGCGTCGGACACCTTCTCCGGCCACAGGGAACCGCCGTCATAGCGGAACACAAACCCGTCGTCGGCGGCCATGAGGACGTTGTCCGGGGCGCTCCCCCAGACCGAGTTCAAGTTGGTCCGATACCCTGGGTGGATGAACTCCCAGGACGGCCCCTCGAAATAAACCACTGCGTCACCGGCGCCGACGACTATGGCTCCACCTTCCGGAGTCCCCGAAACGCCTCCAAGTCGACCGAATCTGCCCAAGTCGATCCAGTCCCAGGTGGCGCCGTCGTAGAGAAGCACCGCGGCATGAGCGGCACTGGTCCATACGCTGCCCGCGCAGAAAACCATGCCTGTATTGGACACCCAAAGATCATCCAACGTGCAGTCCTCGCATTCGAAGACGGTGCGCCATTCCGTGCCGTCGAAGTGCACGATTTTTTGACCGGCGAGGGCATAGACGTCGTCCGTGGCGGATCCCCACACGTGGCCGAACGAGCCTCCCGAGGAGCCCTCTACAACGACCGTCCACGCTTGGCCATCGAAGTGAAGAATGCCATAGCCGACGGCGTAGACATCGGCAGGCGACGTGCCCCAAACGCCGTCCAGCCACGCCGGGACCTCCGCCTTGGACCAGGAAGTACCGTCGAAATGGTAGACCACCCGATAACCGACGGCGAAAAGATGCCCGGTTGGGTCCCCCCAGACATCCTGCAGCGGCTCGTTCGCTACGATATCCATCCGCGTCCATTCTGTCCCGTCGTAGTGAAGAAGCGCCGACTCGCTCACGTCACGCGCCGTGGCATAAACGTCGGTCGGTGACCGGCCCCAGATCCCGCCGATCTCAGGGGACCTGAACGTGCCCCAGTCGATACTGTCGGCGTGCCACGAGGACCCGTCGTAGTGGACAATCTCATTCCGCAACCAGCCCCGTACGAAGAACTCGTCGGCGGAAGCGGCCCAGACACTAACGAATCCACGCCACCACATTTCGGATCTCCACCGTCCCACCGTCTCCTCCGGCTCCGGGCCGACCGGGCGCTGCTCGCACGACGCCACGACGAGTGCAAGAGCCGCGCACAACGCGACCGGCAAACAGTGCCGCCACACCGCGCGCCCCAAAGACCGTATCGAACGACGTGCCATCATCGCTTTCCGCGCCTCAACGCCCAACGTGCGGATCCACTCAACGCCCCGTATAATGAAGGATCCGGCCCCAGTCGCCGACCGCGTACACGTCGTCCGGCGAGGTCCCCCAGAGGCTCCGGATATTGGTGTTCTCGTCGGCGAACACCCTTGTCCACAGGACGCCGTCGAAGTGGAGGATGTCCCCTTCGAATGTGGCGACGAACATGTTCCGAAAAGACGTTCCCCAGAGGGCCGTGATCGTCTGGTAGTTGCCGATGTTCATGGACCGCCACTCTGAGCCGTCGAAGAAGAGCATCGTGCCGTCGAGCCCCGCGGCGAAGACTTGATCGCGGGACACGCCCCACACGCAGGTGAGCTGGCGGTCCGTTCCGCTTTTCATTTTGTTCCACGACGAGCCGTCGAAGTGGAGGATCGTTCCGCCGGTGCCCACCACGTACACGTCGGACGGCGATGAGCCCCACACGTCCCATGCGTCGAAATCGTATCCGTGATCGACCTTCGACCACGCGGTGCCGTCGTAGTGAAGGATCGTGCTCAGCTCGCCGACGACCCACACGTCTTCGGGGCCGCTCCCCCAGACCCGCCACAGTTGCGTTGCGACACCGCTCGTGATCCCTCGCCAGTTCGCGCCGTCGTAGTGGAGTATCGCCCCGAAGTCGCCCACGAAGTAGACGTCCTCGGCGCTCGAGCCCCACACACCGATCCAGTTCAGATCGTACGGAACCGGCACCTCGCGCCAGAGAGCGCCGTCCCACCGGTAGATGACGCCGTAATTCCCGACGGCGTAATACGCCTCGGGACCCGTCCCCCAGACGTCGACCATGTTTACCCCGCCGCCACTGCTCATCGCGTCCCAGCCGGTCCCGTCGCGGTGTAGGATCTTGCCGAGGCGGCCAACGACGAAGACGTCATCGGAGGAGCTTCCCCAAATGGCGTTCAACGCGAAGCGTGTCCCGCTCGCCTCGACTTGCCACGACACGCCATCGTATCGAAGGAGCGCGCCGGCGTTGCCCGCCGCGTAGACCACACCCGATCCGGCTCCGCGAACTGAATACAGGTGATACGTGGTAGGCGGCGTCATCGGCGTCCACACCCCATTGCGATAGAGCGAGATCGAGCCGCGATCTCCCACGACGAATACGTCTCCCGCATCGTTGCCCCACACGCCGTGGAGATCTTCCGTGACCCCGCTGTCCATCAGGGTCCACACCGAGCCGTCGAAGTGAATAACCGCGCCGGCCTTTCCCACGGCGAATACATCATCGGCCGATCGTCCCCATACGCCCTCCGCCCGTTCGATCGGCACATCGGTCAGGGGCTGCCACACGGCGCCGTCAAAGTGAAGAAAACCCTCGCCGACGACAAACATTTCGCCGTTTTCGTCGCCCCACACGCCGTACCAGAATTCGGAAACACCCGTCTCGACGATCGACCACGCCGTCCCGTCGTAATGGAGCACGACGTGGTAGCCGACGGCCCAGATATCGTCCGCCCCGCGACCCCAAACGGCGCTCAAGCTTTCTTCGGTGGGGGAGGCCATCCGGACCCACGATGTGCCGTCATAGTGAATGATCTCGCCGGCAAAGCCGCCGACCGCGTACACGTTGGAGGGGGTCGTCCCCCACACGCCCCAGAGGTGTTCGCGTGTGGGCAGGGGAGCTTCGAGTGTCCAGGTCGTACGGATGGGGTTGGGTGACGGACCGACGGGCGTCTGGTCGCACCCCGCGGCGAGGACGACCAGAGCGAGAACGAAGAGCAAAACCCGCCAGGGGCGCGGAGGCCTTGGATGTGAGAGCCGTGGTGGTCGGATCATCATGGCTTTCGAACTGGTGAATTACACCGAGGTACTCGGCACTGGTACGATCGGTGCAAATCCCTTAGAATCTCGTTGGATCGAACCGCAAACTCGCGCCGACCAGAAACCGAGCCAGTCCGCAAAGGGTACCACACATGCCTCGAAATCAAAAGACGAGCGAAAAGGAACTCCTCATCGAGTTCGCCCACATGATCGCGGCGAAAAAGACCTCTACGAAAGGGATCGTCGTGGGTGTCGGCGACGACACGGCGGTCTTGAGACCCCATCCCAACGAGGACATTCTCGTCACCACGGACATCCTGGTCGAGAACCGGCATTTCAAGAGAACATGGTTCACGGGGTACGAACTTGGGTGGCGGCTGGCCGCGGTGAACCTGAGCGACATCGCTTCGATGGGAGGAAGACCGCTCTACGGGATCCTCTCGCTCGCAGTCCCCAAGGGTCTCGCGATCGACTACGTGCGCCAGATCGAGCGCGGGGTTCGCGACCACCTCGCCCGTTACCAGGCGGCGATCGTGGGCGGGAACGTGTCGGGGATCGAGTCCACGCTCGTTTGCGATCTCACGCTCATCGGCGCGTGCAAGAAGGGGAAAGCGTGGCGCCGGACCTGCCGCCCAGGAAAAGACGCGATCGTCGTCGCGGGGTATCTCGGTCAGGCGCACGCGGGTCTCGATCTTCTGGAAAAGAACCCGCGCTCGGGAAACCTCGTTCGTGCTTACAAGAAACCGGCCCCGCGTCTCGACGTCGCCCGTCTTCTCACCGGCGACCGTGCGGTGCGTGGGGCGCCCAAAGAGCGCGGCGATCGCGCGATTCGCGGCGAGGATGATCGCGCGGTCGGTAAGGCGATCCACGGCGCGAGTGATCGAGCCGGCGAAAAGGCCATCCACGGCGCGATCGATGTGAGCGACGGGTTCTCGACGGATCTCATCCATATCTGCGAAGCGGCCGGCGCGGGTTGCGAGATCGATCCGCGGGCGCTCCCCGTGTCGGGGGCGCTCCGGTTGCATTGCAAACGCGAGCGCAAGGACCCCGTCGCGATGGCGCTCCACGGGGGCGAGGACTACGCGCTCATCCTCGCCGTCGATCCCAAGCAGGCGACGTCCATCGTCATCCGCATCGAACGGTCGCTCGGCATCCCCGCACGGATCGTCGGACGCTTCACGAGAAAAGCGGGGCGCTACCTCCTCGTTCAAGACGGCAAGAGCGTTCCGTTTTCACCAAAAGGCTGGGATCATCTCACCCATCGCCGGTGATCCCCCCGCGCCGCGTTCGCTCTTACCCCAAAGGCGGGGATCATCTCTCCCGTCGCCTCTGATTTCTCTGCGTGACGGCAATCGTAAGCCGCACAACACTCGTGACACGCGGCCAACTTCAAGCACCACAACACGCTGCCCGTTCGCGCGCCGTCAATCCCGTCTTTCCTTTTCATCAAAGATTTGTTATAGTTCCGAGACGGCGAATCTCATCGCCCGTAAGTCTAATCGTTTGAAATTTCTTGAGATAACGGACTGGGTGGCCGGGCCGTCCAGTCCGTTGGGTTCTATGGTCGTGTTCAAGGTGGCGTTCGAGACTCTGGGGTGCCGGCTCAACCAGGCCGAGACGGCGGTCTTCACCCGGCAGTTCATCGCGAGGGGGTACGAGCTCGTCGATGACGCCGAAGAGGCCGACGTCTGCGTCGTCAACACGTGCACGCTCACCCACCAGGCGACTTCCAAGTGCCGGCGCGTGATCCGCTCGATCATCCGCCGGAACCCCGACGCGTGTATCGCCGCGGTGGGATGCTACTCGCAAACCAACGTCGAAGAGCTCAAGTCCATCGAGGGGCTCGACTACATCGTCGGAACGGCGGACAAGATGCGTCTCGCCGAGATCATCGCCGAGCCGGCGAAGCTCCCCGAACCCGCCGTCGTGTGGCAACCCGCGGCGCGCGAACATTTCACGGTGGAGGCGGTCGGGTATTACCCGTCGCACACGCGCGCGAACTTGAAAGTGCAGGAAGGGTGCAGCTTCGTCTGTTCGTACTGCATCATCCCGAAGAGCCGGGGGCCGGCGCGGAGCCGCGATTTCGACGATTGTATCCGTGAGGCGCGCGCGCTCGTCGCCGAGGGCCACCGCGAGATTGTCATCACCGGCGTGAACGTCGGGACGTACAACGACCGGGGACGCTCTCTCGCCGATCTCGTCGAGAGCCTCGATGCGATCGAGGGCGTCGACCGCTTACGGTTGAGCTCGATCGAACCCACGACGATCGACGAGCGTCTCGTCGAGCGGATGGCCGAGGGTGGAAAACTCTGTCCGTATCTCCACGTGCCGCTTCAGAGCGGTGAAGACGGGGTTCTCGAGAGGATGCGGCGAAAATACACCGTCCGCGACTATGTCGAGTTTGTCGAGCGTGTCCTCGGGCGAGTCGAGGGGATCGGTTTCGGGACGGATGTCATCGTCGGTTTCCCCGGCGAGGACGAGAAGGGGTTCGAGAACACCTGCCGCGTCGTCGAGTCGCTTCCGTATGCCAACATCCACGTGTTCAGCTTTTCCGCGCGCGAGGGAACGGGGGCGTACGGTATGGGCGAGAAGATCCCCGGCGGCGAGATCGCGCGGCGGAGCAAAACGCTCCACGCGATCGCCAACGAGAAAAAGCGCGAGTTTTACGCAAGCCAAGAGGGCAGGATTCTCCGCGTCTTATTCGAAGAACGCGCGGCGAGCGGACACTGGGTCGGTTTTTCGGATCATTATGTCAAGGTGGGTGTGGAGGCCGGAGAAGAAGGATCACGCGGCGGCGAAAGGCACTCCACGAAGGATCTGTCGAACCGTATCGGTTTCGTAGAGGTCGCCTCGGTCCGGCCGCCACGCAAGGGCGACCCCACACCTCTTCTCGCCTTGGGAGAACTGGTGGAATTGGAGCCTGCCGCGCGGGTGGGTGGCGGGTCTGAGGGCCGTCGCGGGCCCTTCGCGGGAGCGAGCGAGGATCGCCCGCCGCAGGCGAGAAGCCGAGCGAAGAAGAGCGGTGGGCTCGCGACGGCCCTCAGACCCGCTCGACGAACGTGCCGCTGATCCAGAAGGACGAGCGATGGCTGACGCACTCAAAGTCTACATCGAGACCTACGGCTGCCAGATGAACGAGTACGACAGCGAGCTCGTCAAATCGATCCTCGCCGGCTCCGGTCACGCCCTCGCGGCGAACGAACGCGATGCCCACGTCATTCTTCTCAATACGTGCGCCATACGCGAGAACGCCCACTCGCGGATCTACCACCGCCTGCAAGAACTCAAGGCGTTCAAGGCGAAAAAACCGTACCGCGTAAGCGTCGGCGTCCTCGGGTGCATGGCGCAGAACCTACGAGACGATCTTCTCGACACCCATCACGAAATCGATTTCATCGCGGGGCCCGACAGCTACCGCGGGCTACCGACTCTCATCGCGGAGAGCCGGTCTACGGGGGAAAAGGGACGCGCTCTCGCCCTCTCGCGGACCGAGACCTACTCGGGTGTCGATCCCGTACGAAGCGGGGGCGTCAACGCGTGGATCGCCATCATGCGCGGGTGCGACAACATGTGCTCCTTCTGCGTCGTCCCGTACACGCGGGGACGCGAGCGGAGCCGCGACCCCAAGGGGATCCTCTCCGAAGTCGAATCGCTCGCCGAGGCGGGGTACAAACAGGTCACCCTGCTCGGACAGAACGTCAACTCGTACCGTTTCGGTGAATTCGGTTTCGCCGGCCTCGTCGAAGCGGTCGCCGGCGTGCCGGGGATCGAGCGGGTGCGCTTTACCTCGCCCCACCCGAAGGACTTTCCCGAAAAGCTTCTCGATGTGATCGCGCGTCACCGGAACGTGTGCAGCCATATTCACCTCCCGCTCCAGGCGGGCGGTAACCGCGTCCTCGATCTCATGAAACGGACGTACACCATCGAGTCGTTCGAGGAACTCGTCGCGAGGATGCGCACGACGATCCCCGGTGTCGCGATATCGACGGACATCATCGTCGGGTTTCCGACGGAGACCGACGCCGAGTTCGAGGAGACCTACAGGGCGATGGAACGGATCCGTTTCGATTTCGCGTTCATCTTCAAGTATTCGGAACGTCACGGGACGTCCGCCGCGCGAGAGCACCCAGACGACGTGACGCCGGAGAAAAAAACCGAGCGGATCGTCCGTCTCGTCGATCTTCAGAAGCGGACCACGGGTGAGATCAACAAAACGTACGTGGGGAAAACCGTTGAAGTGCTCGTCGAGGAAGAGTCGGAGAAGCACCCCGGTCACTTGAGCGGGCGGACGGAGACTTTCAAAAACACGATCTTCCCCGCGGAGGGTTATCGGATCGGCGAGCTGGTGATGGTCGAAGTCGAGCGGTCGCGGGGGAGCGGGCTTTTCGGTCGCGCGGTGGGCCGGGCGGTTTCCCACGCGGCAGCCGACCAAGAGGCGGCGAACCGCAGACCGGCGGATGAAAAGGCGGAAGAAAAACAAGCGAGCGCGGGGGGATAGAAGAGGTGGTCACAAATCGTGACCCGCTCCGGAAGAAGGACAACCGAGGAGCACGGCGAGGATTCAACACAAAATCGAACCGCAAACCGGTCATTGGAAAGGATCAAGGGAAATGACGGACAGCATGTGGGCCCTGGTGTTCGATCGGTCGAAGGACGTGTGGGAGAAGTCGAAAAGACTTCGCAAAGTACAGGTGCCGGCGCCCTTCCTCGACGAGGCGAAGGACCCGCTCGACGCGGAACGTGTGATCATCAAGGTGCTCTATTCGGGTGTCTGCGGGTCGGACAAGGGGATCTGGTTCCGGAACGCGTTCAAGGAGATGATCTTCAAGTCGCTCGACCACGAGAAGAAGGATTACCGGGTCGCCGGACACGAGCTTCTCGGGCGGGTGGAGAAGATCGGGGCCCTCGCCGAGCGCCGTTACGGGTTCCGGCCGGGGGACATCGTGACCACCGAGTCGCACATCACCTGCGGCAAATGTCTCCAGTGCCGCGTCGGACAAAGGGAAGTCTGTCAGGACAACATCATCATCGGTTTCTCGATCGACGGGTGCTTCGCCGAATACATCAAGCTCCCCGCGGAGGTCCTCTGGCATTCGAACCCCGACAAGATCCGCATGGAAGTCGGTGCGATCCAGGAGCCTTTCGGGAACGCCGTTCACGCGTGCACGAAAGTGGACTTGAGGGGAAAGAGCCTCGCCGTCTTTGGCTGCGGGACGATCGGGATGTTTACGATCCTCACGGCTAGGGCGCTCGGCGTGTCGAAGATTATCGGGATCGAGCCCTCCGAGGCGAATGCGCGGCTCGCCGAAAAGATCGGCGTCGACGAGGTCGTCCGCTTCAAACCGGGTGACGACTGGCGGAGCGACGCCGCGGTCGTCGAAAAGGTCCAGCGGTTTGGCGGCAACGGTGTGGATGTGGCGATCGAGATGGCCGGGTACAACTCGTCGGTCAATAACGCGCTTCAAGCGGTCCGCATGGGCGGCGAGGTGGTGCTCTTCGGGATCAAGAGCGGCGATTTTATGGTTGAGGATTTTCAGGGGCTCATCGGCCGCGGGATCTCGCTCCACGGCGTCATCGGGCGGAGGGTCTTCGAGACGTGGAACATCTCGACGAACCTTCTCGAGGCCAGGGAGAACCGTATCCAGGAGAAAATATTCGACGTGATTCTGAACGGCGGCAAAGAGACCGTCGTCAATATCGAAGACTACGATCCGGCGGATTTCGAACGACGAATCACCGATCACACCAAGGTGATCATCAAATGGAGCTAAAGGAGGAACCGGCATGTACGGGGCGTTGAAAGGGTTGCTCGCCGGCGAGCTTGCGTCGATAAAGGACGCGGGGCTCTTCAAGGCCGAGCGAATCATCCTCGGTCCGCAAGCGGCGAGGATCAAGGTCAAGGACGGCGAGGTCATCAATTTCTGTGCGAACAACTACCTCGGGCTCTCCTCCCACCCCAAGATCGTCGAGGCCGCGCGCAAAGGGCTCGACCAGTGGGGCTACGGGCTGTCGTCCGTCCGCTTCATCTGCGGCACGCAAGACATCCACAAACAACTCGAACGAAAAATCTCCGACTTCCTCGGGATGGACGATACCATCCTCTACTCGTCGTGTTTCGACGCAAACGGCGGGCTCTTCGAGGCGATCCTCACAGAGGCCGACGCGGTCATCAGCGACCAGCTCAACCACGCGAGCATCATCGACGGAGTGCGGTTGTGCAAGGCGGACCGCAAGCGCTACAAGAACTCCGACATGAACGACCTCGAGGACCAGCTCAAGGAGTGCAAGAACCACCGTCTGAGACTCATCGCGACCGACGGGGTCTTCAGCATGGACGGCTACATCGCGAAACTGGGGGAGATCTGCGATCTCGCGGAGAAGTACGACGCCATCGTCATGGTCGATGACTCTCACGCCACGGGTTTCGTGGGGAAAACCGGGAGAGGTACTCCCGAACATCACAACGTCATGGGACGGGTCGACATCATCACCTCCACCCTGGGCAAAGCCCTCGGCGGCGCTTCCGGCGGTTTCACCGCCGCGCGTCAGGAGATCGTCGATTTCTTGAGACAGCGTTCAAGACCGTATCTCTTCTCGAACACGCTCCCCCCGCCGATCGTGATGGCGGCCTTGACCGTGATCGATCTTCTCAAAGAGACGACACATCTGCGGGACAAGCTCGAAGAGAACACCAAGTACTTCCGGGCGAAGATCACCGAGGCCGGTTTTGCCATCAGGGCGGGAACTCACCCGATCGTCCCTGTCATGCTCGGCGACGCGAAGCTCGCCTCCGATGTCGCGCGCGACCTTCTCGCCGAGGGGATCTACGTCATCGGTTTTAGCTACCCCGTCGTTCCCAAGGGTGAGGCGCGGATCCGCGTCCAGATCTCGGCGGGTCACGAACGCGAGCATCTGGAAAAAGCGATCGCTGCGTTCACCAAAGTCGGACGCAAACACGGCGTGATCAAATGACGCGAGGGGAGGCTGTCGTATGTCGGCGCGTCATACGTTCGTTTCGGTTGTCATCGTAGTGGCCCTCGCGGCGGCGGGCTCGTTGCTCGCTTCGGCGCTCTCCGTGGCGGTTCTGGGCCCGGCCCCGGCGCAAGCGGCCCCGGTCACGGTGAACGCCTCGGCGGCCCCGGCTCAAGCGGCCCCGGTAACGGTGATCGCCTCGGCGGCCCCGGCTCGGGTGGCCTCGGGGGAAGCGGCTTCGGCGGAAGCCGCCGCCGCGGGCGAACCGGACTTCAGCGCCTACTGGCACGACGGCAAGGCGGAGATCGACGGTTACCGTCTCACGGTAAACCGCTACGGCGAGCCGCGCGAAGGGACGGCCGTCGCGATCTACGTCACCGAGCCCTTTAGCGAATCGAAGCGCGTGAAAGTCAACGACCCCGCCCAAGACCCCAAAGACACGTTCGACGTCTTGAAACTCAACCTCGTCCGCGATTTTCAAACGGGGATCTACGACTACAACACGATGGTCTCCGTCTTTTCGCGGAGCGGCGATTTCACGCCGGTGAAAGTCACGTTTACGAGCGCCGAGTGGTGCGGACACGTCTACGAGGAACTCCTCTTCGGCACCAGCGGGATCACGGGGCATTACTATAGTTACTTCGAGGATGAGTCGGGCCCGCGGCGTCTCGAAAACGCGAAGAACGGGGTCGTCGAGGACAACCTGTTCATCCTTCTCCGGGGACTTCGGGGCGATTTTATCGGGCCGGGAAAGACGCGGAAGGTCAAACTCCTTCCCAGCGTCTACTACGGGCGGCTCTCGCACAAACCGCTCGAGTGGGAAGACGCGGATATTTCCCGGCGCTCGGGTGTAGAAAAGGTGGAGGTCCCGGCGGGCAAGTTCGACGCGATCGTATACGAGATCAAGACGTCGAGCGGACGCGCGGGGAAGTTCTTCGTCGAGAAAGCGTATCCCCACCGCATCCTCCGATGGGAAATGCCCCCCGACGTCTCGGGCGAGCTCACGGGCTCCACGCGTCTCGAATACTGGAAGCTCAACAAGAAGGGCGATGAGTCGTATCTGAAGGAGATCGGTCTGGAGTAACCGATCGGCGGAGGTCACTCGAACCAAGCAGGAGGCATTGCGATGAGAGCGTTGAAGCTCGTGTCGGGAAGTCTCGTTCTACTCGCGTTGGCCCTCACGGCCGCTCAGGCGGCGACGGTCATGGTCGTCGACACGTGGGCATACGACCCGTACTCGGATAGCGGCGTCTACACCTTGTACGTCGGCGAGAACAAGGTCCGCGTGGAGATCGTGGAAAAGGAGAAGAAAGTCCACGTCCTCTACGACCTCGAGAACAAGGACGCGCCGGTCATGTGGTTGATGGATCCGGCGGCGCAGACGTACACGAAGATGGACCTCAAGACGTTGGAAAAAATCCAGGGCGCCGTGCAGGCGCAGATGGAGATGCTCGAGAACTACACGGCGAAAATGACCCAGGAGGAGAAGGCCACATTCATACAGCAGTACAAGAAAAACATCCGACAGGCGGGGGATATGCTCAAGTTCGACGAGCGGGCGAAAAAAACGACGTACGAGCTCGTCGCCGCCGGGGAAAAGGTGAAGACCTGGACGTGCGATCACTTGAAGGGAACGTTAAATAAGGAAGTTTACAGAGAAGTGTGGGTGGCCCCGTACAGCGATCTCGGTGTCGAGCCGGGCGATCTCGCCATCCTCGCCACGCTCGGCCAAGTCTTCAAGGCGTGGGCCGGCGACGCGCAGCCGTTCGCGGGTTTCAAGGTCGATAAGAGCGACAAACCCATCGAGGGGTATCCGGTGAAGGCCGTCTATTACGAGGACGGCAACAAGATCGTAAGACAAGAACTCAAAGAGATCCGCAAAGAAGACGTGGATCCGAAGCTCTTCGTCATTCCCGAGGGGTACACGGAGAAACCGGCCGAAGTTCAATGAGCCGTCATCAGCCGCGCCGCATATAGCGGTAAGCCGGATGTAGCGGTAAAGCGTACATCGCCGTATACGTGAGGCGCGCAGGAGGTATGGTCGTGCAACGTTCGAGGAATCGTTTACGTTTGTGTGCCGTCGCGTGGGTGGCGAGCGTCCTTGTCGCCGTGTGGGCGATCCCGGCTGTCCACGGCGGGACGGTGGTAGACGTGAAAACCGTATACTTCGATGAACAACGGGCGGACGAAACCGCGACGATCTACTTCGAAGCGAACCGCGCGCGTTTCGACGCCGCCGAGGGAGGACGCCGCGTCATCCTTATCGTACGCACGGACGCGAAGGGCGAACCGGTGTGCTGGGTGATCGACCAGGAGAAGAATGCGTACATCGAAATCGACCGCAAGGGAGTCGACGAAGTCAAATCCCAGGTCGAGCGGGCGAGGCTCCTCTTCGAACAGCAGATCGCCAACGCGCCCCCCGAGAGCCGCGAAAGGGTCCGGCAGGGGCTCGAGGCACAGTACGGTGCGATGATGAAGAAACGCCCGACGGTCGAGTTCAAGAAGATCGCGACGGGGGTGACAATCAAGAAATGGCGGTGCACGCAGTACCAGTCCACGCTCGACGGCGAGAAATACGAGGATGTCTGGGCGGCCGGCGAGAAAGAACTGGGGCTTACCCCGTTGGATCTCAAGGTGCTCTCGCAGATGGGTGAGCTTTTCTCGGGGATCAGCCCGAAGACGAACGCGTTTTTCCAGGTGGGGCGGCCGGCGGGCGGGTTCACGGGGTTCCCCGTGGTGGTCGTCGAGTACCGGGGCGGGCAGAAGCACGAGAAGTCCGAGGTGACGGGGGTTCGCCAGGAAAAGCTCGATCCGGCGCTCTTCGAACTCCCCAAAGACGTTGTGAAACAGAGACTTGTGCAATAGCCAGCGGGGGCGCGTAGAAGGACGGTTCCGGGTCTAGCGCTCCGCTTCGCTCGGCTTCCCGCCTTCGGCGGGCGATCCTCGCTCGCTCCCGCGAAGGACCCGTCACCGTCTTTCTACGCGCGGGCGCCCGTGGCCGCCACCCGCGAAGGGTCCGTCAGGGCCCTCCAATCCACCTTGCAACCCTACCCCCCCGGCATCCGTAGATTCGGTATCGCACTTTCCCCTTCCATCGACTGAGGAGATAACCATGAACGCTTGCGCCGCCGGTGTCATCGCCATCGCGCTCCTCGTTTTTCTCCCCCTCTCGGCGTGGGGAGTCGAGCTCGCGAAAATCGACAACCTGGACGTCAACGAGCTTAGGGTCCGCGGTTTCGTTCTCGAAAAAGAAGGAACAGTCACCATCGACGCCGTCGCGTACCGCGGCTCGGGAGTGTGGGAGGATTTCTCGCTCAATAACGCGTGGATCCTTTCCGCCGACACACGCAAGGCCGTCTGGACGCTCGACGACGCCGACTCCGAAAAGCGTTCTAAGCGTCTCCGCGAATACACCGACGAGATCACGCTCCCCAAGGGACGCTACGAAGTTTACTTTTCCACCTACTGGCCGTCGAAGAGCTGGGGACCCGACGTCGACATCGAGGGGATCGGCGAGGTGATCTCCGAGGTCGTGCGCGGTGTGTTCGACAAGTCGTTCGACGAAAAAGACTATCGCAAGGCGGCCCGCGAGTTTCACATCACGGTCGAGGGCGAAGGCTCGCCCCTCGGTGAGAAGGAAGTGCTCGATCATCAAGACCGCCTCAAGAAGAGCGCGGTCGTCTGTCTCACGGGGCTCGGCGACGATCGTTACGAGACCCTTGGGTTCACGCTCGAAAAACCCATGGACCTCCAGATCTACGCGGTCGGCGAGCTTTCGAAAGGGGGAAGCTACGACTACTGCTGGATCATCGACACGTCCACCTACAAGAAAGTCTGGGAGTTCGATTACCGCACCTCGGTCGGCGCCGGCGGGACCAAGAAGAACCGCGTGTTCAAAGGCGTCGTGCCTCTCGAGGCGGGGAACTACGCTCTCTTCTGCGTCACCGACGACTCGCACGCCTTCGGCGACTGGAACTCGCCGCCGCCACACGACCCGTCTTTCTGGGGCGTCACCATCCAGACGGCCGACCCCGAGATGGCCAAATCCGTCAAGATTGCCGCCTACAAGCAGTTCTCGACGGAAGACATCGTTCTCGAGATCACACGGCTTGGCGACGACGAGACGCGGAGTGAAGGCTTCACGCTCAAGGCTCCCACCAAGATTCGCGTGTACGCGCTCGGCGAGGGGAGCGAGACCGAGATGTACGATTGCAGCTGGATCGTGGACGCCGGCACGAGAAAACCCGTGTGGGAGATGTCCGCCGCGAATGCCGAACACGCCGGCGGGGGGAACAAGAACCGCCTGGTCGACGAGGTGATCGAGCTCGACAAGGGCGATTACATCGTGTACGCCATCACCGACGGTTCGCACTCGTACGAAGACTGGAACGCATCTCCTCCTTATAACAAGGACATGTGGGGGATCACGCTTCTCGTCACGGGCGGGCGGCGGGAGAACGTCGCCCCGTATCGGGCGGAAAATGACCGGTCGCTCCTCGCGCGGATCGCGATGGTCGGGGATTCGGAGAAAAAGAGCGAGCGTTTCCGCATGGAGAAAGCCGGCAGCGTGCGAATCTACGCACTCGGAGAAGGCGAGCACGGCGAGATGTCCGACTACGCGTGGATTGAAGACGCCCAATCGGGGCGCGTCGTGTGGGAAATGACGTACCGGATGACCGACCACGCCGGCGGCGCCAAGAAGAACCGTGTCTTCAACGACACCGTTCATCTCGACAAAGGCGATTACATCGTGTACTACGATACGGACGGGTCGCACTCGTTCGAAGAATGGAACGCGAGCCCGCCCACCGACCCCGCGGCTTGGGGTGTGACGATCAGTCTCGAGAGAAAGGACTGAGCTTGATCAATCGCCGGTTTTTCGCTGCGTCGCGCGTGGCTCCCCGCGGTTTTGCGATCGGCGCGGCCGCGCTCGTTGTCGCTCTCGTCTTCGCGCCGGCCGAGGCGGGAGCCGGGTCGCTCGACCTTGCGGTCCACAACACGGGGGTGAGCTTCGGCAACTCCAAACAATTCACGGGGCTGCGTCTCAATTTCACGGACCGAGGGATCGAGGAGATCAACGGCATAAACCTCACCTTCTGGAAACCCGGGAGGAGCCCCAGCGGATCGATCAACGGGCTTTCGCTCGCCCTCTTCGGGGCGGACGCGGCAAAGATCTCCGGGGTCAACATCGGTCTCGCCGGGATCGTGGCGGATCGGTTGTCGGGCTTTAGCGTTGCTCTCGTCGGATTCAGCGTCGAACACGAACTCGCCGGGATCGGGATCGCGGGGATCGGTGTGGGAGGCGGCAATATCAAGGGACTTGCCATCGGCGGGATCGGCGTGGGTGCGGATGACGTGGACGGTATCGCCATGGGACTCATCGGTGTGGGCGGGAAAAACGTGGACGGGATTGTCATTGGCGGGATCGGAGCGGGCGCCGAGTGGATTCGGGGAGTCGGTATCGGAGGACTCGGGATCGGCGCGGACAAGCTCGAGGGCGTTTTTATCGGTGGGATTGGCGCGGGCGGCAAGAAGATATCGGGTGTCGCGATCGGCGGGGTCGGTGTCGGAGGGACTGAGGCAACGGGTTTTTTCGTGGGCGGCCTGGGGTGCGGCGCGCAGGATTTTGCCGGTGTCGGGATCGGGGGTTTGGGTGTCGGGGCCGATGATTTGCGGGGCGCGGCGATCGGTGGGCTCGTGGTGAAGTGTACCGACGCGCGGTGGTTCACCGCGGCGGCCTTCAACCGGGTATCGTCCGAGATGGTCGGTC
>Ga0315275_10002213_pt1 | contig 17481 bp, 16 predicted proteins | sample YL17G03_0_MG_FD_205557 | JGI IMG/M metagenome (GOLD analysis project Ga0315275, IMG submission 205557) | Sediment microbial communities from Yellowstone Lake, YNP, Wyoming, USA - YL17G03_0 | ecosystem: Environmental > Aquatic > Freshwater > Lake > Sediment | place: USA: Wyoming | collected...
CCGTGTATCATTACCGTGATGCCCGGCCGGCGGTGGTCAAGGCGATCTACACAATCCGGTCCAGGCGACCGGCCGGATCGCTGGGGCGCAAACCCGCCGGCGTCATCGTGTACACGATGCCGAACCCGCGCATCGAGCTGCGGAACATCGCCACAAACGGTGTTTTTTGCGGTTTGGATCGTCACACAGAGCTGGGGCTGCTCAACCGCAACATCCGCTGCATCGCGAGGGTGATTGTGGAGCCGCGGCTGCGGGGCATCGGCCTGGCGGTCCGGCTCGTCCGCGAAACCATGCCGATGCTGGATGTCCCCATCGTCGAGGCGCTTGGTGTCATGCCGCTCATCAACCCTTTCCTCGAAAGGGCGGGCATGAAGGCCTTTGAGCCGCGGATCCCTGTCGAGCACGTCGAGCTGCTCGAAGCACTCAGCGTCGTGGGGATCGAGGAAGACGACCTGGTGAATCTCGAAGCTGTTCAGCAGAGGCTCGATCAGTTGGCACCGCCCGCCGGCGAGTTCATCGAGACCCGGATCGAGCAGTTCCTGAAGAGTCACGGCAGCCGCCGGACCATGCCGAGCGGGATCGAACGAACACGGTACATTCTGGGCAAGTTGACACACCGCCCGGCTTATTACATCTGGTTCAACCCCGACAAAGAAACTCTATCCTGTCATCCTGAGCCGAAGGCGAAGGATGACACAACTGGAGATTAGACGATGGCGAGCACGAAGATCAGACATATCCCGTTGGACAAGCTTGTGCCGCACCCGGATAACCCGAATCGGATAAGCTGGGCGAATTTCGACAAGCTGGTCCGTCACATCGAGCAAACCGGCCGCTATGAGCCGCTGGTGGTCCGTCCGTGTCCCGGCCGGCCGGGCTTCTTTCAGATCATCAACGGCCATCACCGCTGCGAGGCGCTCCGCAAACTCGACCGCGAGACGGCCGAGGCCGTGGTCTGGGACATCGACGATGAGCAGACAGATGTTCTGTTGGCAACGCTCAACCGCCTCGGCGGACGGGACACGCTGGAGAAGAAGTTGGCCCTGCTCCAACGGCTCAGCGCCAAGACGCCGATTCGCACACTTGCCAGACTCCTGCCCCAGACCCGCGGGCAGCTCGAACGGCTCACGAGCCGCCGGCCGCTTTCGCAAGGGAAACCGCCGGGGACCGGCGCGTTCCCAATACCTATGGTTTTCTTCGTGGACGAAGCCCAGCAAGCCATCATCGAAGGTGCGCTATCCCTGATCCCCTCTTCGTCCGCGACGCCCAGCGGCGCCTCAGGCAAGGCGCCTCGGGCCGCCCGGCGGGCAGAGGCCCTGGCACAGATGGCCCGATGTCTTCTGGAACAGAAAAGGTAGGGTGTGCACCGTCCACCGGGCAGTTGCGTTCTTTGACAAGTTCATATGAGGTTTCTTATATGTCCATGAATATGGACGATTCGTAGTACCACATTTCGCAAGTCCTGCGACTATGCGGGAAGAGATTGCTTCGTCGCTACGCTCCTCGCAATGACAGGCACAGGCGTTGTCTGTCATTGCGAGCGCAGCGCGGCAATCTATTTGCTATGGTCGCGGGATCTGCGAAGTGCGGCCGTAGTAGGCCCGCTCCCAAAATGCGAACCGGGGCATTTGGGGGCCCCGCCCGCCGAGGCGACTTACGGGCTATCCGGCTTGCCTTGCGGCGGATGCTCCGGCTGATCGCTGAAGCCCAATCCAAGGGCCCGCTTGATCAGGTCCACCAAGCCGGTGGCCTGGAGTTTGCGCATGATGTTCTTGCGGTGCACATCGATGGTCCGCTTTGAGCGATGGAGCTCGGCCGCGATATCATGGCTGGTCTTGCCGGCCAGAATCGCTTGCAGGATTTGGATTTCCATCTGGGTCAGGGCCTTGGGACGACGGCGTGACGACGCGCTAATGCGCGCCAATTGCGATCCAACAACGGTCAGCAGCCGGTCCCGCTGCACCGGCTTGTCCACGCAATCGCCGGCTCCCGCCTTGATCGCCTTGATGGCACAGGGGACCGCCGCATGCTCCACGATCGCCAGACTGGCAATCCAGGGAGCGATCCGCTTGGCTTGTTCGAGCAGGTCGAGCCCCTCCGGTGCACAGCCGTCCAAATCAACGATCAGCAAATCACAGGGTTTCGTCGCAAGTGTCTCGAGACACTCCCGGGGCCCGGAGAACCCACGGATCGACGCCTCATCCGGTGTCAGCTCGGCTTCCAGTATGGTCCGAGCCTGCGCCTCTCTTTCAAACACGTAGATGCGTCTGCGGGATCGACCTGTCATGGTTCCTGCCACACGTGCAATGATTGCCGACTTTGCCGTTGTCCGTCTGTCGTTCCGCCGTTGGTGCCTGTCTGTGCCGCCCCGCAGGGGAGACTGCCCGCACGGAAGCTTCAACCCGCGTAGAGCGCCGCAACTCACTGGGACTGATCCGCCGCCCAGCAAAGGTCGCGTCCGCCCTGGAAACAACGCACCTATATGATGGCGATTGCCGGCTCACAAATGTTGATATGAAAATCGACATTTTTCTGGCATCGAGCTATTTTTTTTGAACGGAAGAGCACCGGACCGCCTTCTTCTTGGCTCGACGGCTCACCTTGTTAGGAGTATTACAGAGGCTGCGAGTATTTTCTATCCGTACAAATACGTATTTTTGCGTCTTAAGGAGCGATTTCCCTCTCGTTTCTCCATCCGAAGGCGGGAGATGCAAGTGGTCGGCCGCGGGGGAGATAGACGCGGCAGGCCGTAGAGAGGAATCAACGAAAGAAACGACATTTCCTCCTGGTATCCCATCAGGAGGATCCTATCACAATATGGAGGAAACTTCCATGACGAAGACGATCTTCCCATGTACGCAAACCAAGACAACTCCGGTCCCCGCGAGGGCGGGGGAACTGTATAAGGCGGTTCGGCGGACGCGGCCGCAGACGAGGGAGGACCTGCGGAATTACATTCGGGTCTTCCTCAGCGTCAATGTGCCGGACCAGCGGATTTGCGCCGAGCACTGTAGCCCGATGGATTACCTGTGGCACAGCTTCTCGTCCGATTACGAACGGAGCGCAACCCCGCAAGTCCACAACGGCGACGCCATCGTCTGGGCCAACCGCGCGGGCGGCAAGACGGAAATGGCCGCCGTGGCAACCCTGCTCGATGCGGTCTTCAAGCCCCGCTGCCAGATTCGCATCCTGGGCGGCTCAGGCGAGCAGTCCAGCCGGATGTTCGAGTACCTTGTCGCCTTTATGCGGCGCGGATTCGAGGAGTCCCTCGCGGGGCAAATCCGCAAGGGCAAGTGCCGGTTCCAGAACGGCTCGACCGTCGAGGTGCTCACGCAATCGGCGACCAGCGTTCGCGGCACGCACGTGCAGAAGCTGCGGTGCGACGAGGTCGAGCTGTTCGATAAGGACGTGTTCGCCGCCGCCAAGTTTACCACGCAGAGCACGGACGAGGTCGTCGCGGCGATGGAGCTGATCAGCACGATGCACCGGCCGTACGGCCTCATGCAGAAAGAGGTCGCGGCGGCGGCGCGTGCGGGCGTGCCGGTCTTCAAGTGGTGCGTCTGGGAGACGATCGAGAAGTGCTCCGGCCGCAACTGTTCGCAATGCCCTCTGTGGGGCGATTGCCGGGGCCGGGCCAAGTCCGCCTGCGGCTACCTGAAGATCGACGACTGCATCACGCAGATGCGCCGCAGCAGCCGCTCGGCGTGGGAGTCCGAGATGCTCTGCATCCGGCCCTCGCTCGACAATGTCGTTTTCGGCGAGTTCGATCCCATGATTCACGTCCAGCCGGTCGACTACGACCCCAACCTGCCCCTGTACCGCACGCTCGACTTCGGCTTCGTCAACCCGTTCGTGTGCCTCTGGGTTCAGGTCGATGGCGAGGGCAAAATCCGCGTCATCGACGAGTACATCCGCAGCCGGGCGACCATCGACGTGCACGCACAAGAGATCAAGGCCCGAACGCCCTGCCCCGAGGAGCAGGTCACTGCGACGTTTTGCGACCCGGCCGGCGCCGGTCAGAACGATATCACCGGCACCAGCACCGTGCGCGAGCTGCGCAGTCTCGGTATCGTCACGAAGTACCGCCGAAGCAGTATCCTCGAAGGCGTTGAGCTGATCCGCCGGGCCATCCGCTCCGGCGACGGCAAAAGCTCGCTCGCGATCTCTCCGAATTGCCCGCGTCTGATCGAGGCGATGCAGTGCTATCACTACCCGGACACCAGCCAAGCCGGCGGTGAGCTGCCTCTGAAAGACGGCGTCTACGACCACCCCCTCGACGCCCTGCGCTACTTCTTCATCAACCGCCAGCACCACACCCCAACAACCACGAGACGGTATTGACGGATTTCGGGTTTCGGCCCGAGGTCATTGTCCGGGATGACCTGATCTCGGGTTGCGGGACCAGACGAGATGTACGCCACAAATTCGTGGTCCGTTCACGGTTTCACCGCGCGGTCGTAGAGGCGCACGTCGTCGATCAGGCCGGACCAGAAGCTGCCTGGAGCCAGCGTGCAGCCGGCGCCGATATTCAGGCCGTTGGCCGATCCTGCCAGTGCGGCCTGGGTATCCTTGGCTACCTCGGCATCATCAAGGAAGAGAAAGCGGTTCGTGCCGTCCCAGACCAGACCCGCACGGTGCCAGGAGCCGTCCGTAATAACGGCAGACGATGTCAGGTTTTGGCCGGAGCGTCCCGTCGCTTTCAACTCGGTCGTCAGGCGGCCCTCCGCATCGGCACAAAGCCAGTTGGCGCCGTACGACTGGGACAGAATGACCTGCCCTGCAGCGCCGCCCTTGACCCATACGAACACGCTGAACGAACTCTTCGCCGGGTTCAGGATCGGGTTCGTGGCGACCAGATCGTCAATTCCGTCCAATTGGATGGCGCCGCCGAGCTTGCCCCCGTGCGGCTGCCACACGGGACTGCCCTGGACCAAGCCATCCGAGCTGCCAATGCTATCCTTGGCCCGGTTTCCAGCCGGCTCGTCGAGCTTCCAATGCGCGATGAGCCGGTAGTCCGTGAGCCAGTGCTGGGCGAGGACGGCTACATCCCGGACATCCACGAGCCAGTCCCCGAGAGGCGTCGGACCGATATCGACCGCCCACTCCTCCTGCTTCCAGTGCCGGGCCAGGAGCGCAAAGTCCTTGAGATTCACGATTCCATCCCCGTTGAAATCGACAACCGCCAGAATCGGGACTTGCCACAGGTCTTGCCCGCCGACGCCGCCCGGTCGGTCGGAGCCAAAGTAGAGCATGGACCCATCGGCCGCCACGCTGGGGTCCGTGTCGAAATCCCAAGTATTGACCGGCGGATCGAGAGGCACCGCCGGCTCCCAGGGCTCGTCCAGCGTTCGGCGTCTGGCCATCCAGATGTCCCGGTCCACGAAGCGGCTGTCGAAGAAGAGGACCAGGTTGTCGGTGAAGATGCAGGGAGAAAGCTCGATGCTGACATCATTGATCGCCCATCCGAGGTTGACGGGCGTCTCCCAGGGACTGTTGACGGTCTTACGCTTCGTCACCCACACGTCATAGCCCAGCCCACCGGGACGGGCGGAATCGAAGTACAACGACAAGCCGTCAGCCGAGATGCTCGGGTGATTGTCGTAGGAGGGGCCGTTGACGGTGGGCCCCAGGTTCACGGGAGGTCCCCACGGTGCGTCTTTGGACTTGCGCGTTGTGACGTACAGGTCGTAGCTGCCATAGCTCCCGAAGCGGTTGGAGCCGAAGTACAATGACAACCCGTCGGTGGAAAGGGACGGTCCGGAATCGGCGTAGGGCCCGTTGATGGGCGACGGAAGCGGTACGGGGGCGCCCCAGTCGCCGCCCGGCGTCCGCGTCGTCATCCAGATGTCCCAATCGCCCTGTCCGCCGACCCGCCCGGAGTCGAAGTAGAGCGACAGGCCGTCGGCGGAAATCTCGGGGGACCCGTCGGAACCCGAACTGTTGACCACCGGGCCAAGGTTCCGAGGAACGCCGAACCGAAAATCGGCTCGAACGCCGTCGGACACAAGCAGGAGGATTGTGACAAGTGCAATGGTCGGTTTCACGCTGGATTTGCAGTCTGCGGTCATTTTTCTCCCTTCCTTCCACTGTGACCGCCCGGATGGGTCACGGTGTCGAAGCCGAACGCTCTGTCTGCAGACAAGGTGCGCTTGACGCCGGCGGCCCAACTCGCCCCATCGAACACGGACCTCGCACGGCACAAGGCCAGCGAGGGGAACGGGTATCTTGGGACCTCATCCTTCACCGCTCCTTTCTCCCGTAGTCTATATTGCCTACCTTCAAATGTCAACGAATTTCCTCCCTGCACTTGCGCCACCGCGCCAAGGCAGAACACGGCATTTGAAATTGAAATCCGGGCCGGGGGCGGTTACACTGGGGATTTGCGTGAGCAACTGGGTTCCAAGGAGTTATGATGAAGATCGCAGTGGGCACGGATCACGCGGGCTACGAGCTCAAGGAACGCGTCAAGCAGCACCTCGCCCAGAAGGGGTACGAAGTCAAGGACTTCGGGACGTACTCGAACGAGTCGTGCGATTACCCGGATTTCATCCACCCCGCGGCCCTGGCTGTCGCCAAGGGCGAGTGCGACCGCGCGATCGTCATGGGCGGCAGCGGCAACGGCGAAACCATCGTCGCCAACAAAGTCCGCGGGATTCGCTGTGCGGTCTGCTGGAGCGAAGAAGGCGCCAGGCTCAGCCGGGCCCACAACGATGCCAATGCGATGTCCATCGGCGCCTGGATGGTGGCCGCCGAGTTGGCCATAAAGATGATCGATGTCTGGCTCGCCACGCCCTTCGACGGCGGCCGGCACGCCCGCCGGGTCCAGAAGATCGCGGCGCTCGACAAGTGCTCGCTGGAGCCCCTCCCGGCTCAAAAAGCGTAGGGTGTGCCGGGCACACCTTCTTCTGTTGAACAGAACCGCCTCTGTATTCGGGGAGGTGACCATGAAGTCACATCAGCCATCATCCATCCTGATCACAACTTGGATCGCGGCACTGGCATGTCACGGCATGGCAGCCGGGAGCGATCATGTCCTGATCGAAGCCGAGAGCTTCGAGAATCCCGGCGGCTGGGTCGTGGATCAGCAGTTCATGGATCAGATGGGCTCGCCCTTTCTGCTGGCACATGGGCTGGGCGTGCCGGTCCGGGACGCCGTGACGACCGTGACGCTGCCGGGGCCGGGCCTGTACCGTGTCTGGGTCCGCACGCGCGACTGGGCCGCACAGCCGGAAGACGGAGGACGGAAGACAGCGGACGGAAACAGGACGCCTGGGATTCTCCGTCCTCCGGGGCCGGGCCGGTTCCAACTGATCATCGACGGCGTGCCGCTTGGCACCTTCTTTGGCAGAGAGGGCGCCGCATGGCACTGGCAGGGCGACGGCCGGCCGGTGGACATCAAGAAGGAGCGGGTCACGCTCGCCCTGTACGACCTGACAGGCTTCGACGGCCGCTGTGACGCGATCCTGCTGTCCCGCAATCCGGACTTCATTCCCCCCGATGGCGGCGAAGCGCTGGCGAAGTTCCGGCGGGAGACGTTGGGTCTGCCCCAAGCGCCCGAGGAGGCGGGGCGATTCGATCTGGTCGTCATCGGCGGCGGGATGGCGGGGACCTGCACGGCCCTGTCGGCCGCACGGCTGGGTTTGCAGGTCGCGCTGGTCCAGGACCGACCCGTCCTGGGCGGCAACAACAGCTCGGAAGTCCGCGTGCATCTGAACGGCCAGATCAACCTGCCGCCCTACCCCCACCTTGGCGACGTGGTCAAGGAGCTGGACCCCGACAATCGTGGCAACGCCCAGCCGGCTTCCTTTTATAATGATGACAAGAAGCTGGACCTCGTGCGGGCCGAAGCGAACATTCACCTGTTCCTTGACCTCCATGCGTACAAGGTCGAAAGGGAAGGCCCCCGCATCGTCGCGGTGATTGCCAGGGACATCAAGTCCTCGAAGGACCTGCGCTTTGCCGCGCCGCTTTTCGCCGACTGCACCGGCGACGGCACGATCGGTTTCCTCGCAGGCGCGGAGTATCGGATGGGCCGGGAAAGTTGGGAGCAGACGGGGGAGACCCTGGCCCCGAAGGAGCCGGACAAGATGACGATGGGGGCCTCGGCGCAGTGGTACACCATCGAGACGCCGGAGCCGAGTCCGTTCCCGGACTGTCCCTGGGCGCTGGGCTTCACGGACGAAAGCTGCGAGCGGGCGACACGGGGTGATTGGAACTGGGAGACCGGGCTGAACAAGGACCAGATCGCCGATTTCGAGTCCGTGCGCGACCACGCGCTGCGGGCCATTTACGGCAACTGGGCCTTCCTGAAGAACCACAGCAAAGACAAGGCCAAATACGCGAATCGCCAGCTCGCCTGGGTCGCCTACATCGCAGGCAAGCGCGAGTCCCGCCGGCTGGTGGGGGACGTCGTCCTGACGCAGCAGGATGTCCAGGAACAGCGCCTGTATCCGGACGCCTTCGTCACGACCACCTGGTCGATTGACCTGCACTACCCCGACCCGGCGAACTCGAAGTACTTCCCAGGCGAGGAGTTCAAGACGATTGCCAAGATGCCCGCGGTCCGGCCCTATGCGATTCCGTACCGCTGCTTCTACTCGCGGAACGTGGAGAACCTCTTCATGGCCGGGCGGGACGTCAGCGTGACGCACGTCGCCCTCGGCACCGTCCGCGTGATGCGGACTTGCGGCATGATGGGCGAAGTTGTCGGCATGGCCGCCTCAATCTGCAAGAACCGCAGCACCACCCCTCGCGGCGTCTACGTCGAGCACCTGCCCGAGTTCAAGGACCTGGCCACCCGCGGCGTCGGCAAGGAGGCCCTGAAACGCTGACATAGCCTCGTAGGGTGCGCATCACGCACGTTTAATCGTCGTAGGTGGTAAAGATTACGGAGGTCAGATCATGAAGCAATTGCTTACGGTCAGTCTGGTCCTGTTGATCGCCGGGGCACGAACAGAAGCAGCGGCACCGCCGCCGATCGACAAGGCCGTTCTCGATCAGGCATCGCGATCCGCCCAAATCGCCGGCTACGCGATGAGCAAGGTCCACCGCTGGCTGCACGAGAAGGCCTTGCCGGTGATCGATCCCGCAACGGGCCTGTATCCCGCCGACGGCAACTGGGATTACCGCGACACCGGCGCCGACTGCTATCCGTTCCTCTGCTGGGCGGCGTTCGTGGTTGACAAGGACGCGCTCGATGGTCCCGTCCGCAACGTTCTGCGCGCCGAACAGAAGCTCTGCAATCACCTCGACCGCATCCCTGTCCCATACGACTGGAAGAACAAACGCAAGCTCGTCCCCGTGTACGATGAGATGGTCTTTCAGGCCTCTGAATATGTCAAGGACGGCCTCGTCGCCGTGGTCGAAGTCACGGGCAAGGACGAGTGGTTCGACCGTATGCTGGCCATCGAGGAGGACCTCTGGAAGCACGCCCGCGTCGATACGCCCTTCGGCAAGATCCCCTCGAGCAACGTCGAGGTCAACGGCGATCACCTTCAGAGCCTGACCCGGCTGTACACGATGACCGGCCGCGAGGAGTTCGTCACCTGGAGCGAGCGGCTGGCCGATTACTATTTCGCCCAACCCGATTTCATCCCCGAGCGGCTCCGCGATCATGGCTGCGAGATCATCGGCGGCCTGGGCCTGCTGCTGGCTGTAGAAACGCAGAACCACCGGCCCAAGGCCAAGGAATACCAGCAGAAGCTCCAACGCATGTTCGACACCATTCTCGCCAAGGGCTGCAACGAGGATGGCCTGATGTTCAACCACATCACCAAGCGGGACGGCGATAACGGCCGCCTGAGCGACGGCTGGGGCTACAATTACGTCGGCTACCTCTGCTACGACATGGCGGTGGGCCGGCCGGTGTACCGCGAGCACGTCCAGCGGACGCTCGGCAACCTGAACAAACCCCTCTACGACAACTACAACTGGGAAGGCAACTACTCCATCGACGGCTTCGCCGACTCCATCGAAGGGGGCATCTATCTGCTCAACCGCGTGCCCGTGCAGGAGGGCTTCGCGTGGGTGGATCGCGAGATGGCCCGCAGCGTCACACGGTCCGGCGAGCCGCTGGAAACCGCCCAGCTCTGGGGCACGATGAAGCTGGAGGCCAACGGCGTCCGCACCGTCCTGATGCACGCCCTGATGCACACGCAAGGCCTGATCGCCCGCCCTTGGCAAAAGGGCTTACAGCTCGGCGCCGTCCGCGCCGGCGACGCGCTCGTGATCGTGATGAAGTCGGACAAAGCCTGGTCCGGCAAGCTCCACTTCGACATCCCGCGCCATCGCGAGTACATGGGCTTTACCCGCGACTGGCCCCGCATCAACACCCTGCCCGAATGGTTCACGGTCGAGGCCGGACGGGATTACATTGTGCGCGATCTTACATCGAAGTCGCAGACAACCTGCACCGGTCGGCAGCTTCACGCAGGCCTGGACCTTGCCCTCGATGCCGGCGCTGAGAAGCACCTGGTCATCCGCTGAGGAAGATGAACATGAAGCTGAGCAGAAAACGTGTCATTGCGGGTATTCTCGCCCTGATCGTTCTTGTCCTGACCGCCCGTGCTGTAATCCCCTCCGTGCGATTCCTCGTGGGAGTCGTCGTATTCACAAGGAAATGGGTGCGGCACGCAGAGCGGGGACGGGATCACTTGTTCTTTGAGACGGACTACCAGGAGTTGCTGGCGGCCTGCCGAGACCTTTCCAAGCGCGCGGCGGCAGGTGAGTTGCCGAGCGGGTCATATAATGTTTGTTTCGGCAAGCGCGACCCGGAGACACTGTCATTCCCTCAGGTGATCCTGGATCTCGAACCGTCTCGCGTGTTTACGGATCTCTGGGGTGGTGGTGAGGTCTGCATCGAACTGATGCCAGGACCCGAGTGGCGTGGCGTCATAGCCTGCCCCGAGGGGAGCGAAAAACAAGGTAATGTGAAGCTCATCGAGGGACTCTGGTACTGCGACCCCGGTTACCAGCATACCCGTCCAAAGTATGTGACGCGGATCAACGACATGATAGAGAAAGGCCGCCAGTTGCGTGCCAGCCGTGCGGCGCCGCCGCCATAGGCGATGCCGATGGGGCGGTGCGTATCACGCACCATCTCTCTTCTGCCCCACACCGGCCGGGACCGGCGCTCCGGGCAGGCGGCCGATGAGGTCCTGCGGCTGGAATTCCTGGTGGGAGGCGATCAGCGCGCGGGCAGCCTCGACTTGGTCCCAGACGTTCCACAAGAGCACGCCCCGCACCCGGCGCTCTTTGAGGTAGTAGATGACTCCCTTGTGGTAGGGCTCCTGCCAGTCCACCACCGTTTCCAGGCGGGAGTCGAGGTCGCCGACGGCCTCGTAGCCCAGCTCGAACAGGTCGGAGTAGAAGTACGGCAGGTGATGATAGGGCTGGGCGTCGCCCGCCATGTTCCGGCCTGCCACCCGGCCCATCGTCAGGGCGTTGTCCTCATGCTCCACGCGGAGGTACTTGCCCATCGCCGGGTTGAAGAACAAGGCCACATCACCCGCGGCGTAGATGTCCGGATGCCGGGTGCGACAGAATTCGTCCACCAGGACGCCGTTCTCCACATCCAATCGGGCCTGCTTCGCCAGCTCAACGTTCGGCTCGATGCCGATCCCGGCCACCACACAATCCGCGACGACGACCCGCTGGCCGGCGGTGAACAGGGTGAGTTGCTCACCTCGCTGCTCCAGACCCGTGACCGATTCACCGGCCAGGACCTTGACCCCTTTCTGGCGGTAGAAATCGTTCAGGAACTCGGACAGCTCGCGGGGGAACATGCGACTCCCAATGCCGCTGTCGGGAAAGAGCATCGTAACCTCTTTGCCGGTCATGGCCAGGGCGGCGGCGATTTCCGAGCCGATGAACCCGCCCCCGATGACGGCGAACCGCCGGCGTTGCTCGGCCGCCGCATGAAGACGCCGGAAATCTTCCAGCGTACGGTAGTAGAGGATCAGATCGCCTCCGAAGGGCAGGCGGCGCGGCCGGCCTCCCGTGGCCAGGAGCAACTTGTCAAAGGTGTACGTATCGCCCCGATCATCCGTGACCTGCTTTCGCAGCGCATCCATCGTCGTAACACGCCGGCCCAGAAAGACATCTACGTGGCGGTCCTGTGTATGACGCCAGATGCTATCGAGCGGCTTGCCTTTCCAGAGGCCCTTCGTCAGCGGCGGCCGGTTGTACGGCGGATCGTGCTCGGCGACGATCAGCCCGATTGTGCCCTCGGGGTCCAGCTCCCGAATGCCCTGAGCCGCCGCATCGGCCGCCATCCCACCGCCAATAAGAAGGTACGTGTAGTGCGTCATGATCGCCCCTTTCACAGTACGCCGTCATCTTGAGATACGCTCCTGGCGCACCAACGTTCTGTGATTCGTGTCCGTGCGGATTTGCGGGCTTCGCTCTCGGTAGGGTGCGTACCACGCATTGCTCGCTCTGGAAGTTTGATTCTTGATTTGGGATCGCTTACGGCGGGGGCAGCTTGTCTTCGTCGGGGGCCAAGTCGGCGATGCAGGCCAGGACCTTGCGAGCGGCCAGATAGGCTTCGGCGGCGGAGCTGTCGCCGGCAGCCAGGTCGCTGATGAAGCTCTGGGCCGCCTGGTGGGCGGCCTGCTCCTCGGGGCCTTGGCCGAGTAAATAGTAGAGGGCCCCGGCCCCGACGTAGACCGCCTTGGCGATCTCGGTCTTGGCCGGCCCGTCTTCGTCCTGCTCGATGTACCGCTGGGCGGACTCCATCTTCGCAAGAGCGAAATTCCACGCGTCGGCCGCTTTCGGATTCATGCGCCGTAGGCTATACCGCGAGCGGACGCCCCGCAATCAGAAAACCGGGCGAACAGCCGTCGGCTTGCCGGGCAGGCCGCCGCGATCATCGTTACCGAGCCGAACCACACACACCTTTTCAAGGAGACCCAATCATGTCGAAATCGAAGAAACAGAACAAACGGCAGCTTGCGGTTCTGGAGGATCTGTTCACCGGCAAGTTGGAGGAGGCGCAGGCGCTTCAGAAGCACCACGTTCGTCCGAATCTGTTCGAGCGGTGGCTCACCGACGAGCGATTCGCAAAGCAGTTCGAGCAGCGGATCGCCCACGCGCAGCGGCAGAGCCGGGTGATTCTGGCGCGGCACGCCGCCTCGGCCGCCACCAAGCTGGTGCATTTGATGGATTCGAAGAACGAGGAGACCGCCCGCAAGGCCTGTCTCGACCTCATCTCGCTGCACGCCTCGTCCGGCCGGCAGGGATCATTGGACTCCCAGCCCAACGCGGACGAGCCGCTGCCCGTGCACAGTCTGTCCGCGGAAACTGCCAGCCGCCTTCTGGCCGCGTTGGCGGAAGAGGAGCCACATGCCAATGTGGATCCGGCATAAGCACCGCTTCGTGTCGGTGGGTGGCATCGTCAAGCCCCGACGCGCAGCGGCGCTGCGGGCTTGCTTGGCGATGGCTCGATTGTGTCGCCCAAAGACCATCGCCAAGGCCTTCGGCCTTGACGCTGCCACCCAGCCTTATCCAGGTCCTTGATGCACGTTCAGAGCGGCCCGGATGACCTTGTCAATCGACGCCGAACCAGTGGAAGTACGCGATCTGAGTTTGCTCGTCATAGCAGAGAACCGCCTCATCGTGACCAAATCTCCCCTCGAATGGCTCGGCGATATACCAGCGAGCGGCTTCCTCCGACGGCGGCAGAAACCAGGACCGGACTCGCTGCGGCAGATTGTCCCGTGCGTGTTCGCAGAGCCGGGTACAGGCTTGCCGGTCGCCGGGGACGAACTTGTCCGCGACGATCCTGTCCACGACGTCTCGCGTCGTGCGGAACTTCATCACCGTCTCGGCATAGTCCTGGCCCAGCTCGTGGTATGCCTCAAGGAAGCAGGTCTCTGGAGGCGGCTCAAAACCGAAGGTCATCTTAAGCAAACGGTCTGGGTGCGACGACATCGAATGGCTGCATAGCCAGAGGGCGGCAAAGAGGGCGGAGGTCAGCAGTATCGACAGGACGATCATGCCAACGGGAACACACAAGATCCTCAGCGCGGCCCGCTTCTCCCCGCCCAACAGCAGGACCACGGAGACCGGTAGGGTCGGTATGAGCAGAAGCAATCCGAGAAGGGCGAAACAACTAAACAGGCCAGTGATCGCCATAACCCTCGGCCTCCTTTCTCGTTTCCTACGGCGTTATGACCTGCGCAGCAGCAGGGCGACATAAGCGCCATCGTGATCGAATGAATCCGCCGAAGGCAATATGAGTTCCTCGCGTGCCAACTCGAACTGGCTGCTTGCCGTCAGAAATTCTGTCACGTCCTGATTCTCCTGGCGCTGGATGCTGCACGTGCTGTAGCAAATCCGGCCGCCGGGCTTTACCAGGCCGGCCGCCTTCGCGAGCAGGGCCTTCTGCGTTGCGGCGATCTCCTGCACGGCCTTGCGCCGGACGCGGAAACGCGCCTCGACCCGCCGGGCCAGGACGCCCGCGTTCGAGCACGGGGCATCAAGCAGAATCGCGTCAAAGGACCCCGCCTGTTTCTGTTCCAGTTGCGCGTAGGGGACGATTGTTACGCTCGCCAGGCCGAGCCGGGCGATGTTCTCCCGCACCCGGTCCAATCGCTCGGGATTGATGTCCGTGGCGATAATGTGCGCCGAATCGCCCGTGGCTTCGGCAAGCTGTGTGGTCTTGGTGCCGGGGGCGGAACAGAGGTCGAGAATCGACCAGCCCGGCTGCGGGTCCAGAACTTGTACGGCTTGTGAGGCCGACAGGTCCTGGACGGTGAACAAGCCCTCGGCAAAGCCGGGAAGCTGCGTCACCGCATGGGGACCAACGATCTTGACCATACCGGTGTCCATCGCCGTGTCGAGGGCGTCCCGCCCTCGAAGCGCGGGCAAGATGCCCGCGACACGAAAACCATCGCCAAGGCCTTCGGCCTTGACGATGCCACCCGGAGCCGCCAATTCCGCCCGAATGCCCGCTTGCTCGAATCGTGCCAGGAGGTCCGGCAGTGTCGTTCGCAGGGGGTTGACGCGGATGTAGAGGCTCGGCCTTCGGTTGCAGGCAAGGCAGATCGCCCGGGTCTGCTGGGACCCGAACTGCTCAAGCCACTCACCGACGAGCCATGGCGGCAGTGAGAAGCACGTGCTCAGGTACACCTGGAGAGAAGTCCCGGGGTCGGGCAGGAAATCCGTGTCGAACTGGCAGCCTGCTTGGGGTGATTCGATGAGCGTGCGCCGGGGGTCTGCTTTGGCCAGTTCCATCTGCCGGTCTGTGATATGTCGCACGATCTGGCGCAGGACCGCGTTGATGAAGCCCGTCTGCTTCTTGCCGCCGACTGGTCCGGCGTTGTTCACCGCCTCGTTGACGATGGAATAGACCGGCGTGGCCTGGCTGTAGGCAAGCTCGTAGACCGCGATGCGGATGATGTCCAGCAGGGCCGGGGTGATTCGCGCGATCGGCCGGCCGGAGAACTGAGCGATCACGGCATCAATGGCGTGGAGGTTGCGAAGCGTGCCATAGACCAGATCGGTCGCCCGCTGCCTCTGGTCGGTCTGGTCCAGCAGACGGTCCAGGATCGGTCCGGCGTACTCGCGCGCGGGATCGAACTCGCGCAGGACCTCCCCGGCGATCGCTCTGGCCGATTTGGAGTCCCGCACTGCCATATCATTCTTCTATCTTCATCAGCCGGTCGCCCGGCTGGACGTGCCAGCCGTTGACGAAGGCATGAAAGCTCATCAGTCCAGACCCGGCAGGTTTGATCTTCATAATTCGGAGCGTGCCGTCGGCGCACGCGACGTCGCGATCCTGGTCGAACGTACCCGCAGGCAGTTGCGCGGCACCGGGTTCAACCACCGCCTCCGCCAACGCAAGGACCACCCGCGTCGATTTTTGCGTCTGCCCGGATACATAGGATGCGGCGGCCCCAGGCCAGGGCCAGAACCCACGGATCTTTCGAGCCAGGGTCTCGGCCGGCTCGCGGAAATCCAGAAAGCCGTCGGACTTCCGCAGCTTCGGGGCAAAGGTCGCTTCGGCATCGTTCTGCTTTGTGTAGGTCGCGGTGCCGGCTTCGAGTGAGGCGAGCGTCTTCAGCAGCAGCGGCGCCGCCAGTTGCGCGAGCCTGTCGTGCAATTCGCCCGCCGTCTCTTGCGGCCCGATGGCGGTCCCCGTCTGGGCCAGGACATCGCCGGCGTCGATCCTGTCCGCCAGGGTGATGATGCTGTTGCCCGTATGAGTCTCACCCCGGATCAGCGCCCAGTTGATCGGGGCGGCCCCACGGTACTTCGGCAGCAGCGAGGCGTGGACGTTGATCGCCCCTTTCGGTGGCAGGGCGACCAGATCCTTGCCCACCTTCTGACCAAACGCGATCACGACGATCACGTCGGGCCGACAGGCGGCGATTCTCTGCATTGCCTCCGCGGCATTCACGTTGTCGGTCTCGACAAAAGGCACACGATGCTCGGCGGCCCACCCAGCGGCCGGCGTCGGCTGCGGCTTGCGGCCCCGACCGGCGGGATTGGCCGGCTGGGTCACGACAAGACAGAGATCATGCGCGGATGCCTTCAAGGCATCGAGGCAAGGAACCCCAAACTCACCACTGCCGAGATAAACAATGTTCATAGTCGATTTCGGATTCTGGACGGGTGGCAGCCTCAAGCGAAGCTTGGGGATGGCTATCGTCCAAGATCACAGCCATCGCCAAGGCCTTCGGCCTTGACGCTGCCACCCATCATCGATCCGTAGTTCCCCTATTTGCCTTCCTGCTCGTCCGCCAGCTTCTTGAGTTGCCGCCGGTGCGCGATCCTGGCGGCCTCGCCCATCCGGTTGACGATCACCGTGCCTTCGATGTGGTCGTATTCATGTTGGAGGCAGCGGGCGTAAAGGCCGTCCGCCTCCTCCGTGAACTGGTTGCCCGCCAGATCGGTGGCCGTGACGGTGGCCCTCTTGTACCGGCGAATCTTCGCCCACACGCCGGGCACGGACAGGCAGCCTTCTTCCACCTCATCGAGGTCGCCATGCGGCGTCACCGTCGGATTGACGTAGGCCCGGACGTCCTCGCGCTTGCCGCTCAGCGAGACGATGAACAGCCGCAGCGGCACCCCCGCCTGCGGGGCCGCCAAGCCGATCCCTTTCTTCTCGACCAGGATCTCCGTCATCTTCTCCACCAGCCGGTGGATGGTCTCGTCGATCTTCTCCACCGGTGCCGCCGGCCCCCGCAACACCGAGGCCGGGAAATACGTGATCTTGCACTTGTCCACATCAATCATGTCGCGTGCCTCGAGTCTCAATCACCGAATCTTCCCTGCGCGCGTTCACCGCTCATCGAATTCGTGGCCGGCGAAGGTGTTGCCGAGGTAGCTTTTTCGGACGAGTTCGTCGCGGATGATCTCGGCCGGGGGGCCGGCGGCAATTACCTTGCCGTGGTCGATGATGTAAGCCTTGTCCGCGACTTCCAGGGTCCGCTCGACGTTGTGGTCCGTGATCAGGATGCTGACGCCGGAGGCGACCAG
>Ga0315275_10002214_pt1 | contig 17473 bp, 10 predicted proteins | sample YL17G03_0_MG_FD_205557 | JGI IMG/M metagenome (GOLD analysis project Ga0315275, IMG submission 205557) | Sediment microbial communities from Yellowstone Lake, YNP, Wyoming, USA - YL17G03_0 | ecosystem: Environmental > Aquatic > Freshwater > Lake > Sediment | place: USA: Wyoming | collected...
CGCGGGATGTTTAGAAAAATGTTGCGATGGATGGAACCGTATCGGAGGATCCTCGCTTCACTCATGCCCGGAATCGACCGAATCATCTGTTCCTGCGCTCTGTACGTCATACGCGTCTGAAACCCCACGAGACCGAGGAGATGACCTGAGGCGCTTTCTTGCCTGAGTTGAACCGCGGCGTACGGCTCCTTGCCCGTCCTTGGGTCGACGAGCCCGCGGGGCCGCATCGGCCCAAACCGCGCGGTGTCTTCCCCGCGGGCCGCCATGACTTCTATCGGAAGACATGCTTCGAAGTATCTCAGTTCTTCGAAACCGTGGGGGACGACGAGCTCCGCCTCACGGATCTTCCGCATGACGAGCGCGTACTGCTCCTCCGTCAGCGGGAGGTTGAGATAGTCGGCGTTTCCCTTGTTGTACCGGCTCGCCCGAAACCCGGCGGTCTCGTCGATGCTGTCCGCTTCGACGGATGGCGCGATGGCGTCGTAGAAGTGGAGGTGCTCGCTCGAGCAGTGGACGCGAAGCGCACGTGAAAAAGACTCCGCCGTCAGCGGCCCCGTTGCAACGATCGCAGGCACGGGAAAATCGAGGTCATCCTGCCGTCTCCTCTCGATCGTGATCCGCGGGTGACCCTCGAGGGCGGCCGTGACCTTTGTCGAGAACGCGTCCCGGTCCACCGCCAACGCGTGCCCCGCAGGAACCGAAGCGGCCCTGGCCGCACCGAGGAGACGGCAGCCGAGAATATCGAGTTCGGCTTTGAGAATACCCGAGGCGGTGTCAGGAAGAGTCGATTTGAGAGAGTTCGAACAGACGACTTCGGCGAGTTTGTCAGATCGGTGCGCTGCTGTGGACTCCAGCGGTCGCATCTCAACCAGGTGAACGCTCAAGCCCCGGTCGGCGAGCTGCCACGCGGCTTCACACCCCGCCAGACCCCCGCCAACGATCCAGACTTTCGTCATGAGCTATTCGGGGGAGATTTCCTCTTTGCATTGCGGGCACTTGAGGTAAACACCCCTCTTCGTGGACGTCTTTTCGACCATAAAAGGACTTTCGCATCCGGGGCATGCTGTAGCGACGGGTCTGTCCCACGCGGCGAAGTCGCATTTGGGGTAACGGCTGCACCCATAGAAACGTTTGCCACCCCGCGTGGCCTTCTCGACCACCTGACCGCCACAGCCCTTGCGCGGGCACTCCATCCCCACGGGATAGGACTCGGTGTGTCTGCAGTCGGGATACCGCTCGCAAGCGGCGAAGCGCCCGTACCGGCCCACCTTTGCAACGAGTTTGCCGCCGCATTTCGCGCACGTCCCCTGGAGCGGAGACGACTCGGCTTCTCCTTCCAACGGGCGCGAGTACTTGCATTCCGGGTACGCGGGACACGCGAGGAACTGACCGTTCCTGCCCCACTTCTTGATCAGCTTGCGCCCGCATTTCTCGCACACGACGTCGCTTTCCTCCTGGAGCGAGCTCTTGATCCCTTCCTTGCGATCGTCGATTTGGTCGAGCGCCTTGCGGAAAGGTGTGTAGAAATCGCGCACGACCTTCTGCCAGGTGTCCCGCCCCTCCTCGACCCGGTCGAGTTCCTCTTCCATCAGCGCGGTGAACGATGTATCGAACACATCCGGGAAAAACGCCTGAAGCGTCAGCCAAACCTGTTTACCAAGCGTGGTCGGTTGGAGACGTCCGTCTTCCTTCAGGACGTAGTCGCGTTCCTGGATGATCGATACAATGCTCGCGTATGTGCTGGGGCGCCCGATCCCCCTGTCCTCGAGCTCTTTGATGAGCGTCGCCTCGGTAAAGCGTGGAGGCGGTTCGGTGAAGTGCTGGATCCCCTCGACGGATTCGAGAGACAAACGGTCTCCGGCGGATACCGCAGGGAGTTCCTGTTCGCCGTTGGGGGTGGCCTCGTCGTAGACGTTGAGAAAACCGGGGAAAGTCAACACGCGCCCGTTCGCTTTGAGCTGGTGCTTCCCCGCCTCGATCATGACCTCCGTCGTGTCGTACCGGGCGTTGGCCATCTGCGACGCGACGAACCGGCTCCAGATGAGATCGTAAACGGCCAACTGGTCCTTTTTCAAAAACTTCTTGAGCGTCTCGGGTGTCCGGTGGGTGTCCGTCGGCCGGATGGCTTCGTGAGCGTCTTGTGCCCCTTTGCGCTGGCGGAAGGCTCTTGCCTTTTCCGGCACGAACTCCGCGCCGAATGTCCCCTCGATGAAATTGCGGGCCGAGTCCAGCGCCTGGGAAGACACCCGGACGGAGTCGGTTCTCATATAGGTGATCAAACCGACCCGCTCGCTGTCCCCGACATCGATACCCTCGTAGAGCTGCTGCGCGATCATCATGATTCTCTTTGGCGAATAACGGAGCTGGCGCGCAGCGTCCCGCTGAAGAGTGCTCGTGATGTACGGCGGCTGAGGGTTTCTCTGTTTTTCTTTCCGAACGACGTCGGCCACCGAGAAATCGCTTTCCCGGAGCTCCCGGAGGACCGGGTCGACCTCTTCCTTTTTCTTGAGATCCGCCTTCTGGTCCCCCACATGGGTGAGTTTGGCAGGGAGTTTTTCGCCCTTGGGCGTGAGGAGGACCGCCTCCACCGTCCAATACTCTTCGGGGACGAACGCTTTGACCTCGGTTTCTCTCTCGCAAACGAGCCGGAGACCCACCGTCTGGACTCTTCCGGCGCTCAGCCCGTAGTAGAAGATCTGCCAAAGGATCGGGCTGATCTGGTACCCCACGAGCCGGTCGAGGACCCGTCGTGCCTGCTGAGCGTCCACTTTTCGTTGATCGACTGCCGTCGGGTTGTTGATGGCTTCGAGAATGGCCGATTTGGTGATCTCGTTAAAGACGATTCGCTTGATCTTGTTCTGGGTCTTCTCGAGGTACGTCTGGAGATGCCACGCGATCGCCTCGCCTTCGCGATCCATATCAAGAGCGAGGAGAACTTCACCGGCGGTTTTCGCCTCTTTCTTGATCTGGGTGAGCACTTTCTGTTTGCCCCGGGAAACGACGTATTTCGGCGAGAACCCGTTGTTGATGTCGACGCCGAGTTCGTTCTTGGGAAGATCCATCACGTGGCCGACCGAGGCCACCACCTTGTAGTTACTCCCCAGGAACTTTTTGATCGTGCTCGCCTTTGCGGGCGACTCGACGATGACCAGCGACTGTTTTGCCATTGCCATAAGAACAGCGACGCGCAAGTCATGAAACTTGCGGGCCGCAGGGTTAATCACCTAAGAGCTTATTCGTGTTTAGGTTACGGAGTTAAAATCATCGAACACATCAAACGATTCATCGTCGTGGTCCTCTGCGTCCACGTTGAAAATTACGGAGCCCGCAAGCGTTTTGAGCTCGCCGAGTGGAAGCTTCTCGCCCCCGATCGGCAGAATTCTCGTCACGATTTTCTCGAACTGATCCTGATCGATGATCCCAAGATTCTGCAGGTGGAGGAGGTAACCGTACGCGTCGCTGTCGAGGCACATCGATTCCCAGGGGCTCAACACACGATGCGCGGGCTTGGTGGAACTCCGCGCGTAGAGAACCCCGGAACGGCGTTGGGAGGAGAACCAGAACATCGCCTGTTCGATTTCCTTTGAGGAATAACCGCGGCCGACGAGTTCTTGATCGAGCTCCCTGAGGGATTTCCCCTTGCGCTCGCTCAGCTCGGCTACCAGAACCACCAGATCGATCAACCTGTTCACCATGTTCGTGACCCTCTCGCCGCAGACAAGCAAACACCGTGCTAGACGAGTTGGGCATAGAAAGATAAACCCTCGTTGCCCCGGGGTGCAATCCTTATTTTAGGGGTTGAACACCCGGCCCGCGCGTCTCCGCCGGACCCAAGCGGGCACTCGTCCCAGCCGTCACGCGCCGTGGCATCTCTTGTATTTCTTGCCACTTCCGCAGGGGCAAGGGTCGTTTCGGCCGACTTTGTCGGCCACCCGGACTCTGGGTCGTGAGACGGCGTCGGGGCCAGGTTGGCTCAACGCGGCGTTCGTGGCGGCCGAAGCTCCCATCCCCCGATGCTCCATCGCGTAGACACCGGTTTCCTGGTGGACCGCCTGGGCGGACGCGAGGTCCCTACGGGTCCTCGGTCGCACGGCGATCCTCGCGTGGAAAAACGAGTGGAGGGCATCCCGGTCGATGGTCGCGTTGAGATCGCCGAAGAGGGCGAACGCTTCTTGTTTGTATTCGATGAGAGGGTCTTTCTGCGCGTACGCCCTGAAGTGGATTCCTTCCTTCAGGTAGTCGAGCTCGTGGAGGTGATCCATCCATTTCTCGTCGATCGTTTGCAGAAGCACGTATTTCTCGAACTCCTTGACAACGTCTTCGCTCCCCAGCTCCTCGGCCAGGTAGCGTTCACGGGCATCCAGGACCTCGTAGGTACGGGCCCGAATGTACTCCGTCGTCTCGTCGTCCTTTTTCCGTTGGGCCTCGTCGGTCATCGGCGGGAACGAGAAAAGGAACGTATTCTCGAGATCGGCGAACAGCTCCACAAGCCGCCAGTTTTCCGGCAATTCCTTTGGGTCGATGTACTCGGCGGCCTTGGTCTCGATCACCCCGTCGATCATCGCCTTGATGATGTTGCCGAGCGCCTGCGCTTCCATGATCTCGTCCCGGCGTCCATAGATCACTTCGCGCTGTTTGTTCATGACATCGTCGTAGTCGATGAGCCGTTTACGGATGTCGAAGTTGTAGTTCTCCACGCGCTGCTGGGCTTTCTCGATGGCCCGTGTGACGAGCCGGTGCGTGATGACCTCGCCCTCTTTGACGCCGAGACGATCCATGACCCCCGAGATACGCCCGGAGCCAAAAAGACGCATGAGATCATCCTCTAGAGAGAGAAAAAAGAGCGACGCTCCCGGGTCCCCCTGCCGGCCGGCACGACCGCGAAGCTGCCGGTCTATACGCCGAGCCTCGTGACGCTCCGTTCCGATGATGTGAAGACCGCAGGGCACGTCCCTCTCGCACTCGATCGGGTTCACCGTATTTCCCGCCTTCGTTTTCCACTGGCTCTTCCCCGACCCGATCCCGCATTCCTCGCACTGGACGACGCTCGCCTCGAGCTTGATGTCCGTGCCGCGGCCGGCCATGTTCGTCGCTATGGTCACGGCCCCCGCCTTGCCCGCGAGCGCAACGATCTCGGCCTCTCGCTGGTGATACTTCGCGTTGAGGACGTTGTGCTTTATGCCCCGCCTCTTGAGAAGACGGCTGATCAACTCGGACACCTCTACCGAAACGGTGCCTACGAGAGCAGGGAGGTTCTTTTCGTGGAGCCGGACGATCTCATCGACGGTGGACATGTACTTCTCGCGTTTCGTCCGGTAAATCCTGTCGTCGTGATCCACCCGCCGCACGGGTTCGTTGGTCGGCACGACGGAGACGTCGAGCTTGTATATCCTGTGGAACTCCCCCGCCTCCGTTGCTGCCGTTCCCGTCATTCCGGCGAGTCTCTCATACATCCGGAAGTAGTTCTGCAGGGTGATCGTCGCCAGGGTCTGTGTCTCCCCTTCGATTTTTACCTGTTCTTTCGCTTCCAAAGCCTGGTGCAGTCCGTCCGAAAACCTCCGTCCAGGCATCAGACGGCCGGTGAACTCATCCACGATGATGACACGGTCATCCTGGACGACGTACTCGACATCCCTTTCGAAGAGCGTGTACGCTTTGAGGAGCTGGTTGAAGTTGTGGATCGCATCCGACTTTGAGGCGTAGTGACGGTACACGTCATCTTTTCTCTTGATCTTCTCCTGCGGCGTGAGAGCGGGGTCGTCGTCCAGCTTCTTGATCTCTTCGCTCACGTCGGGGAGAACGAACTGGTCCCTATCCTCGGGGGCAAGCGCCTCCCTCCCCTTTTCGGTGAGGTTGATCATGTTGCCCTTCTCTTCAATGACGTAGTAGAGCTGCTCGTCGAGCTCGTGGAGCCTCTTTTCCCGCATCAGGTCGCCCTCGCTGCGCGAGATCATTTTGTCGATTCCGGGCTCTTTCTTGATCTTGAGAAAACGCTTATTCTTTGGATCCCCCCGGCTCACTTTGAGGAGCGACTGTGCGACTTCGGCGCTCATTTCGTCGTTATCGAGATTTTCTTCGGCGGTGGACAGAAGATCGCTGACGAGACGGCTCTGGAGCGCCACGACCCTCTCCACGTTCGGCTGCAGCCTCGCGAAAAGATCCGACGACTGGCTCGCGACGACTGGCCCGGATATAATGAGCGGGGTTCTTGCCTCGTCGACGAGCACGCTGTCCACTTCGTCGACGATCGCGTAGTAGTGTTTGCGCTGGACCTTGTCTTCCAACCGCGTCTTCATGTTGTCGCGGAGATAGTCGAAACCAAACTCATTGTTCGTGCCGTACGTGATGTCCGCACCGTAGGCGGTTTTGCGCTCCTCGTTCGACATGTCGGCCTGGATACAGCCAACGCTGACACCAAGCAGCTCGTAAAGTTTCCCCATCCACTGGGCGTCTCGGCGCGCGAGATAGTCGTTCACGGTCACAAGATGAGCACCGCGCCCGGTAAGCCCGTTGAGATAGAGAGGCATCGTCGCTACGAGCGTTTTCCCTTCGCCCGTGGCCATCTCCGCGATGGAACCGCCGTGAAGAGTGATTGCGCCCGCTATCTGGACGTCGAAGGGAACCATCGCCCAGGTTGTCTCTATCCCGCAGACGTCCCACGACTTCCCCACCAGCCACTTGCACCCTGCCTTGACGAGCGCGAAGGCTTCGGGCAGCATAGAGTCGACGTTTTCCCCTTCGGCGATCCGCTTTTTGAATTCTTCGGTCTTGGCCAGAAAACCCGCTTCGCAGAGCCCGTAGAACGACTCGGCGATCCTGTTGATCTCCTCGAGCGCCGGCACGGACTTCTTGAAATCACGTTCCGACTTGGACCCGAATATCTTGAACAAGAGACTTTTCTTCATGGTTTTTCCCGGTTTGCAGACGCCTGCAAGCTAACAGAAATGCGCGTAATTCGCAAGGGGCCGGCCGGATCGAATCCGGCTCCAACGGGAGGATCCGTATGATGGAGATACCAAAAACGGACTAAATCTCGTGGACGTCGACGGCTTCCAAACCCCTTTGGCTCTCTTTGACGTCGAACCACACCTCTTCCCCCTCCTTCAGGGTCTTGTAGCCGCCTTTCCGTATTGAAGAGTAATGGACATAGATCGCGTCTTTTCCGTCGCTTTCGATAAAGCCATACCCTTTCCGGTCATTGAAGAACTTGATGACACCCTGCGGCATCTTCAGCATCCTCCTTCCACGTTGGTTGCGGACAACCCTCCTGTCCGTTTCTACACACGCCCCCGAGTTAGATTCCGTCGTCCGGCGGTTCGGCGACCCCACAGCTCAAAATGTCCTCTCGCCCCGCCGGCTGAGACAGATAAAATCCCCCCGGTTTGTCCCGAAATAAACGTTTTCGTCGTCCCCCGCGGGCGACGAGTAAACCTGCCCCGCCGTCTCGAATGAGCCGAGAAGGCGGCCGCTCGACGCCTCGAACGCGTAGAGCCGGCTGTCGTAGCCCCCCGCGTATACGACCCCGTCCTGGACCAGCGGTCTCGCCAGTACGAAATCCCCCGTCTTGAATTTCCAAACCATGGATCCGTCGGCCAGATTCAGACAATACAGGAACCGATCGTTCGATCCAACGAAGACTCTGCCGGCGGCGACTGCGACCGACGACTTGACCGCGGCCCCGGTGGCATACGTCCATCGCTCTGTCCCGCTCGCCGCATCCAACCCGTATACCTTCCCGTCGGCCCCTCCCACCACGACGACCCCCTGTTGTACGGCCGGCGAGGCCGACACCGGCCCCCCGAGGCTGGACCGCCACACCACAGCGCCGCTCGCGGCGGACAGCGCGTAGAGATACCCATCGTACGAAGGCAGAAAGATCACCTCTTCCGCCGACGCGGGAGAGCCTCTGATCCGTCCGTTCGTTCGTCTCTTCCACAGCGTCTTCCCGTCATCCGTCGAGAAACAGTACGCGTAACCATCGAAACATCCCACGACCACCCGGTCTCCGATTGCCTCGGGCGAACTCACGACCCTCATCGGGACTTTTCTGGTCCAGACCTCTTTCCCCGTCCGTCCATCGACGGCGTACACCTCCCCGTTGTAATCCGCGACAAACACGCGTCCGCCGCGAACGACGGGTGACGCGCCTATGCCCGCCGTAGCGCTGAACTTCCACACCATCGTCCCCGTACCCCGTTCCAGTGCATACATGCTCCCGTCTCTGCACCCGAACACCACGCATCCCTCGAAAAGAACCGGCGAAGACGTCACCTCACCCGTGTATGTCTTGCGCCACGCCTCGGTGAGTTTCACATCCTGCTCGTTCGCCGGGGACAGACGGTTCAAGCTGCCACCCGGGGGGTCCGTGACGCGCCGTGCCGGGGCTGAGCTCCCGGTTTTCGACACACCATTTGACGCTTGCCGCCTGGGGCCCGCTGACTCGTTTCTCCATAGAACGCCGATGAGAACGGCGACGACAACCGCGCCCCCCGCCATCACCCAGCAGCGCCGATGGAATTGTTTTGCCGCGATCCTCAGCGAGCGCTCGGCAGGAACATTCGCGATCCGGTCGCCCGCAGCGGCGAATGCGCCGAACCGCACCGCGAGGATCCTGTGTGAAACGAACTGTGATGCCACCGACCGGCGCGCGGCCCGCCCCTCCTCGACCATTTGCGAGCCGAGCCATATGGGACCGGACAACGCCTCGAGAACAGCGTCCTTTTCCCCTTCCGAACAACCGAGTATGAGGTCCTTTCCGCCGATTCGAACGGGATCGAGTTTGAGGACCGAAAAAAGACCGCTGAGGCTCTGGGGAAAGAGCTCCTGCTGAGCTCCCCCGCGATCGAGATGGAGTGTCTCCACACCCCCGGCGCCCGATTCGGCGATGGGAACGATTCGTCGATCCGAACACAAGAGCACCTCCGACTCGCGCGACGTCAAGACGTAAACGGCATCGACGCTCCGAATAAGGAGATGGATCCCCGCAGCCTTCCAGTTTTCGACCGCGAGACCGCTCTCGCTCGACAAGCGATCGAACCGGGAAAGCAGGTGTTCGAGAAAGTCGACGGGAGGTCGAAGATCTTCGGAAGACAGATACATTGCGATCGTTGCCCTGTACGCCTGGAGCAAAAAATCATAAGAGACGGTCGGGCTCTCCTGGAAGAGAAGATGGATGCTGCGGTTGCAGCTCGAGTACTCCGAATAGATCAGATCGCGAGTTCGCTCTGTCTCGGGATAGAACGTGAGCTCTTTATCCATAAGGATTGGCCTTGGCGCGCCAAGAGTTTAGGGAGAGGGGTGAGAGCTGTCAACCGCTGATTTCGTGCGAAGCGTGCGAAGAGGTGAGAGCGCAAACGATGCGATGGCCGGGGTCAGGCCGAGGTGGGGCGACTGGTCGGTTTGCTGCCGAACAACGACGCCAGAATCTTGACGAGCCCGCCGCGCGTTTTTTGGCTGACGAGGTGCTTGATTGCCAGCGGATGCTCGGGATCCCACTTCAGAGCTTCTTCGAAACTCTCCCGTGCCGTGCTCGTCAGACCGGCCTGCTGGTAGACGAACCCGAGGTTGGCGTGGAAGTCCGCGTTGTAGAACTCCATTTCCAGCGCCTTTTTGCAGGCGTCGCGAGCCTCGTGGAGACGGGTGTTCAGGGCCCCCAAAGAAAAACCGTACCAGCTGTAGTATGCGGCGTTCGATGGGTCGTACTTGATCGCGCTCTTGAGCAGAACGACGGCCTTGTCGTACCTGTTGTGTTTCATAGCAGTCCGAGCCTGCTCGAAGGCGAGTTGAGCGGATCGTTTATCCGCTTCCGTGGCCGACCAGTGGCGCTCGCGCGGGCCCTTCTGTTTGAAGAGTTCGTCGTATTCGCGCCGTTTCACCGCGTCGCTCAAGACGGCGTATGCTTCGTTGACCAGTTTGAAATCGACGTCGTTTCCGGTCGCTGCTCCGTCATTTTTCGCAACGACATCCGGGTGGAAGAGTTTCGCGAGGCCGAAGTAGGCCTTCTTGATCGTGTTTTCCGACGCCGTCGGCCAAACACGCAGAACCTGGTAATAGTCGATGAATCCCTGTGGGCTCGCCATCCCTGGCTACTTTCTCTCGGCCACGGTCTTGATCTCAGCGAGAAGGTTCTTGGCCAGTTGGTTTTCCGGTTGAACGCTCAAGACCTGTTCGATGTGACTCTGTGCCTCCACGAAGCGTCCCTGGTCGTACAGAGCGAGGGCGAGGTTCAATCGGGCCTTCGAGTAGTATGGGTTGATCTTGAGCGCGGTTTCGAATTCCTCGACCGAATCGTCGACCATACCGTTGTTGCCGTACGCGATCCCGAGGTAGTTGTGGAGGTCGGGATAATCCGGGTTGACGGCGATGGTTTTCTTCAGTTCGCGGATCGCCCCCGCGTAATCGCCGTTCTGTATTGCCTGGACCGCAATCTCCCGCCGGACCTGCGCCGAGCTGGGGTGGTCTTCGAGGATCTCGTGGAACACCTGCTCGAGCTCGGCGTCGTCGCCGGTGCGGAGCATCCGGATCAAGTGGTCGAGGTTCTCTTTGTAAAAGCTGGGACAGCTCCCCTTCGCGGTCTCCAGAGCTTCAACGGCGCGGTCGCGCTCGCCGCAAAGGAAGAACACCCGTCCGACGTTTATGTGGGCCTTGAAAAACTTGGGGTTGATTTTCAACGCGTGGACGAAATGCTCCCTGGCATCGCTGAACCTGGACGCGTCTATCAGGAGCTTTCCGAGACCAAAACGGAGATCGGCGAAGTCGGGTTTGAGCGCGACCGCTTTCTCCATTTCTTCGACTGCCTCGCCAAGTTTCCCCTCGTTCAGCTTCTGTTTACTCAGCGCGACGTGAGACTCGCACTCGTACAGCTGCACTGTAGACACGTCGATCTCTTCTTCGCCGGTGTGCCGTGCGAGGAGATCCTCAAACGTTCTCAACGCCTTTTTGTAGTGTCCGTCATTGAAAAGATCCAATGCCCGGGAGTAGTCGCTCTTCGGAATGAACTTGAAGAATCGCTTGAGAAACATAGACTTGCCCCCACGTCGAAAGCCTGAGTTTTGATGGACGCGCCGAGGCCAGAAAGAACTGTTCGTTACCGGGCGGAGTTGAGCAACGGCCGTGCCGCCTAGGAACAAAGACGTCGGGCGCAGCCACGCCGTCGCTTCGTCCCGTTCCGGGTGGGGTTTTGCGCAACATCCTGCACCCTTAAGAGGTCGGAGGTAGCAATATCAAGGCCAAGGTTCCGCGCCCCCCAGGGAAGGTGAAGGAACGGAGATCTCCAACGTAACCTATTGGACAATGGCGAGTTGTAACAGTGGGTTGCTCCGCGGGCGACGCGAGCCTGGCGTCTCCGGACGGGCGAGTGGACCGAATCCTTTCCCATGGACTCCTTCTGGCCGCCCGGACACCCACACCCTGGGACAGGGTGAGTTCTGCAAACGGTTTTCTTCGAACAAACACTCCGGCGCCGGAAGACGTGCAAATTGCACGCCGCAAACGGACTCACGGTGATTCCGACGCCCGGGTCTTTCTTTGCGTTTGCGAGGTCCCGGCGTCCGCCCTGGACGACGGAATCGGTTTCTCAGGGCGAGGGTCTTTCCCCCGTGGAAACCGCGGGAGAAAAATAGAACACGTGGTAGAGACGAGCAGATTCGACGATTCGTTTGACGTAATCGCGTGTCTCCCAGTAGTCGATCCCGTCGACCTGTTCCACGGGAGATTTTTTCGCGTTCTCTTTCCCGAACCATTTTTTGGCGTTCCCAAAACCCGCGTTATACGCGGCCAGCATCATGAGCGGATCGGCGTCCGAGCGCTCGATGAGACGCGACGCGTAACTGATACCGAAGGCAAGATTGACCTCGGGCGCAAGAAGGTTCATGCGAACTCCCTTGGGAAACCCGAGTTCTTCGGCGATCTGCCCGCCTGTTTCGGGCATGATCTGCATGAGTCCCACCGCACCCGCGCCGGATACCGCCTTGTCGTCAAAACGGCTTTCCTCACGCATCATCCCGTAAACGAGGTGCGGAGACATCCCGTGACGGAGACAATTCTCGAACACCAGCGAGGGAAACGGCGTCGGATACATGAGCAGATCGAAATCCCGATCGAAGGCGCGGCGCTGTCTCTCTTCCAGTGAGTAGTAAACGCGTTGGAACAACCGGACACTCCGCCAGGGCATCGCAAAGTCGTCGTAGAGGGCACCGATTTCCAGGCACGCTCGAGGAGGGAGTTTTTCTTTCGACTCGACGGTGCGCAGTTCCTCCTCGCCCCAATCGCGGAAGCCCATTTGGAGGAATGCCCGCCCCCTGATGAGATACACCGCCGATTCGCCCAACACCGACGGATCCCCCCACGCCTCGAGGATACTCCGTATGCGGTCGTATGCGCCTTCGCGTTCTATGTAAACCCTCTCTAGGAAGTGGAGGAATGTCTCGGAGCCATCGGGAGCAGCCGTCCCGTCGCTCGATAGATCGGGCAGGACGAAGGAGGACGGAATCCGGGGATCCAAGTAGAACGAGACGGGATTCAAGAGGGCGATCTCCGCGATCACGTTCGCCTTTTTTCGCGACTTGCCCATTCGCCCGTAGATATCGGCGAGGTAGTACAGAAAACCGGGATCGTCACGCCCCAGCCGGTCGAGGGCCTGCTCGAGTACGCGCGCCCCCCGCGTATATTCCTTGCGCTCCACATCGTCCAGGGCCATCCTCACCGTGGCCCACCGCGCGTATTTGTGACCCGGATACGTCTCGACGATTCGCCTCAGAAGATGCGCGGCCTTCAATGCGTTTCCTGTCTCGCGCTGCAGATCCCACGCGACGTAAAGAGCCTCCGGCGCTTTGGAATCGTACGGAAACGCCACCGCAAACCCCTCGTAGGCCTCAGCAGAACGGACCTGTTGGCCCGCTCCGCGATAGATTCGTGCCCGGAGGAGTTTTGCGGTGCGCTCGAGCGACGAATCGGTGAACCGCCCCTCCGCCTCACCGTCCGCGGCACTGTAGCGTTTTTCGGCGTAGAGAATCTCAGCGCTGAGCAGACGCCGCCTTTCGTCTTCCAGACCTTCCATCGTCCGTCCCTGGAGAACGATCATCAGTCGCTCCGCCTCGGCTGCGCGCTTATGCTTCAGAAGTACGCCGGCGAACTCCAAGAGCACTTCGCCGGGGAGATTGCCGGGTGGGACGCGTGTCAACACGTTCGCGATTGCTTCGGCTGCATTCGACGCGCGCCCCGTTTTCGCCAGCTCAAAGGCCGCCTCCACCGCCCCGAGCGTATCCCCGAGCGTGAAACGCACGTCGACTTCGCGCGCAACAACCGCGGAGAGGCGCGATAGCTCCGAGGTCCGTTTTTTGAGGTTCTCGAGAAACTCCAGCGCCTCCGCCAATCGGCCGCCATCCACGTACGCTTCCAAAAGACGGCGTTCAAACTCCGGGGTCAGGGATAGCGGGATCCCTTTCGAGATACGTTCCGCCGCCCGCTCACAGGCATCAAGCGGTCGTTGGATTCGAAGAAGCGCCTCGACGGCGACGAGGTCCCTGTACGGCTCGAAAACGGCGTCTTCGAGACCGTCGAGACGTCCGATGAAATCGAGCGCCCTCTCGTAATTCCCGTAGAGCGTGCACAATCGGGCACGCTGCAGCCAGTGGAGGTAGTACGTCCGCGGGGATGTGATGTGGGTCTGGAGGGCCAGGAGGCTATCCGCGCGCTCGTACAAACCCATTTCCGTCAAGAGCCGCGCCTCGAACCGCTCCGCGCGAAGATCGAAAAGCCCCGCCGCCGACCGCGCGCGGAGGATTTCATACGCCCGGGCGTTTTCGCCGAAGTACACGAGAAGACGCGCTGAACTCCACGGGTCGCCGACGTCGACGAGCTCGCCTCGAAGACTCTCCGGCGGCGGTCCGACGAGCGCGGCAATGGGCGGCTCCGCCCGCGTCCGTCCCGACGGCGCGACGGCCAGCGCAGCCGCCAACAGAAGAGCAAAGACCGAACGATTCATAGCGCGGAGACGGTAGAAATACCCATTCCAGCACGATCGGACGTGAGGTTGATCGAGCGCGCTCTGCGACGGCGCCGGCGTGCGGCTATTCCCATTCGATCGTGCTCGGGGGCTTCGAACTGATGTCGTATACGACCCGGTTGATTCCGTTCACCGAATTAATGATGCGGTTGGAGATTTCCTGCAAGAAGGCGTTGTCCAGCTTGGCCCAGTCCGCGGTCATCCCGTCGGTGCTCGTCACCGCGCGAAGCACGGCGACGTACTCGTAGGTCCGCGCATCCCCCATGACTCCAACGCTTCGCACGGGGAGAAGGATCGCACCCGCCTGCCACACCTCGTCGTAGAGATTCCATCTCTTGAGACCGTCGATGAAGACTTTGTCCGCCTGGCGGAGGATCGCGAGCTTATCCGCGGTGACCTCTCCGACCACACGGACGGCGAGACCCGGGCCCGGAAACGGATGACGCATGAGCTGCTCGCGAGGAAGACCGAGTGCAGCGCCGAGCTCGCGGACCTCGTCTTTGAAGAGCAGTGCGAGCGGTTCAACAAGCTTGAAGTTCAATTTCTCCGGGAGCCCCCCGACGTTGTGGTGAGACTTGATCGTCGCGGAAGGACCTACCGTCGACGCGCTTTCAATACGATCCGGGTAGAGTGTACCCTGGGCGAGGAAGTCAAATGGCCCCTTCTCGCGGCTCACATCTTCGAAAACCTCGATGAAGAGATTCCCGATCCGTACGCGCTTCTCCTCCGGCTCGGTGACCGCGTCGAGCGCGTCGAGAAAGCGCCGCGTCGCGTCGACGAAGACGAGCGGAGAGCTGAGCTGTCTCGTCAACAGATCGACCACGTATGCGGCCTCATCCTCGCGGAGGAGTCCGTTGTCAACAAAGACGCAGACGAACCTGTCTCCAACCGCCCGGTCGACAAGACACGCCGTCACGGTGCTGTCCACTCCCCCGCTCACGGCGCAAATGACCCGACCGTCACCGACGACCCGCCGGATCTCATGGGTCTTCTCCTCGATGATGCTCCCGGGGAGCCACTCGGCTCGGCACTGACAGATCTTGAAGAGGAAGTTTTCGAGAATCTTGTCCCCGTAGTCGGTGTGTCGGACTTCGGGGTGGAACTGTACCGCGTATCTCGCCGCGGAGGGATGGGCAAACGCGGCGACTCTGCAGTCTCCCGACGACGCGATGACCTCGAACCCGTCCCCCGCAGCGAGGACCTTGTCCCCGTGGCTCATCCACACCCTGATTTCCTGCGGGACACCGGCGAAGAGCCGCGAGGTTCGCTCCAATGTGATCACCGTATGACCGTATTCGCCCACCGGCGACGACTCGACCGGGAGACCCGCGTGGTGGGCAAGAAGCTGCATTCCGTAACAGATTCCGAGAACCGGGAGACCGCACTCTTCGAACCACTCGGGGAGCCTGGGCGCGTTCTTCCCGAAGACGCTCGACGGCCCGCCCGACAAAACGAGCCCGCTGGGACCGGACTCCATGATATCGGCATACGTCGCCGTGGGGGGAAAGATCTCCGAGTACACCCTCATCGATCGGATCCGGCGCGCGATGAGCTGCGTGTACTGAGACCCGTAGTCCAGTATAGCGACTCCATTTTTGGCCATCGGTCGGCCCCGTGGGTTCTACACGTCCTGTGGATTCTACACGTGCCGGAAGTGACGCCGGCCCGTGAACATCATGGCCACGTTTGCCGCGTCGGCCGCGTCTACGGCCTCTTGATCGCGGATCGAACCGCCCGGTTGGATGATCGCGGTGATCCCCGCCTTTGCGAGCGTCGACACCCCATCCGCGAACGGGAAGAACGCGTCGGAAGCGGCAACCTTGCCCAGAAGCGAGAACCCGGCGTCGAAGGCCTTTCGTGTCGCGATCTGCGACGCATCGACGCGGCTCATCTGCCCCGCTCCGACCCCGACGGTTCCCTCGTTGTCCGCGATCACGATCGCGTTCGACTTGACGTGTTTGGCGACTTTCCACGCCATCCGGCACGCCTCGCGTTCCGCCGCGGTGGGCGCGCGTTTTGTCACGACGTTCGCGGCTTCGAGCTCAGGGAAACCCCAATCCGCCGTTTGGAGAAGACAGGCGTTCTCCACGAAAATCCCCGTATACCCCTTGCTCACTCCCTCCCAGAACCGCTCCGGAATCGTGAGCACGCGAACGTTCTTCTTTTTTCTGAAAGCATCCATCGCCCCATCCCCATACGCTCGCGCCAGCACGACCTCGAGGAACAGCTGGTTGAACTCCTCCGCGAGTTCCTTGCCGACGGCGCCGTTCACAGCCACGATCCCGCCGAAGGCGCTCACGCGATCCGTCGCCAGCGCCCGCCGGAACGATCGGAGTTCCTCTCCGCACCATCCCACCCCGCAGGGGTTCGTGTGCTTGACGATCGTCACGCCCCCCCTACCCATATCCCTTGAGAGCGACAGGGCTCCCACCACGTCCAAGTAGTTGTTGTACGAGAGCTCCTTGCCCTGATGCATTTCCAAAGAGACGAGGGGTGAATCGTCCAGTGTCCGGTAAAGCGCCCCGGTCTGATGCGGGTTTTCGCCGTAGCGCAGGAGACCCACTTTTTGCAGCGTCATGTTCAACCGTTCGGGCAGCTCTTCGCGGGCGACCTTCGACCCGAAGAATTTCTCGATCGCCGCGTCGTACGCGCATGTGAGTGAAAACGCCTCGCCAGCGAGTCTTCTGCGCACGTCGACGGGGACGTTCCCCGTCGCCTCCACGTGTCCAACGACTTCGTCGTACTGAGCCGGGCTCGTCACGATGCAGACGTGATGGAAGTTCTTCGCCGCGGCGCGTATCAGCGTGATGCCGCCGATGTCGATGTACTCGCACAGTTCTCTGTCCGACAACCCGCCGCCGGCGTACTTCTCTCTGAAGGGATAGAGGTTGACCACAACGAGATCGATGGGGAACACGCCGCGCTTCTCGAGCTCGGCGAGGTGCCCGGGGTTGTCGCGGTCTGCAAGTATTCCGGCGTGTATCTTCGGGTGCAGCGTCTTCACACGTCCGTCGAGGAGCTCGGCACTCTCCGTATAGTCGGCGATCTCCACCGCCTCGACCCCACCCTGCTCGAGGAATCTCTTCGTTCCGGACGAGGACAGTATCTTGACTCCCCTCTTCTTCAACGCTCCAGCGAGCGGCAGAAGACCGGTTTTGTCCGTGACGCTTACGAGCGCGGTAGTTATGGTGTCGCTCACAGGTACTTCTCCAGTTTGATATGAGGGAACAGCTTCTGGGACGCCTCTCGGTACCGGTCCGCAGTCTTCGTCACCACGTCCTCGGGAAGACGCGGAGCCGGAGGACTGTGATCCCACCCGACGTTGTCGAGATAGTCTCTCAGGTACTGCTTATCGAAACTCGCCTGGGGCCGTCCCGGCGCGTAGGAATCGAGCGGCCAGAACCGCGACGAATCCGGAGACAAAAGCTCGTCGATGAGAATGATCTCTCCATCAAGCTCTCCAAATTC